>ENA-OYZL01001152-OYZL01001152.1-human-gut-metagenome-genome-assembly--contig:-NODE-1152-length-10512-cov-5.359855_pt1 | contig 10512 bp, 10 predicted proteins | sample MGYA00243292_ERZ653479 | MGnify/ENA primary metagenome ERZ653479 (study PRJEB26926, sample SAMN06165116) | human gut metagenome | biome: ENVO:00009003; feature: ENVO:2100002; material: ENVO:00002003... | reverse complement strand
CTACACGCGTAAGATCGTCGGCAGCGTCAGATGTGTATAAGAGACAGGTATCAACGTCTGCCCGGTGCATGAGTTTTTTCAGAACAGAAAATTGCTTTTTGGTGCTGGCAGACACAAGGTACTGCCACTTCTGCGGCAGGATGGGCAAGTCCGTGATGCTCCACTCCACATACTGCTCCCCATAGGCACTGGGCGGCGCAAGTTCCACCAGATGCCCCACGCACCAGCTTACGATATAGCCGCTGCCCTCAAGGTAGCCATCCTGCCGCCCATGCACTCCTAAAACCTTGGCGTAAGACATGGCAACGGACGGTTTTTCGGTCACAATCAATTTTGCGATAAAAATCCCTCCAATCTGTTTTGGATTACGGTATGTAGGCGGCAAATGCCGCCTTAAAGTCAGATGGGTGTTACGTCCTGTTCCTCGGAAGTGTCCTCATCGGAATCATCTTCCGGGGGAATCTCAAAATTGCCGTTGTCCTCGGTGTAGTCTGCATCCGGGTCAAGGGCTTCTTTTTCCGCCTGCTTTTTCTGCTTCTGCTTGGTGAAAACATAGAAACCGCCGCCAGCCGCCAGTGCGATCAGCGCAACGACACCGAGAAAACCAGCCGCATACTTTGTGACTTTATTTTCCTTCGGCTGTTCTGTGCCAGATGCTGCCGCTTCTTCTGCAGCTTTCTTTGCATCCTCCTCTGCCTGTTTACGCTCCTGCTCTGCTTTGGCCGCAGCTTCTTTTTCGGCGGTATAGGCATCGGCGGCATCTTCATCCATCAAGGCCAGAAGGTCAGTTTCATCCACCAGATTCATGAAATGCACAGTCTGCTGCCCCTTTGCATTGCGGTCGATCACCAGATAGAAGGTGGCACCTGACTTCGATACCATCGTGATGAACTGCTGGCCGCTGCCATCGGAGTAGTTGGTGTAGTAGTCGTCCACCAGCGTCAGATTTCCCTCCGGGGTCAGTGCGCCGGATTCCTCATCCGTAATGGTGACGGTATCTTCTTCCTCCACGATTTCCGGCAGGACAGGCTGCTCCACCGGGGTGGAATCGCCCTCATAGGCAAAAGCAGGAGCCGCCATGCCGATGCACAGCACCGCCGACAGCAGCAGTGCGCCAAATCTCTTAATCTTCATCCGAATCATCCTCCTTTGCAAACACAGCACCGACTGCGGCCAGTGCAGCCGGGTTCGGGGTGGTAGTGGCAGACTGCCGCAGCAGTGCGGCAAGCTGTTCCGGGCTGACCTTTGCACTGCGCACCATCTCATTCACCTCGGCGGCCTCGGCCTCCTGAATCCGCCGCTCCAGAATCTCGATGCGGTTGTTCAGCTTGATGCGACGCTCTTTCTCTTTTTCGAGCATCGCGCGCAGTTTTTCCAGTTTTTCAATCATAGTAGAACCCTCCAATCATTTTGAAAGCCGCCCAAATCCTGCGAGATGCTTCTCCCAGTAGGACGAGTGGATATTTGCATACTTGATGGGGTCGCCGGCACTGACCATCATACCGTTGCCGAGATAAATCCCGGTATGGCTCATGCCGGGGGTGTCGTACGTTCCTTTGAAAAAGACCAAATCACCGGGTTTGGCTTCTGCTTCAGAAATGTGCTGGCACTTATTCCATAGACCATTGGCGGTAGTGCGCCCTACGTCATAGCCGTTCTGGTTGTAGACCCAGCAGACGTAGCCGGAGCAGTCAAAGCCCGTTTCGGGCGAACTGCCGCCCCAGACATAGGGTGTACCGACATATTTCTTGGCTTCCTCGTAGATAGCCGCAAACTCGCTGTCCGTTAAGGCTTCTGCTGGAACGGTGTAGTCGATGCCGGGTGCGCCGGAGCCATCCGAACCACCGGGCGGCAGTCCGCCGTTGAACAAGTAAGGCCGACCGCCCAGTGTGTTCTGAAAAATCTCGTACCGTTTCCATTGGTCATCATCCAATTCCTCTCGGATAACGACCTCCAGACCGCGATTTTCCAGCTTCGTGTGGAAAATCTTGTACTCATACGGCACTTGCGTAGGAACAGGAATACCCCCCGGACTGATGACCCACACAGTCTTATACCGTATCTGTACCTCTACCCATGTGGTGAGCTTGTACTGCTTTTTGAAGATTTCCTGCAATTTTCCCTGTACCTCTGACCGGGTGTAATCATCGTACAGGGTAGTCAGAAACGAAGTGAGCTGCCACGGGTCATGCTCGATGGGGTCAAGATGGTACTGGTACTCGTTGTAGCCCGGATGGTCTTGCGGAGTGCGCTTGATTTTTTTGTCCAGTTCCTTTTCTAGCTTCTTGTAATCCTGTTCTGCACCGCGAATGTCCCTGTCCTCGGCAGAATAAATCGTCTGCCCGGATACTTGGGTGCTGCCCGAAAAGAGGATGCCGCAGGAGGAAAAACCAGACATCACCATCAGGATGAGCAAAACAAAAACGCCCACGATCACAAGAACATGCGCGTTACTCTTTGCGGCGGTTATAAGGCTGTTTACTGCCGAACCGACCACAGATTTTCCCTTGTCCACTACTTGTTCTACACCAGACCGTGCGGCAGATGCACCGCCGGATACGGCTTTTTTGCTTCCAACGGTCTGTGCCGCTGTGCCACCAGACCGGGCTGTGGCATAGTAGCTCTGTCGAATGTCATGTTTCTGCCGCCATCGGGAGAGCCAATTGGAACCACCCTCACGGGTACCGATACCGGAATCTCCTGCATTTTGTGATGCAGTTGGTTCTTGCGCAGAAGATTTTGCGGTTTTGGAGTTTTTCTTGCCCTGCACCTTGGCTTTCTTTTTCAGTTTCCGGGCATAGCGGCTCTTGGAAATATCCCGGACATTTTCTGCCGCTTTTTCGCCCTCGCTCAGCGCCTGCGTGCCCACATTGTCATCCTCGTACTGGTCAACCTCCCGGTGTACCGCAGACCGGGCGGCATGGGCGGCGTACATCTCCCGCTTCTGCGCCTTGCTCAACCGGCTCAGTTCGTCCGGGGTCAGCTCCGCCTTGCCGAACCGCAGATGCTGGGCTTTTTCGGCGGTCTTTTCCGCATCGGTTTTCAGCTTCTTCTTTCTGGGCACCGACTGCTCCACCTTGGCTTTTTTCGGGGGTGAACGGGTCTTTTTGGTTGACGTTTCCTCTTTAATGTTCAGCTTCGGTTCACTCATTTCTGTGCGCCCTCCGAAACTTCACCCAACTTGGTGGTCATAATGCGGTAGAGTTCCAGATCGGTGGGGAAACGGTCCACAAACGGCAGAATGACATTGCCGAAAAACAGCAGCCCTTCGCCCTCGCCGGAGTGGGTCACATAGGAAAGCTGATGGGGCGAAATATTGAGCTGCTTTGCGAGAATTTGCCGGTCTCCCGCCGCCTGATTCAGCATGATGATCATGTCCGAATTTTCAAAAATATTCTCGACCTCACGAGAAGAAAGAAGGTCTTTCACGTTCTGCGTTAAACCAGTCGGGATACCGCCCCACTTGCGGAAACGCTTCCAGATCTCCACGGAATAAGCGGCGGTCTGCTCCTCTTTTAAGAGGAGGTGCATCTCATCCATATAATACCGGGTGGACTTTCCGCTGCTGCGGTTTGCGGTGACACGCCCCCATACCTGATCCTGCACGATGAGCATACCGAGTTTCTTCATCTGTTTGCCCAGTTCCTTGATGTCGTAGCAGACGATGCGGTTATTGACGTTCACGTTAGTGCGATGGTTGAACAGGTTCAGGGAGCCTTTCACATAGATTTCCAGAGCCGTGGCAACATGGTGGGCTTCTTTTTCGTCCTGTTGGAGCAGGGCGTTGTACAAATCCTCAAGGATGGGCATATTCTCCGGGCAGGGGTCCGCAAAATATTTGCGGTAAATCAGATGCACACAGCGGTCAATGACGGTTTTCTCCACCGGCAGCAGACCCTCCTTGCCACCCACCACAAGTTCGCACAGGGAAAGGATAAAGTCAGCTTTCAGGGAAAGCGGATTATCCTCCTCGGAGTAGTTGGCGTTGATGTCCATGGGGTTGACAAATTGGGTGCTTTTGGGGCTGATTTTGATGACCTGACCTTTCAGGCGGTTCACCAGCGGAGAATAATCGGCTGGGTCAGCGGTGTTACCACCGCTTTCCCGCCTAAGAACCGTACGTGACAGTTTCCCGTCATACGGCTCAAGCATTTCATCACTTTTTCAAGCGGTTCTCAGCATAAATTCTCTGACAGGCGCAATGAACGTAGCGCATATTGCGAACATCTTCCACGCCAGTCTTTGCCTTTGGTGCAAGGTAGAAGATTTCTCTTTCTTCCGTTACATCCATCGGCATTCCGCAGTGGTAGCACAGCCCGTTCTGGTTTTTCCAAATAGTCTTGAATTTTCCAGTCAGCCGGTGCATTCCTTTGTCGAATTTCCTCTTTTGGAAATATGCCTCATCGAGGAACGGATTTGCAGTAGCTTTTATCTTGGTATGTCGCACAATGGCTGTGCTGTCCACCCGTATCAGCTCCTTGTTTTCCGTAGAGAACACCCAGTTCCGGTTACCGACACGATGCCAGTATTTCGTGGAAATCCAACACTTGTTCTTCTTTGGGTGCCGTCTTTTAGCCCATCGCCACAGCAGTTCGTACAGGACATAGTCCAGATGCGCGAACGCATCACTTGCGCATACGGACTGGTGGTAATTAGTCCAACCTCGAATTTGTTCATTCAACTTCATAATCAGAACATCTTGCTGCCACGCTTTTCCTCTGCGGAGAATCGTGTCAGAGATATTGGAAACGATAGCCTTAACCGCCTTTTGGGAAGGCTTGATAATCAGCTTTTCGTTATACTTTCTGAAGTTCCAGCCGAGGAAGTCGAAACCATCGTCAATGTTGGTGACAACGGTCTTTTCATCAGAAAGTTCCAATCCGCGTTCAGCGAGAAACTCTCGAATCAGCTTCTTTGCTTCAAGAGCCAGTTCAGGTGTTGCCGCTGTGACCACAAAATCGTCTGCATAGCGGACGAAGTTTACTTTGTGGGCATTCTTAAATCTTGAATCGACCTTACCGAGCGCGTTCGTGTGAAAGCGTTCGACCAGCTTCTTCTCGATACCATCCAGCGTCATGTTCGCCAGAATGGGAGAGATAATACCACCTTGCGGAGTTCCTTCCTCGGTAGGAAAGAGTTCGCGCTGATAGATAAATCCCGCCTTTAAGAACTGCTTCAAAATGTTCTTGTCCATGGGGATGTTCGCCAGAAGCCAATCATGGCTGATATGGTCGAAGCAACCTTTGATGTCACCCTCCAAAACCCACTTCGGAGAAATGTGCTTGCGCGACAGTGCATTGAACAGATATTCGCAGGCATCCTGTGCGCACCTTCCTTTTCGGAAACCAAAGGATTTCCCATCTGCTGTTGTTTCCGCCACCGGTTCCAGTGCCAAAGCATAAAGAGCCTGCATTGCGCGGTCATACATTGTAGGAATGCCCAATGGACGCTTTTTCTTCTTGTCCTTCTTTTCGATATACACTCTACGGAGAGGACGCGCACGATACCCTTTATCTGTCAGCGATAGAACCGCTTTCATTTTCTTCGCCGGGGTGTTCCAGAGAACACCATCCACACCGGGAGTCTTGCGCCCATCGTTGGTAACGACACGCTTAACAGCCAGTGCTTTGGCGTAAAAGGAATGTGTCAGAAGATACTGAAGTCGTTTTACTGCGTTGTAGTCTTTTTGCTGAGTTGCCTTGACAATCCTGATTTGTAGCCTGTTGACTTCCCGCTCTGCCTTACGCCAATCAATGTTTTTCCATTGGGCACTCAACATAGCTTCGTCCGACAGCTTCTCAGAAGTTTTACCTTCCGTCGTTGAATACTTATCGTTCACAGGGATACCTCCAATCTTGCCATGAAATACCCGGAATAAGTCAGCACCCTTTCAGGTCAGGGCAAATTTTGAACCCCTATGCTCACCGTTACAGTGAACCGTTCGCTTTTTATTCCATCTCATACCCTCTGCACCGTTTCTCCCTCTTGCGAGGTCGATACCTTTATTAAAGGAGTGCATAGGGTTTTCCACGTTCCACGTAATGCATAATTCTCGAATGCCTTAGCCGCCATCTTTGAACCGGGAGGATTTGTGTCCATTTGCTTCGGGGTACAGAAAGGCCCCTCGGCCACCTCCAACACCTTTTGGTGTAGGTGTATCAGCCTTATTTCACCTATTCCCTGTAACGATCCTTACGATGATTCACATTACGTTCGGCATAGCATTCTTTACCCTAACAGTACATCCGCTTTAGGCTGGCAGATTTCCCATATTGTCCTGTGAGCTTCCCAACGCCGGCTTTTGACCAGTGCAGGTCACAGTAGGGTTACTCCAAATGGATAGAGTAGCGTTTACACGCAATACATTACGCGACTTCGTGTCGCACCTCTCCCTCAGGATCATTGACAATAATATCATCGTCCGTCACCAGAAAGGCGTTGGCAATTTCACGCTTTGCTGAGAAACTTTTGCCAGAGCCGGGAGTGCCGAGGATCAGCCCATTGGGGTTCTTCAGCTTCTTCCGGTCCACCATGATGAGGTTGTTGGAAAGCGCATTCAATCCGTAGTACAGCGATTCCTTGCCGGACTGATAAAGTTCCTGCGTGGTGAACGGGATGAAGATTGCTGTGCTGCTGGTGGTCAGCCCCCGCTGAATTTCGATCTGACAGTCTGCCAGCGGCAGGCTGCTCATCAACCCCTGCTCCTGCTGAAAATCCAACCGACACAGGTTGCAGTTGTGCTTCTGTGCAATACTGGATGCCTGAAAAACATTGTTTTCCAGTTCCTGTTCAGTTCTGCCGGTGTTCAGCACCAAAAAAGTGACGAGGAACATTCGCTCATTCTGGCTCTGCAATTCTTTCAGCAGGGCTTTGGCATCTCTGCCGTAGGTTGCCAAATCCGACGGAATGATGTCGATATCATATCCGGCACGGATGGCTTTCTTCTGCTCCTCGATCTTGCTGCGATCCAGTTCCGTGATGGTGCGCTTGACCGTCTTGATGGCCTTGTTCTGGTCAACGGACTGGATGTGCATGGTGACGATCTGGCTGGAATCCATATCCAGAAAATCCTTCAAAAGCTGGTCGCTGATGTCGGATGCCGTGATGCTCAGAAAGCTGGCAGCGCAAAAGATGCCGCCCATCTGGAAGGTGCGGCTGTTCTTGAACGCAAAGGCGGTGGGCGCAATGGCATCCTTCACCGAAAGGCCGCTTTTTACGAGGTCTTTCCAGTCAAAGTGGAACTTGCTGGCACCGTCCATGTTGAACATATCGTGCATGAGTTTCAGCCGCTGGACACCGTTCAGGGGCTTTGCCTGCACCCCCAGCCGGTGGAAGTTATTCAGCAGGTCATTCTGGATGTGGTCGAGCCGGGGCTTGACCTGCGCCATGCTTTCGCCCTCCACACCAAAGGTGATGAATTTGGTCTTGGTCAGACCATTATTGCCCTTGGCAAGCTGCTGGCGCAGCATCTGGGAATACTCCGCACGAACATCATCGAAGCCGTCCTTCTGGAACGGAATGCGGATGCTCTTTTCAAACTCGGTACTGTCCGTTGCCATGTTCACAAAGGACAGCTCAAATTTGATGCTGGAATCGAAGAAGTTCAGAAAACTGCACCATTCCTCGAAAATGGCGGTTTTGTCCTCCTGCTGGGCGAGCTGATAATTGATGTCCTGATACTGGATGGTACGGGTGTAGTAGTTGGGTTTCACCCGGCAGGTACCATCCTCAAACATCCGCTGCATGGGGATGGACTGCTGGGCGGTCCGGGGCACAGCAGGCTTCGGCGGCTTTTTCTTGCCGCCTTTATCGATCTTTTTCCAAAACGGCATGGGTCACGCCTCCTTTCATAAGCAGTGCATAGTAGTTGTTGGTCTGATACGGTCGAATCTTCTGGCGCAAGAACCGCGCCTGAACATAGTGTGACAGCAACTTTTCCAGCGGCTGACCGTTTTTCTCGTACATACCAAGAAAGAAAGCAGGCAGCATAATGGCCATCATGCCGAGGGTAGCGACGGTGTTGCCGCCAGAATCTCGGAGAACGAAAAACAGCGGCACTCCGATCAGTGCCGCCGTTCCGAAGCAGACAAGTTGCCGCTTTGTCAGATTGAATGCGACCTTCGATTTGACTTTCGTAAGGTCACGCGGAACGGAAATATATGCGGCCAAAATTTACACCCCCTTAATGTGCGCCCAGCACACTTTTCGTGACTGAGCTGGTTTTGAACAAGCTGAAACAGAGCAGGACGGTGTAACCAACAATGCTCCAGATGGAGCCGATGGCATCGCCGGAAATCGCCACATTCTGTATCAGCACGGCATAGATGGCAACGCAGATGAGAATGAGGAAGCCTTGAAATCCCAGAGCAAATAGGCATTTCAAATAGTTCATTCCCATGTGGCTCTGCTCATGATTGCCCCATGTCGCCATGGGAATCGGCGCAAGGCTCACCATGCAGTAAATCTCGATCATACGTCCGTACACGATGACAAAAATGACGATGGAGAGTATCCTCATGGTGATGCCGATGAAGAACGATTGCAGGAACAGACCAAACAGCGGGCCGACATCCATTTGCATCAGGCTGGCTTCCAGCATGGACAGGCCGATCTCGTTGACACGGGTGTTTCCTGCAATAATGCCGCTGGAATCGGATACAACCTTCTGTGTCAGGTCGAATACTGCCATCACAATATCGAACGTGTTGGAGATGAACCATACTGAAACAGCGGTCTTAAAAATCCACCGCATGATGAGGGCTGGCTCGAACTGCGCCATGTTGTTGTGCTGAGTTATCATCTCGATTAGTTCATAACAGGCGATAAAAGTCAGGATAACACCCGCAATCGGCAGAACCACATTCCGGGAAAGCGATTCGATCATGGCAAAAACGCGCGGTTCAAAGGCCGATGGCCGTGTGCCGACCTGCTGTGCAATGTCACCGACCTGTTCGTTCACGGCATCAAACAAGCCGGACAGGTTTGACATAATGCCCGCCGTCAGGATGCCCTTAATCCAGTCAGCAATGGCTTTCAGAACAGTTTCCATTCAGCAGTCACCGTCCTTTAGACGAAGTGGTTGATGAGGGTCTTGAGAAGATTCAGAACAAAAATAATGTGGGTCAAAAGCTGCATAATAGCACCGCCTTTCGTTGATGGGTGGATAAAAACACGATTTGAGACACGGACATCCTATAAAACTGCCAACCGCAGAGAGCTATCCGCTACTACTCAAGTCGCTGTATGGAACAATGGCCTCATTTTCATCTATCATTTTTCAAAATTTTGATTGATGAATGATAGATGAAATGATATGATAAAAGAAACAGTCAGGGAGGTATACGCCGTGCGAAACAAGAAGCCGCCATTTGAAATCACAGAAGCAGCCCTTTCGGACGTTATGGAAATCAGTGAACTGGTAGGCAAAATCAGCTCCACTCAAAATCTTTCCACAAGCCCGATCCTACGCCGTCAGAACCGCATCCGAACGATTTATTCTTCTCTGGCAATCGAGCAAAACACCCTCTCGCTGGAACAGGTGACTGCCGTTCTCTCCGGCAAACGTGTGCTTGCACCTCCAAAAGACATTGCAGAGGTAAAAAATGCCTACGAAATTTACGACCACCTTGCAGAGCTGAATCCCTATTCGATTGATGACCTCCTGCTTGCGCATCGGACAATGATGCAGGGGCTTGTGCATGAAGCTGGAGAGTTCCGCTCCCGGCCTGTGGGTGTTGTGGATAACCAAGGAAATGTTCTGCATTTTGGAACACTGCCGCAGTATGTTCCTTATTTGATGGAAGAACTGGTTCAGTGGACAGAAAGCAGTCCCTTTCCGCTTTTAATTAAGAGCTGTGTGTTCCATTATGAATTTGAAGTGATCCATCCGTTTGCAGATGGCAATGGGCGCATAGGGCGGCTTTGGCACACCCTGCTGCTGTCAAAGTGGAATCCCTTATTTGCGTGGCTCCCGATAGAATCCATCATCCACGACCATCAGGTCGAATATTATGCGGCAATCAATCAGTCTAACGCACAGGGCGAAGGAACAGCTTTTATTGAGTTCATGCTGGGCATCATAAAAGAAGCCTTGCAAGAAGCGATTGATGAGCAGCCCGCAGAAAAGCCCTCTATGCAGAGCAAGGAAGAACTGCGCTGGGAAAAAATCGCAGATTTTCTCCGCACAAATAGTACGATACAAAATTCTGATGTTCAGAATTTTTTGGATGTTTCTTCCGCAACAGCAAGCCGAATCTTGAATGCCTTGACCAAAGAAGGAAAACTTATCAAGGTGCGGAATGGACGCTATTGGGCGTATAAAGCGGCGGAATGATATGTACAGGCGGGATAGACCCGCCTGCGGCTCTTAGCCGAACAGACCGCTCAGCAGAGGAATCAGGGTGATGCCGACCAGCGCAACGCCGCCGCCAGCCATGAGTTGCTTCATACCCTGACTTTTTACTGATGTGTGATAAAGAAGTAATAGAAGTGTAAAAAATTTTGCCGTTCCTA
>ENA-OYZL01001150-OYZL01001150.1-human-gut-metagenome-genome-assembly--contig:-NODE-1150-length-10512-cov-10.087884_pt1 | contig 10512 bp, 8 predicted proteins | sample MGYA00243292_ERZ653479 | MGnify/ENA primary metagenome ERZ653479 (study PRJEB26926, sample SAMN06165116) | human gut metagenome | biome: ENVO:00009003; feature: ENVO:2100002; material: ENVO:00002003... | reverse complement strand
AGTACAACAGAAATGATGAATACCAGTCTCGTTGTACTAGAGTTCCATCTGCTAATGATACATCCTGTCAGATAATTTCTTCTTTATGTAATCATCTGCTGTATGGTCATATTGTGATGCTCTATAATCATTAGGCACCTCTATATATGTACCACCTGTGGTCTTGAATTTTTCTTCTACAGCAGCCTGAAACCCAGAAGGGCATCTATTCTTTATAGACCTGCCAACACGTTTTTTCTTATTAAACTTACCCTTATGCTTAACTCAAGTAAAAATTATGTGGCTTTCATCCCATAGGCAAGCCTATGGGTTTTTCGCTACTAATTTATAACATCCTTTGTAATTTCCTCTTCTATTATTCTTTATATATACTAATCACATAACCGTCTCAATTTCTAGTTATATTTCCAATAATTGAACTATGTCTCTTCGAATATCCTCAACCTCTTAACAATCTCCTCCGGCTCTGGCAACATTGCTTTCATCGCTTCCGGTAACGTATTTCTTAACTGATATGTAGCCACACCTATCGGAGCATTAATATTCTTCAACGCATACTCTACATAAGTTTTATCCTTACTCTTGCAAATAATAATTCCGATTGACGGATTCTCATCTGGCAATTTGAGCTGCTCGTCCAACGTTGTCAAATACAACTGCATCTTTCCGGCATATTCTGCTTCAAATTCACCTATTTTCAACTCTATGGCTATCAGACTTCTCAACCTTCTATTAAAAAGTAATAAATAAATATACAAATCCCTGCTTCCTGCCATCAGATGATATTGATTTCCGATGAATGTATAATCTCCACCCATTTCTATCAAAAACGCTCTTATGTTATTTACCAATTGCATTTCTAATTCGTGTTCAGCGTATTCAGGTGACAATTCCGCAAAATCAAATATATATTCATCTTTTACCGCAAGCTTAGCCTGTACACTTTGCTCTACCGAAAGCGTTAAATCAAAATTCGTCTGATTCAACAAATATTTCTCATAGGTCTGTGCTTCGATAAAATTAGTTAAGATGCGTTTTGTCCATCCATATCTTTTCACCATCTGAATGTAAAATTCCCTTTGCAAAACATCCTTACACTTTTCCATAATAATGATGTTATTGCTCCAGCTAATTTCTCGCACCAATGGTGCGAGTTTTTCAGAATCACGGTAAGTTAAATTAAAATTACGCATTCGCCACAGATTGGCTGCTGAATATCCCTTTGCTCCGGGAAACTTTTTTTGCAATTCTGTTGAGAGTACTTGAACAATTGATTTTCCCCAATCATTTTCTTCCTGCTGTCTATAAATTTCTTCTCCAATTTCCCAATACAAATTTACAGTTTCTGAATTGATTGATTTCAGAACCTGATACTGCTTTTTATGGATCAAATCTTTTCAATCATCCATAAGTGGTTCATATCCCACAATTTCATTCTTTCCCATGCACTTCTCCATTTCTCGCACCATTGGTGCGAGTTTTATAATTCAACCAGCTTGATATCCTGTTTTTCTATTTCTTCACAAATCTCATGATTTCATACACCTCACTTTATACTCTACTTATTTATACTGCATAAAGCGGTTATTTTCTAATTCAATATATAAAAAAACTGGTACACGAGGTACCAGTTATGCCTTTCTTTTTGCAGCTTCTTGTCTATTCTTTTGTGCTTTAATAACTTTCTGTCTTGAGAATTCTTCTCTGTCCTTTTCATCCAAGGCTTCTGTAATCATCTTTACAGTCGCTTCAAAACGAGGGATAGAGATGTTCTGTAATGCGTTAGCACGCTTTTGTGTCTTACGAATATTATTCGCTAGACGATATACAGAGTTTTCTACTTCTGCAAGCTTTACTGTCATTTCTTTTACATGATAGAAACAGATATAAGCATAATCTACCTTAGAGTTCGCACGTTCAAAACCATAACCAACTCTTAATGGTGTTTTCTCATATTCAATCTTAGGTAATTCTACACCCATAACTGAACGATACTTAACACTAATACCTTCATCAATAGGTACACCTTCTACAACATCAGAAATAATACCTAAAGATTCATTTGCTTCACGTAATGCTGCATAAGCACGATCATAAGAATCAGTGATGTCATCACGGATTTCTTTTACATCATCAAGTAATGACATCATTTCTTTAATTAAGACATTTCTTTTCTTATCGAGCAGGTCATAACCAAGTCTAGCAAGTTCAAGAGACTTCTTGGTTGCCATCAAATTCCCTTTAGTAGGGACAACCTGATTAGCCATTAGTTACAGCGTCTTTCAATTCTTTGATGACTACATCTTCGTGTAAATTAAATTCTTTAACTGCTTTTTCATGATCATAGAATTTATCTACAACAGCATTATCAATACGGTCCAATGTATTCTTTGGAAGAACTGATAATAGTAACCATCCAAGGTCTAGGGTTTCTTCGATAGATCTATTTGTATCGAATCCCTGATTAAGGAAGTGCTGCTCGAAAAGACGACCAAATTCCATATATTTCTTATCAGCTTCTGATAATTCATCTTCACCGATAACTGATGTTAATGACTTAACATCCTGTACATGGGCATAACATGCAAATAACTGGTTGGCAACATCCTGGTGGTCAGCTCTTGTAAAGCCTTCACCGATACCATCCTTCATAAGTCTTGAAAGTGATGGAAGAACACCAACTGGTGGATAAATACCAGTCGCATTTAATTCAGGATCAAGAGTAATCTGTCCTTCTGTGATGTAACCAGTTAAGTCAGGAACTGGGTGTGTAATATCGTTGTTAGGCATTGTAAGGATTGGAATCTGTGTAACAGAACCCTTAGCGCCCTTTGCAATACCAGCTCTTTCATATAATGAAGCAAGGTCAGAATAAAGATAACCTGGATAACCTTTACGACCTGGGATTTCACCTTTACTTGAAGAGAATTCACGTAATGCTTCACAATAAGAAGTAACATCAGTATAAATTACAAGAACATGCATATCATGTTCAAATGCTAGATATTCAGCAGCAGTTAATGCACAACGAGGTGTTAAGATACGTTCGATGATTGGGTCATTAGATAAGTTCATGAACATAACTACTCTCTGCATAACCCCTGCTTCTTCAAATGATCTTCTGAAGTAGTTAGCTACGTCATTAGTAACACCCATTGCAGCAAAGACAACAGCGAAGCCTTGTCCTGCTTCATCGGCAATTTTAGCCTGTTTTACAATCTGTACAGCTAACTGGTTATGAGGTAAACCAGAACCTGAGAAGATTGGTAGCTTCTGACCTCTAATTAGAGTCATTAGACAGTCAATAGAAGAAATACCTGTGTTGATATAGTTTCTTGGATATACACGAGAAACTGGGTTAAGAGGCTGACCATTGATATCAGCACTCTTTTCAGCATAAATATCTCCAAGACCATCAATTGGTCTACCTGCACCAGAGAAGACACGGCCAAGCATTTCCATTGATAATGGTAATTCCATTGGATGACCTAATAGTCTTGTCTTAGTATTCGCAAGTGATAAAGCGTTAGTTCCTTCAAATACCTGAACAACAACTCTTTCACCTTCAATTTCTACAATACGACCAGAACGTGTTGAACCATCTTTTAACTGTAGTTCAACCATTTCATCATAAGATGCATCTTTAACGTGATCTAATACGACGAGTGGTCCATTAATTTCACTTAAACCTACATATTGAAGTGCCATGTTACCCCTCCTTAGTCAATAGATGCACAAATTGCATCAATCTTCTTATAATAGTAATCAAATTTACTTAAATCATTATTAGGTACATCATATTTCATCTTAACAACTTCATCGAAGATACCTGTTTCAATGATTGTACGAATAGGTTTACCCTGAGCAACAACCTGCTGACAACGGTTATTTAAGTAAAGGATTACTTCCATCATCTTAAGCTGTTTTTCAAGTGGTACATAAGTATCATCTTTATGGAAAGCGTTCTGCTGTAAGTAACCTACACGAACTACTCTGGCTACTTCAATAACAAGCTTCTGATCATCTGGTAAAACGTCAGAACCCATTAACTGTACGATTTCCATTAATTTAGTTTCTTCTGCAAGAATAGAAGCTAATTCCTGTCTATCTCTCATGAATTTAGGATCAACATTCTTTGAATACCATCTTTCAAGATCTGGAATATATTCTGAATAAGATAAGTTCCAGTTGATAGCGAAATAGTGTCTTGCATAAGCTAATGCTTTATCAAGAGCCCAGAATGTACGTACGAAACGTTTAGTATTCTGAGTAACTGGTTCTGAGAAGTCAGAACCCTGTGGAGATACGGCACCGATGATTGTAACTGAACCATTTGTGTTATTTAAGTTCTCCATATAACCAGCTCTTTCATAGAACTGAGATAATCTAGAAGGTAAGTAAGCTGGGAAACCTTCTTCTGCTGGCATTTCTTCAAGACGACCAGAGATTTCTCTTAAGGCTTCAGCCCAACGAGATGTTGAGTCAGCCATGATAGCAACATGGTAACCCATGTCACGATAATATTCAGCAAGTGTTACACCTGTATAAATAGATGCTTCACGGGCAGCAACTGGCATGTTAGATGTATTCGCAATAAGGACAGTTCTGTCTACTAATGGCTTACCACTCTTAGGGTCAACGAGTTCACGGAATTCTTCAAGAACCTGAGTCATTTCGTTACCACGTTCACCGCAACCTACATAGACGATAATATCGGCATCACACCATTTAGCAAGCTGATGCTGAGTCATTGTCTTACCAGTACCGAATCCTCCTGGGATTGCAGCTGTTCCACCTTTTGCGATAGGGAACAATGTATCGATAACACGCTGACCAGTAACTAGTGGCATACTGATAGGTAAACGTTTGTTGACTGGACGAGGTGTCTTGATTGGCCATTTCTGAGTTAATGTACATTCATGAGCTACACCTTCATCATCAGTGAAGACCATAACTACATCATTGATTGTATACTGACCATTTTCTTTTACTTCAATAACTGTACCTGACATACCTGGCATAACCATACATCTATGTTCGATCATGTCTGTTTCAGGAATCTTGGCATATACAGTACCACCTTCAACATGGTCACCTACTTTAACAGTTAAAGTGACATCCCATAATTTCTTTGTATCTAGTGGTTCTACAGCACTACCTGTAGGAATGAAAGCACCACTTTCTTTTGCGATTTCTTCTAGTGGTCTTTCAATACCATCATAAATATTTCTTAAGATACCAGGACCAAGTGTTACAGAAATAGGCTGACCTGTTGGGAATACTGGTTCACCTGGTTTAAGACCTGTAGTTGTTTCATAAACCTGGATAGTAGTAAATTCTTTAGTAATAGAGATAACTTCACCCATTAATTTACTGTTACCTACATACACCATTTCAAGCATTGAAAAGGCATCTGTATCTTTTACTTTAACAACCGGGCCGTTGATTGAATAAATTAAATTTTCTTTCAACTTGTTTATCCCCCTTCTTTTATTTATTAATGATTAAACCAGAATGCTGGTTGAACCATTCTTTCTGATTCTTTAATGCGAATTCTAATGTTTCATCATGAACAATAGAACTTTCTGTGTTTTCAACAATTAAACCACCAATAGTGATATCTCCAGCTTTCACTTCAGCATCACCATAAGCAGCTTTTAAATCATCAGCAAGACCTAAGTCTTCTTCTTTTACATAAATAACTGAATGAGGCATATAATCACCTGCAAGTTTCTTAGCCTTGTTGACCATGAATTCTTTGTATTCAGGTGTTTTTGTAAATGCGACTAATTCTTCTCTCGCATTCTTGAAGATTGTAGCCACATACTCATCACGTTTATTAATAAGCTTTTTCTGTCTCTCAACATGGGATTCAGAAATTTCTGCAGCTGATTCTGACTGCATTTCATCTAATTCCTGTTTAAGTCTTAAATCTGCATCTTTCTTAGCTTCAGCACGCATAGAAGAATAAGCTTCTTCTTCCATCTTCTTTACTTCAGCCATGATTGCATCGACTTCTCTTTGAGACTGTTTTTCAATCTCATTCTTCATTGAGAGAAATACTTCTTGATTTTCTTCCATTGTATACTCTCCTATAGCTTAACGCCTATTGCCTCAGAGACATAACCATCGATGGCTTCACCAATCTTAGAGTGTCCATGACGGTCAGGAATCTCTGTAATAAGAGGCTTTGGCTGTTTTAATTTAATTTCTGAGATAATATCAGGACAAAGTTCAATTAACTTAGTAGTGACCAAGATAATTGCGATTTCAGGATCTCTCATCTTATTTTCAAGTAAGCTTAAGAAATCATGACGGGTATGAACAACTTTGCCTTCAATACCCACGAGTCTTAGACCAGTGAGGGTATCGATATTATCACTGATCAGAAAGAACTTCATAGTAATCTCCTATAGTGTGTTGATAATTAAGATTGAGATTAATAGACCATAGATGGCAACACCTTCACCTAAGGCAACGAAGATCAATGATTTACCGAAGTTTTCAGCATTTTCAGAGAATGCACCAATTGCAGCAGGAGCAGCAGCAGCTACGGCAATACCAGCACCAAGAGCAGATAAACCAGTTGCAAGAGCAGCACCAATGAAACCAAGACCCTGAGCGATAGAACCAGTCATCTTGTCAGCACCAGCAGCTAATACTGGGCTATTTGCATATGTAAGGAATAATACAAGTGCTACAGCACCAAAGAAACCACAGATATGAGTACCAAGACGCATTTTAGCGCTCTTAGCAGTAACTTTACCTTTGAATACATTTACTAGTGGTAAAGATAATAATACAACAATTAATGCAGGGATAATGAATGTTAAGATAGTAGTCATTTTTTCTTCCTCCGTTATTCTAGACTTTCTTTCATAGATACAAATGGTTTACCATTACCTTCATAGTAACGACTGAATAATTCATAGAATTCAAGACGTAATACCTGGATACCGACAATTAATCCTTCTAGACACATTACAAATGCGTTACCAATAATTAGAACGATAATATAACCGAATCCACCAACCATTTCAGCTAGTGTGTAAACAACAAGCATCATACCAGCGTGTGATAAGACGAAACCGCCGACACGTAGGAATGACATAGTGTTGGCAACAAATGTCAACAATACTTCGATCATCTCGAAGAATGATTCAGTAAAGAAGTTACCAAATCCATGTGGGAACATCTTCTTACCTTCAAGTTTGTAAGTAAGAGGTTCTTTTAAGAAGATCATTACAAGTGGGGCAATGATAAAGATTGCGACATAGATACCCATTGGGATATTTAAGCCAAGGTTTAATAACATATTCATTGCGAGTACTAATACTGCAACATAGAATATTAAACCAGCGACACCATTTTGAGAGAATAATAATTCTCCCCAATGTTTCTTCTTTAAATTTAAATAGATATTGAATAGGATTGAGATGATGATTAAACATACACCTACACCAATTGCAACACCTAATAGCGTCATAGTATTTTCAGATGCCATTGGTGCAAAGAATGGAACGAGGATTTCTTCTGATCCAAATACTGAACCAAAGATTACACCAAATATTGCAGATGAAATACCAATACGCATACCTACTTCACCAAGCTTCATGCCTTTTAATTTATAAGCAAGGAAACCAATGATTGAAAGCAGGATACCTTGACCAACATCGGCGAACATCATACCGAATAAGAATGTATATGTTACCGCAACGAAATTTGTTGGGTCAAAGTCTGTGTAAGATGGAACACCATACATCTCAACGAACATCTTGAATGGTCTTGAGAACCAGTTGCTCTTGAGTTTTGTAGGTGGATAAAGTCTTGAATCTCCCATTGCTGGTTTGATTTCAACATGCACCTTGTCCATCTGTTCAAGTTCTTCTTTTAAAGAGTGTGCATAATGTTTATCACAGAAACCATAGATAGCAGCATTGTTTCCAAATACCACGACATATCTCTGCGCTTCACTTGTCTTATTAAGTTCCTGACATGAAGCATAAATGATTGATAAATCTTTTTCTTTTTTACTGAATAAATCTCTTAATTTACCATCACATTGCTTGATAGAGGCTTCTGCAGTTGCATTCTCTTCTTCAATAATTTCTAATGATTCACCTGGAGTTCCATGAAGGAATTCAGGAATATGAATACGTTCAAAGAATAATGAAGAGAATATGTTATCTATTTCAGGAGCATTAGAAGGAGATGTTATATAGAAACAATAACATGTCTTTGCATCCTGATAGATTGATTTAAATAAGAATTCCTGTGAATCATAATAAGATAACTTATCAAGATTCATTGTAGGTAACTTACCAAATCTAACCTGAATATATTCGCTTGAGAAAAGGTCATCGAAGTCTATATCGAGATCCTTCATATATTTCAAGTACTTTTTGGCCTGATTGTTTTCATCAATCATAACCTGTAATTCATTTTTAACACGTGAGATTTTGTTTGCTTCATCAAGACATTCGCAGAAGTAATCATCTGCTTCTACAATATTGATGATCTGAGGCTTTTCTGATGTATTGATATGAATACCATACTTTTCAGTTGCTTCATCCATACGTCCTAATAAATCAGCATAAGGATTATCCTTATTCATGACCTTAAGACCTCTTACTGAATCCACAAACTTTGATGCTGGCTCTGGATGAAATTTTTCTGAATCAACAAGCTTAGATAATACTTCATCACTCATTGTTTCAGGGAATTCTATCTCAACGAGCTGCAGTTTTGAGATAGCCATAGTATCCTCCCTTCTATTGTTTCTTATCGAGCGCTTTCTTAATGAAGTTCAATACAATGCCTAATACAAGTACAACAACTAATGGTAAATAAGAGACATGCCAAGTTGTATCTACAGCAATTGCAACATAAGCAGCTACTGCAAGTCCCATGACGATGCCAACGACACCCTTGATAGAGAATACCTTATTAATCATTGATTGTTCGTTATAGATAGCTTTTACTTTACCAATGCAGAACTGTCCTACAATAAGTAAGAGAATCGCATTAATGAAGCGCTGATAACTAAATGCATCTGCAACAGGGATTACTGATGGATAAAGATGAATACTATAGAAAGCATCACCATAAATTAAACCTCCCACAAAAGATGCAATACCAAGAACATTAATCATCTTTCCTGAAGTTTTCTTTCTCATAAGTAATCCAAGTAATACAAGCACAACACCTAAACCAATATCACCTAGCATTAATGCAAATACTAAGATAAATAGTACTGCAGTTGCTAAAGTAGTATCCACATGATCACTCTGTTTAACTTTAGAGATCGCTTCAAATGGTTTAGCCCATGGATAGTTATTAGTAAGTGTTGGTGCAATAATCTGCTGATCACCATAAATATCTGCAGGCAAGTCCTGATATTCTACGTTGTACTTTTCAAAAGCCTTCTTAATATCTTTAGCGACTCTTACAGGTACAAATCCATAGATAGCATATTTAGATTGATAATCAACAACAAACACTTTGAATTCTTCAATTCTAGCAGCAAAAGTAAGATCAGCAAACATCTTTAATAATTCTTCTTCATGTGCATCTCTAATACCTTCTAAACGGCTGTCTGCTTTACGAATAGAAGCATTCATACTTTCAATTTCTTCTAGTAATTCCTTCTTTGCGTCTTCCATTCTACCATGAACGAAATCAGGAATTTCAATTTCTTCAAAGCCAACTGACTGGAAGATGTTATCTACCTTTAAGATAGCTGCCTTAGTTGTCATATAGAGACAATAAACACTTTTAGCATCTTCACCAAGATCTAAGAACATAATTGACTGTCCTCTATAGTAGTCAAGTTTGTCTTTGTTTCTTCTAGGAATACGGCCAAATCTTGCTTCCATATATTCGCATTCTTTAACCTCATCCATATTTAATTCTGTATTAGAAAGACCTTCTAGGATTTCATAAGCAGCCTGGTTCTGTCCACGTTCAGTCACAAATTCTTCTTTAATATCAAGATATTGCTTTACTTCTTTTGTCACATCATCGAGTGCCTTACGATAATCTTCTTTTGCGAAATGAATAGATCCTTCTTTTACACTTGATGTATCAAGCTTTACATGTTCAGCAAGCTCTTTTAATTCATCAAGCATGTTCTTATAATCCTCATCAGGTGTCATTGTAAATACATCTTTAACGTTATTTACAATCTTTGTAGCTGGCTGAGGATAAAAATACTTTGTTTCTTTTAACTGACATAAAACCTCTTTTAAGTATTTCTTATCAAAGGTCATGTCCAGCAATTCCATTTCTTCTATTGCCATGTTATTCCCCCTAGTAGATAAGCAGCTGGGCTATTTTTTCAGCCTCTTCACCATATCTTAAACCTTCAATGATATGTTTTAGATTTTCAACTTCATTTTCGAATACAATCAGATATGTCATGTAAACCATGGCAGCATCTGTAGTAAATCTCATATATCTCTTTGCACTGTCTCTTATACACATCTCCGAGCCCACGAGACCTCTCTACATCTC
>ENA-OYZL01001139-OYZL01001139.1-human-gut-metagenome-genome-assembly--contig:-NODE-1139-length-10583-cov-9.561360_pt1 | contig 10583 bp, 10 predicted proteins | sample MGYA00243292_ERZ653479 | MGnify/ENA primary metagenome ERZ653479 (study PRJEB26926, sample SAMN06165116) | human gut metagenome | biome: ENVO:00009003; feature: ENVO:2100002; material: ENVO:00002003... | reverse complement strand
ACACGCGTAAGATCGTCGGCAGCGTCAGATGTGTATAAGAGACAGATATATATGTGAACCATCTTGATTTCTCATCTTATCTAAAACATACATATAACAATTCATACACCCTTCTGAATACTTTACACATCCATGCCAGGGATTCCAAATATCATGCATTACTAACTCCTTATCAAACTTACTTATTTTATTTCAAACCATTTAATAATACGTCCTATACATATGCCATAGAGTGGTGAACGTGTTACTAAACAGAGAATAATAGTTGCCGCAATCATTGTAATATCAAAACAGTTCTTACACAAGGAATACGCCTTATTATAATGATTAGAAAAACTTAAGATAACTACTCCAAATGAAACTGTACAATAGTGTGATTGCACTCAAAAAAGCATGCCATCTAGGCATGCTCATTTTATTCTAATTCAAATGCTCCAGTATATAACTGATAATACTGACCCTTCTGTTTAATTAAGTCATCATGAGAACCACGTTCAATAATATGACCATGATCTAATACCATGATTACATCAGAATTCTGTACAGTAGACAATCTATGCGCAATAACAAATACAGTACGTCCCTTCATTAAAGCATCCATACCTTTTTGTACAATCGCTTCTGTACGTGTATCAATAGATGATGTTGCTTCATCCATGATCATAACAGGTGGATCTGCCACAGCAGCTCTTGCAATCGCAATAAGCTGTCTCTGACCTTGTGATAAACTTGCCCCATTACCAGTCAACATTGTGTTATAACCATCTGGTAAACGAGTAATGAAATCATCAGCACCCGCAAGCTTTGCAGCTTCAATACATTGTTCATCAGTTGCTTCTAGATAACCATAACGGATATTATCCATAACTGTACCAGTAAAGAGGTTTGTATCCTGTAAGATAATACCAAGTGATCTTCTTAAATCAGGCTTTTTAATCTTATTGATGTTGATACCATCATATCTGATCTTACCGTCTTCAATATCATAGAATCTATTAATTAAGTTAGTAATAGTTGTCTTACCAGCACCAGTAGCCCCTACAAAGGCTACTTTCTGACCAGGCTTTGCATATAATGTAATGTTATGAAGAATCATCTTATTAGGATTATAAGCGAAATCTACATCATGCATTTCTACATCGCCTTCAAGTCTTGTATAAGTCACAGTACCATCTTCATGTGGATGTTTCCATGCCCACATTTCAGTACGTTCAGTTGTTTCTACTAATTCACCATTTTCTTCTTTAGCATTCACTAAAGTAACATAGCCTTCATCAAATTCAGGTTCTTCATCTAATAATCCAAAGATACGACTAGCCCCTGCTAGACCCATAACAACAGAGTTGATCTGCTGAGAAATCTGACCAATCTGACCAGTGAACTGCTTAGTCATATTTAAGAATGGAACAACGATAGAAATATTAAGTGCCATACCAGATAAAGATACATTTGGTGTCTTTAGATAAAGAAGAACACCTCCCGTTAAGGCAATTAATACATAAAGAATATTACCCATGTTATGAAGAACAGGCATCAAGATATTCGCAAATGTATTGGCTTTTCTAGATGCTTCAAACCAGGCATTGTTGACCTTATCAAACCCTGCGATTGCATCTTCTTCATGGTTAAATACTTTGATAACCTTCTGCCCATTCATCATTTCTTCGATATAACCTTCAGTTGCACCAAGAGTCTGCTGCTGTTTAATAAAGAATCTTGAACTCTTAGAACCAAAATTCTTAGTAATAAAGAACATGATAACACAGCCAATTAATACAACCCCTGTTAACCAGAAGCTATAGTAGATCATGATACAAAATACTGTTAGAAGTACAATAGAAGTCTGCATCAATGCAGGTAATGACTGAGAAATAAGCTGTCTTAATGTATCTGTATCATTTGTATAAATAGACATGATATCACCATGTGCATTTGTATCAAAATAACGGATTGGAAGACTTTCCATTCTTGCAAACATCTTTTCTCTGAATTTCATTAATGAACCCTGAGTAACTACAGCCATTAAACGGTTGTATGTAAATGAAGCAATTAATGAAAGAATGTAAAGAATAAGTAATACAGTTACAAATGATAATACTTCAGGCTTAGCATGTAGCCAGTCTTTTGTACGCCAGTATTTTTCAATAACAGCAATGATATTCTGCATAAAAACAGATGGAATAGAGCTGACAACAGAATTAAATAGAATTAATACAATAATAACAGGTAGAAGAACAGGATAGAATTCAAAGAGTGTTTTAATGAGACGTGTAAATGTGTTCTTCTTATTACCACGATTATTTTTCATCCTGTTCACCTCCCTTGTTTTGTGAATAGTATACTTCCTGATAAATTGGATTTGATGCAAGAAGTTCATCATGAGTACCGATTGCTTCAACAGAACCATTATTCATGATAATAATCTGATCTGCATCCTGTACACTTGAAACTCTTTGTGCAATGATGATTTTCGTAGTTTCAGGAATAAACTTCTTAAATCCTGCTCTAATAATAGCATCTGTTTTAGTATCTACAGCACTTGTAGAGTCATCAAGAATTAAGATTTTTGGTTTCTTAAGTAATGCACGTGCAATACATAATCTCTGTTTCTGACCACCAGAAACGTTAGTACCACCCTGTTCAATATGTGTATCATATTTATCTGGGAACTGTTCAATAAATTCATCAGCACATGCAAGATGACATGCTTCTTCTATTTCTTCATCTGTGGCTTCTTTATTACCCCAGCGTAAGTTTTCTTTAATAGAGCCTGAGAATAGGACATTCTTCTGTAATACAACAGAGACTGCATCTCTTAAAGTGACTAAGTCATAATCTCTTACATCTACACCAGCCACTTTTACTTCACCTTCAGTGACATCATATAAACGTGAAATAAGATTTACAAGTGATGTTTTAGAAGAACCTGTTCCTCCTAAAATACCAATAGTCTGTCCTGATTTAATATGTAGATTAATATTTTCAAGAGCATAGCAATCAGCACGCTTAGAATATTTAAATGATACATTATCAAAATCAATAGAACCATCATTTACTTCATAAATAGGATTTTCTGGATTAGAAATAGTACGTTTTTCTTCTAATACAGCAACAATACGTTCACATGATTCAATAGAGATAGTCACCATTACAAAGATCATTGATAACATCATCAAGCTCATAAGAATTTGGAAACTATAAGTAAGTAATGAAGACAACTGTCCAACCTGAATAATAGCTCCACCAAAATTAACAACTAAATAAGAACCAAAAGTAAGTACGAAGATCATTACAACATAAAGACAGAACTGCATCATTGGGTTATTTAATGCAAGAATCTTTTCAGCTCTTGTGAAATCACCACAAACATCTTCTGCAGCTTCATTGAATTTCTTATTTTCAAAGTCCTCACGTACAAATGATTTTACAACTCTAATACCGTTGATATTTTCCTGTACTGAATTATTTAAGTTATCGTATTTCTTAAATACTTTTCTAAATAAAGGCATTGTCTTCTTAATAACAAGTCCTAAACCAATACCAAGTACTGGAATAGTAAATAAGAAGATTAACGCAAGTCGACCACCCATAATAAATCCCATGACCAATGAGAAGATCAACATAAGTGGAGCACGTACAACTGTACGAATAATCATCATATAAGCCATCTGAACGTTAGTGACATCAGTTGTCATACGAGTTACAAGTGAAGATGCACTAAAACGGTCAATGTTTTCAAATGAGAAGTTCTGAACTGCAACAAACAAGTCTTTACGTAAGTTCTTACCAAAACCAGCTGAAGCATTGGCTGCAGTAATACCTGCAAGAGCCCCAAATAGGAGTGAGAAACAGGCCATGATAATAAGTATCACACCATATTTCACAATAACAGAGAGATCACAACCATTCTGCATTCTATTGACTAGATTTGCGACCATTAATGGAATAATACATTCTACTAATGCTTCAAAAGCCACAAGAACAGGTGTCAAAATTGAATCTCTCTTGTATTCACGAATACTTTTCTTAAGCACACGAATAATATTCATATTTTTTCCCCTTTCATTCATTTTCTAGATTTGAATAGACTTTACTAAGAAGATCAGCTAAAGTATCAATTTCTTCCTGTGTTAACCCACTCACCATCAAACGATTTGCCTGCGCTATATTATGTCTTACCTGCGCACAATGGCTTTCACCTTTTTGTGATAAACAGGCAACTTTAATTCGCTTATCCTTCGGATCATCACAACAATCAATCAGATTCTTTTCTTGAAGTCTTCTAAGAAGTCCCGCAGTTGTTGATTGAGCTACATGTAAGTCTTTCTCAATCTCCTTAAAGGTCATTCTCTGATCAGGTGCGTCCTGTAATTTCAATAAAACATGGGACTGCATTAAAGTTAATCCTTCTTTTCTTAAAGAATTATTCGCACGCTTCTTTAAACAGTCATTAATATGCTTAATATAGCTTACTGCTTCACTTTCTCTCATCAGTTTACCTCCTTCTGCGCATTAGAATGATAGTACACTTTCAATTCAATGTCAATAGTATGCTATTAAATATTAAATTATAAAAAAAGAAGGACTTATTCCTTCTTCTCAGCCTTAGATTCACAATAATAACATCTATAGATACGTTTCTCTCTATTTGCAAGATAGAACACCTGATCTAAATCTCTTTCTACAGATGTAATACATCTTGGGTTCTTACATTTAGCCACATTAATGATTTTTTCAGGAAGCTGTAATTTCTTCTTTTCTACTGTTTCACCATTCTTAATAATAGAAACAGTAATATTAGGATCAATATAACCTAATACATCTAAATCAACATCAAAATCGTTATCAATCTTGATGATATCTTTCTTACCCATCTTATTAGAACGGCAATTCATGATGATTGCAACCTGACAATCTAACTTACCTAGATCAAGAGCATCATATACTTCTTTTGCTTTACCAGCTGCAATATGGTCAATCACAATACCATTTTTAATACTGTCTATTCTCATAATCTTTCCACCTCATTCTGTAATCCTAATAAGCTTAAGATCAATGCCATACGGATAAAACGTCCATTATGAGCCTGTCTGAAATAAGCAGCTCTTGGATCTGCATCGACTTCAGTCTTGATTTCATTGACACGTGGAAGTGGATGCATAATAATCATATCTTTCTTTGCAGCCTGTAATTTTTCTTCATCTAAGATATAAGTATCTCTTAAACGAATATAATCCTGTTCATTGAAGAAACGTTCCTGCTGTACTCTTGTCATATAAAGAATATCTAATTCTGGCATGACTTCTTCCATGCTACGTACTTCTTTATATTCAATACCCATTGGATCAAGAATGTCTTCTTTTAAGTATTCAGGAAGCTTTAATTCATCTGGAGAGATGAATACAAACTTAGTGCCTTCATAACGTGACATTGCTTTTAATAATGAATGAACTGTACGTCCAAACTTCAAGTCACCACAGAAACCTACTGTAAGGTTCTTTAAAGTGCCTTTTTCTCTCTGAATAGTTAATAAGTCAGTTAATGTCTGAGTAGGGTGATTATGTCCTCCATCACCTGCATTAATTAAAGGTACAGTGCATGTTGATGAAGCCACAACTGGAGCACCTTCCTTTGGATGACGCATTGCGATAATATCACAATAGCCGCTAACTACATGAATTGTATCTGATACTGTTTCTCCCTTAGAAGCACTAGATACGTTTGCAGTTGGGAATCCTAATACCTTTCCTCCAAGTGATAACATAGCACTTTCAAAAGATAGTCTTGTACGTGTACTAGGTTCGAAGAATAATGTTGCAAGAATCTTATGTGCACATACATCCTGATAACGTGTACGGTCTTTGATGATATCGTTTGCGAGTGCGATTAAATCATCAATTTCTTCAACAGATAAGTCCATTGGATCAATAATGAATTTTTTCATGGTGAGCTCCTTCTTTATAAACTTGTTTTAATTCCTATCTATTATATCACAGCCCCTCTATTTAAACAGTTTTTTCTAATAAAAACGTTTAATTGATATATTAACTATATTATTATGATATAGGCAAGGAGAAAGATTATGACTGAAAAAGAGAAAATGTTGAAAGAAATGTTGTATGACGCCAACAATGATGAAGATCTACTTAAAGAAAGAACAATCGCAAAAGACTTATGTTTCAAATTTAATCAGATGATGCCTTCTGATGTGGAGAATCAAAAGAAACTATTAAAGGAACTACTTGGACAAGTAGATGATACCACATCGATTCTAGCATCTTTCTGGTGTGATTATGGTTACAACATCAAAGTAGGAAAAAACTTCTTTGCAAATCATAATACTGTCATTATCGACTGTGCTCCAGTAACTTTTGGAGACAATGTCTTTATTGCGCCTAATTGTGGTTTTTATACTGCAGGACATCCAATTGATACAAAACGTAGAAATCAAGGACTTGAATTTGCTTATCCTATTACGATAGGAAACAATGTTTGGATAGGTGCAGGTGTTCATGTGATGCCTGGAGTCACTATTGGTGATAACGTTGTTATTGGTGGAGGCAGTGTTGTTGTCAAGGATATTCCTAGCAACAGTGTAGCCGTAGGTAATCCATGCCATGTGATAAGAGAAATCACTGATAAAGACGAACAAACAAATTGGAATCATAATTAAAAAAGGATGTCACTGACATCCTTTTTAGTCATTTTGAGGCATAAAACCAGATAAGCTTTCAGCCAATGTAGAAATAGGCATTGTCTGTACAATGACATGACCTAGTCCCTTAACTACTGTGTTAAAGAATCCTTCTCCTCCTAGGAACTTATTCTTTATACCTTTTACAGAAACAACATCAATATGACAAGATGAACTCATTGCCACAAGGTTACCTGTATTCACAACCATCTCTTCACCAGGTTCAAGGTCATATTCTATAGCTGTACCATCTATCTCAATAAATAGTAAACCTGAGCCAAAATATCTATTCATGATGAACCCTTCTCCACCAAAGAAACCAATAGTTCCTTTTTTAGAGAATGAGATTTCTCTTTTTACAGTTTCTTCACTTGCAAGATAAGAAGACTTCTGAACAATAATATCTCCCTGGCTCACATCATACACAAGTATGTCACCAGGAAAAGAAGATCCTAAGGCAATCATACTAGGCTCGGTTGCTGTATACTTATTCAAGAAAAGTGTTTCTCCCGAAAAAGCACGGCCAAATAGAGATTTCATACCACCTGATACAGTATCCATAGTTAAAGCTGGTTTCATCCATACCATTGCGCCACTATCTGTCAAAATAGATTCACCTTGATCTAGATGAAGTATTGCGACAGGAAGTGGTTTTCCTTTAATTTCATACTTCATATAATTTTCTCCTACTGATCTAATTTTAATTCATAAATTGCATCTGCTAAACCATCAGCATCTGGGTCCTTGAAGAAGCATGTTCCAATAGCTTTTAATTTATCAGGCGCATTCTCTGCAACGACACCAATTTCACATGCATCAATCATTTGGAAATCATTCATAGAATCTCCAAAACCGATTGTATCCTTCATATCTCCATGATAATAATCTACAACACGTCTCACACCATCTGCTTTTGTACAGTTCTTTAAGATGATTTCACCATTAATGAAATCATCTTCATATTTAGAGAATGTCACAATATTAAACATTGGTGCAATATACTTTACACAATCATAAAAAGCGATCGGATCAGGAGCAATAAAACCAATCTTAGTGACACCTGTCTTTTCGAAATCAAATTGAGAGACAGGAATGCGGTTTTCTTCCTGACGTTTTAATTCAAAGAATCTCTGTAATTCTACATTATCCCCAAATTCCTTATTGTGTCTCTTGTCAAAGAATTCATTCACACCTGGTGTCTGATAAATAGCATGTTCAGTTTCTAGACAGAATAAGATACCATGATTCACAAAGAGTGTCATCATTTCTGAAAGAGTATATTGATCCATGTAGTTCTTAAAGATGTACTTTCCATCTACCTGGACAAATCCTCCTGCACTTGCCACAATACCATCAATAGGTAATGCTTTGACATCACCTACAATAGAAGTAGGTGCTCTACCTGTACATAAGAATACTTTATTTCCTGCATTCTTTGCTGCTTGAATCGCTTCTTTAGTTTTTTCTGTTATATGTCTTGATTTTCCTACTAATGTACCATCAATATCAAAAAATAAAAATTTACTCATATACTACTCCATAATCTCATCAATCAATATAGGTTTTTCAACCTTTTCTTTACTAAAATGGAATGCACTTAATAATTCTTCTTTTCTTTCTTGTGTCCATTTACCATTATCATGAACAGTCACTAATGGTTCTCCCTGTTCTACATAATCACCAATCTTCTTATGTAAAATTAAACCAACGCTATGATCAATTTCATCTGTGACTGTTTCTCTTCCTCCACCTAGACGCATTGATACTAATCCAAGAGTTAATGCCTCTAGATCTTCAATATATCCTGTTTCAGGTGCATAAACATCAAATATATGTTCAGCCATTGTAAACTTTTCAGGATAAAGAATATAATCGCTGTCTCCACCCTGTGCTTTTACCATTGCTTCTAAAGCATGTAATGCTTTCTTAGAAGAAATGGCTTCTTCTAGCATCTTTCTAGCTTCAGTCACTGTTTCTGCCTTTTGAGCCATCATCAACATTGTACTTCCTGCAGTTAAACATAATTCTAATAAATCCTCAGGACCATTGCCATTAAGTGTCGCAATTGCTTCTTTTACTTCTAATGAATTACCAATTGCATAGCCCAAAGGCTGAGACATATTAGAAATAGTGGCTCTTGTATCCTTATGAAGATGCTGACCAATTGTGATCATTGTACGAGCAAGCTTCTTCGCATCCTCCAAGTTCTTCATAAAAGCACCATCACCATATTTGACATCAAGTAAAATTGCATCACTGCCTGCAGCTAACTTCTTACTCATAATAGAAGAAGCGATCAAAGGAATTGATTGAACAGTTCCAGTGACATCTCTTAATGCATACATCTTCTTATCAGCAGGATCAAGAGACGCTGTCTGACCAATAATAGCTAAATGAATATCATTCGCCTGTTTAATAAAATCTTCTTCATTGACATAAATATTAAGTCCTGGAATAGACTCCATCTTATCTAGAGTCCCACCTGTATGTCCAAGTCCCCTACCACTCATCTTAGCGACTGGTACACCACATGCAGCGACCATTGGGCCTAATACTAAAGATGTCTTATCACCAACACCACCAGTAGAATGCTTATCTACTTTAATACCGTGAATACCACTTAAATCAATTACATCACCACTATGCATCATTTCTAAAGTCAGCTGGGCTGTTTCGTGATCTGTTAATCCATTAAAGACAACAGCCATCAAGAAAGCACTCATCTGATAATCAGGAATATCACCTTTTGTATATCCCTGGATTAATTCATGAATTTCTTCATCAGTTAATACTACATTATCTTTTTTCTTTTCAATAAGATCTACCATTCTCATAAATGTCACCTACTCAAACTGAGTTCCTACCTCGAATATATTCTTACCATTTAAATAATCCTTTACAGACATACGTTTCTTACCAGAAAGCTGTATCTCTGTAATAATAAATACACCATCTTCTACCTTTACACCGATTGCATCCTTAAAGATCTTAACGATAGTACCATTCTTTTCATCTTTATGATGTTCCTTGGCATTAGGGCAGTTATGAATTTCACCCTTATAGATTTTTACAACCTGTCCATTATAAGTTGTAAATGTACCTGGATGAGGATATAAGCCTCTTACATGATTAAAGATTTCTCTTGCTGTCTTATTCCAATCAAGTCTTTCATCTTCTCTCTTAATAATAGGTGCATAAACAACTTCTTCAGGATTCTGTGGAATTCTATCATTTGTTTCATCAAAGATAGATGGTAATGTATCCTTTAATAATTCAGCACCAATATCAGTTAAACGATCATATACAATTTCTAAGTTATCATCATCTGTAATTGGTGTGGATTTTTGAGAGATAATATCACCTGCATCCATCTTTTCTGCCATATACATAATAGTCACACCTGTTTCTTTGCGACCATCAATAATAGCGCGATGCACTGGTGCTCCACCACGATAAAGTGGTAATAAAGACGCATGTACATTCACACAACCTAAACGTGGTGCTTCTAATACAGCAGTTGGGACAATCTGTCCATAAGCTGCAGTGATAATTAAATCAGGATTTAAATCTAAAACAGCCTGATAATCATTTCTAATACGTTCTGGCTGTAATACAGGAATATCATGTTTTAATGCTTCCTGTTTCACATCACTCATAGTGAGTACTTTCTTTCTTCCTACATAACGGTCTGGCTGAGTGACAACACCCACAACATCATATTTATTTTCTAGTAACATCTGCAGTACTTTTAATGAAAAAGATGCAGTTCCCATAAAAACTATTTTTTTACTCATAAAATTCCTCCTGTAATTACTTTATAATTATAACATACTCATTTTATACTGTCTCTTATACACATCTCCGAGCCCACGAGACCTCTCTACATCTC
>ENA-OYZL01001128-OYZL01001128.1-human-gut-metagenome-genome-assembly--contig:-NODE-1128-length-10674-cov-6.006404_pt1 | contig 10674 bp, 13 predicted proteins | sample MGYA00243292_ERZ653479 | MGnify/ENA primary metagenome ERZ653479 (study PRJEB26926, sample SAMN06165116) | human gut metagenome | biome: ENVO:00009003; feature: ENVO:2100002; material: ENVO:00002003... | reverse complement strand
TCCATACAAAAGCTCCTATATAGTAGTTTATTAGATTATACTATATAGGAGCTTTGTTGTCAAGAGCTTTTTCAAAAATATTCTGTACAAATTACGATTTGTAAGGCAGCTGCCCTACACTTAGTTTCACATATTATACCACACACATATACGAAAAGTCAAGAAAGGACGTGATTTCATGGGAATTTTCAGCGGACTCTTCAAGTCCAGAGATAAGCCTCGAAACAGCTACGACAGTCCCAGCTACAGTTACTTCTTCGGACGTTCCAACAGTGGTAAGCGAGTCAATGACCGTACCGCCATGCAGCACACAGTGGTGTATGCCTGTGTGCGAGTTCTGTCAGAAGCGATTGCCCAACTGCCATTACACGTTTACCAATATACCGAAAACGGAAAAGAGCGAGTGCCACGGCATCCGCTCTATTTTTTGCTGCATGATCAGCCAAATTCGGAAATGACATCCTTCGTATTCCGAGAAACCCTGATGTCCCATCTGCTGATTTACGGCAATGCTTATGCACAAATTATCCGAAACGGTCGTGGAGATGTATTGGGGCTGTATCCGCTGATGCCGGATAAGGTCAGAGTAGACCGTGACCAGCGAAATCGTCTGGTCTACATCTACAGTCGCTACGATGAAGCCAATCCAAACCTGAAACAGCAGGGCGATATTGTCCTGCAGGCAGAAGATGTGCTGCATATTCCCGGACTTGGGTGTGACGGCTTGGTGGGATATTCTCCCATTGCTCTTGCAAAGAATGCAATCGGCATTTCTCTTGCCTGTGAAGACTATGGTTCTACCTTTTTCGCCAACGGTGCCAGTCCATCCGGTGTGTTGGAACATCCGGGAGTCATCAAAAATCCAGAGCGTGTGCGGGATGCTTGGCAGCGTGCCTATGGTGGTTCCAACTCGCATCATACCGCAATTTTGGAAGAGGGCATGAAATACACGCCTATTTCCATCCCCAACAATGAAGCACAGTTTCTGGAAACCAGAAAGTTTCAGGTAGAGGAAATTGCCCGGCTGTATCGAGTGCCGCTTCATATGATCGGCGACTTAGACCATGCCACTTTTTCAAACGTGGAACATCTGTCACTGGATTTCGTGAAATACAGTCTTGACCCTTGGATCGTTCGCTGGGAACAGTCTTTGCAGAAGGCATTGCTTTCCGATTCAGAGAAAGGCAAGTATTTCATCAAGTTCAATGTTGAGGGGCTTTTGCGTGGTGATTATGCTTCCCGTATGCAAGGCTATGCCACAGCAAGACAGAACGGCTGGATGTCCGCCAATGATATTCGTGAACTGGAAGATATGAATATGATTCCTGACGAATTGGGCGGAAATCTCTATCTTGTAAATGGCAGCTTTACCAAACTCGCAGATGCAGGGGCATTTGCAAAGGAAAATGAAAAGGAGGAAACGGCCCATGAAGAATAACCGTTTTTGGAACTGGGTACGCAACGAAGAAACCGGTGCATCGGAGATGTATTTGTACGGTGCCATTGCGGAGAGTACCTGGTTTGAAGACGATGTCACCCCTGCTATGTTTCGCTCGGAACTGCAAAAACACAGCGGTGATGTGACCGTCTTTATCAACTCGCCGGGCGGCGATGTGTTTGCTGCCAGTCAGATCTATACCATGCTCCGAAACCATCCGGGCAAGGTCACAGTCAAGATCGACGGCATTGCCGCTTCTGCGGCTTCTGTGGTGGCGATGGCTGGAGAAGAAACATTGATCTCACCGACCGGAATGCTGATGTGCCACAATCCGATGACCTGTGCCATGGGCAACAAGGCAGATATGGAGAAAGCCATCGCACTTCTGGACGAAGTCAAGGAATCCATTATCAATGCCTATGCAGAAAAATCGCATCTCAGCCGCAATAAGATTGCAAGGCTGATGGATGAAGAAACGTGGATGAATGCAGAAAAAGCATTGCAGCTGGGTTTTGTAGACGGCATTCTCTTTTCTAAAAAGAATCCGTTTGTTCCAGAAGAACCAGAAAAAACAGATCCAGATGAAGAAGAAACAAAGGAATCTCCGGAAGAAGAGACGGATGAGAAAAAGAAAGAAAGCACAGCATCCATGCTGTACACACCATCTAAAACGCTGGATTCTTTTCTGCAGAAGATTTCTGCGACTGCATCCAAAGGCACGCCGATCAACCAATTGGACAAGCGGCTGGAGCTTTTGAAATATTAAAACCTATAGGAGGACTGATACTATGACAATTCAGGAACTGAGAGAAAAAAGAAGCAAGGCATGGGATACTGCCCGTGACTTTTTGGATTCCAAGCGAAATGAAAGCGGTCTGCTTTCGGAAGAGGACAGCAAGACATACGATGCCATGGAGCAGCAGATCGTGGCATACGGCAAGGAAATCCAGCGGCTGGAACGACAGGCTCAGATTGAAGCGGAGATGAACAAGCCCACTTCTACGCCGATTCAGGACAAGCCGAACGCAGCCATTCACGGCGATACCAAGACAGGGATTGCATCTGATGCATATCGTACTGCTTTCTGGAACAGCATTCGCAACCGCAATTTTTACGATGTCCGAAACGACCTGCAGGTTGGTACAGATACTGAGGGCGGCTATCTTGTGCCGTCTGAATTTGAACGGAAGCTGGTAGAAGCCCTGACCGAAGAAAACATTTTCCGGCAGCTGGCAACTGTTATCAAAACTTCCTCCGGTGATCGAAAGATTCCCATCGTTACTTCTAAGGGCGAAGCTGCCTGGATGGATGAGGAGGACGCATATAAGCTGTCGGATGATACTTTTGGACAGGCTTCCCTCGGTGCGTACAAGGTCGGCACGGCAATTAAGATCTCTGAGGAACTGCTGAATGATGCTGCTTTTGATTTGCCGTCCTATATTGCAAAGGAATTTGCAAGAAGAATCGGTGCAAAGGAAGAAGAGGCATTTTTCATTGGTGACGGCAAGGGCAAGCCGACTGGTATCTTTGCTGCAACGGGTGGTGCAGAGAGCGGAGCAACTACCAGTACTGCAAATATCACTTTCGATGATGTTCTGGAATTGTTCTATTCTCTGAGAAGCCCATATCGCAAAAAGGCAGTTTGGGTTCTCAACGATTCCACAGTAAAGGCACTTCGTAAGCTGAAAGACAGCACCGGAAACTATATCTGGAATCCGTCTGTGCAGGCAGGCGTGCCGGATACCATTCTGAACCGTCCGTACTACACTTCCAGTTATGTGCCGGAGATCAAGGCAGGTGCAAAGTGCCTTGCTTTTGGAGATTTTAGCTATTATTGGATCGGCGACCGTCAGGGACGTTCCTTTAAGCGACTGAATGAAGTATTTGCAATGAATGGTCAGGTTGGATTTCTCGCATCTCAGCGTGTCGATGGCAGACTGATTTTGACCGAAGCCGTAAAGACACTTGGCATGAAAGCGTAATCAGAGAAAGGGGTTGGAGTGGGTGGTAACTTTACAGGAAGTCAAGCAATATCTGCGGATTGATTTTGAGGACGATGATCCATTGCTGCTTTCCTTGATTTTCACAGCAAAACAGCTGGTCATGGATGTGGGCAGAATGGATGAAACACAGCTGGCAGAAAACGAAGATGTGGTACGGACAGCAATGCTCTACACGGTTTCCTATCTTTATGAAAACCGCAATACCGCAGACTTTTCCAAGCTGACATTAACGCTTCGTGCCATGCTGTTTGCACAGCGAGAGGATGTGATTTGATGGAAATTGGAACACTCAATCAGCGAATCACCTTTCTGGAAAGTCGTGTTGTTACCGATGCAATCGGCAATCACACCGCTGTGTGGGACGAAGCTTTTTCCTGTTGGGCAAGGGCAACCTTGAAATCTTCCGTAGAAAATACGGAAGCTGGCGTAACCAAAGAAACACAAACACTGGAATTCCTCATTCGGCAAAGCCAGCACTGGATGCCGTCCACGTCTGCGAACCGGATTTTATTTCAGGGGGCTGTCTATGACATCACCGGTATTACACCGGATTATCTGCACAAGGATTATCTGAAAATTACTGCAGAAGCCAGAAAGGCAGGGCAAAATGACCAGTATTGACGATCTTGCGGAGGAAATCATGCAGGGCTTGCAGGAATATGCAGACCTTGCGGATACTGCCATGAAAAAGGCTGTCCGGAAAACCGCCACGCAAGTGAAAAACGAAATCTCCGCCAATGCTCCGAGGGGCACTGGAAAATATGCAAAAAGTTGGGCGACAAAAAAGACTGGCGAAAACAGTCACTCTTTGAAGATGACAGTACATTCTAAAAACAGATATCAACTGGCACACCTTTTGGAAAAGGGTCATGCCAAACGTGGCGGCGGTCGGGTATCAGGAAAACCGCACATTGCTCCTGCGGAAGAAAACGGTGTACAGTTGCTGGAGCATTTAATTGAGGAGGCGTTGTCATGACTTACGAAGAAATCGCTGAAATGCTGGAAGAAATGGGGCTGCCTTTCGCCTACCATCATTTTGCCGAGGGTGAAAGTCCCGCACCGCCTTTTTTGCTGTTCTTATCTCCCGGAGAGAATACGTTTTCGGCAGACAATTTGGCATATTTCAGTTGCAAACAGCTGGACATTGAATTGTACACAGACAAAAAGCAGCCGGAATTGGAAGAACAGGTGGAGTCAGTGCTTTCCCAGCATGAAATTTATTACACAAAAACAGAACTATTCATTGATTCGGAAGAATTGTATGAAGTGCTCTATGAGATGGAGGTTTGATCTATATGGCAATGGAGAAAAACAAGGTAAAGTTCGGTCTGAACAAAGTTCACTATGCAAAAATCACTTCTTATGATGAAGAAGGTGTACCGACTTTTGCAAAGCCAGTTCGCATTCCCGGTGCAGTGTCGCTGTCTATCGATGCAGAAGGTGAAGCATCCAATTTTTACGCTGACGATGGTGTGTACTATGTGATCAACAATAACTCTGGTTACACCGGCGATCTTGAAATCGCATTGGTTCCGCTTGAGTTTGCGACAGACATTCTCGGTGAGAAGCTGGATGAAAAGGGCGTTCTCACGGAAACCAATACTGCAGAAGTATCGCAGTTTGCCCTGCTGTTTGAATTCAGCGGCGATAAGAATAAAATTCGGCACTGTCTGTTCTGCTGCTCTGCCTCTCGTCCGGCAACAGAATCCAGCACCGTTGAGGACGAAAAGGAAGTTAAAACAGAAACGCTGTCTTTGACCGCAACGGCGTTGAACAGTGGTTTGGTAAAAACTAAAACCTGTGAGAAAACGGATGCCGAGGTTTATGAGAACTGGTACAAGGCGGTATATATGCCCAATCTGGCTGCCGCTGTACAGAGTGGTAAGGCATCCGCAGCATCTGTGAAAGCGTAAGGAGGGTGCAGTATGGCAATTCAGAAGAACATCATCATTGACGGTATTGATGTGCCGTTCAAGGCAAGTGCGGCAGTCCCCAGACTGTATCGTCTGAAATTCCGCAGAGATATTTATCAGGATTTTGCAGCACTGCAAAAGTCTGTGGGAGAAAATACAGAGGAATCCTCCGCACTGGACATTGAAAGCCTTGAAGTGTTTGAGAACATCGCCTACATCATGGCAAAACACGCTGACCCAGCCATTCCGGCTTCTCCGGATGAATGGCTGGAACAGTTCAACACGTTCAGCATTTACGAAATCCTGCCACAGCTGATTGACCTTTGGGGATTGAATGTAGAAACGCAGGTAACCGGTAAAAAAAACATCGCCCGATTGACCGACCGATGACTACACCGCTGTTTTTGTTGCGGTGCGTTCAGCTTGGTTTGTCAATGGGCGATTTGGATTTTTTGACCATTGGTCTGGTGAATGATATGTTCACCGAACGGGAGAATGACGAGTGTCATTATGATGTGCTGGCGGATCAGAGGGATTTTGATGCGTTTTGATTACAAGTCATTTTCCTGTATTCTTTTTTGAGCAATGCCGTATACTTCTTCATCGGCTCTGGCACCAATTACAATAATCAGCATCTTATCATTTTGCTTGACAACTTTGTATACGACTCTAAGACCTGCACTTTTCAGTTTGACTTTCAGAAAGCCAGTTAGATCATTTCCGTTTTTGTTTCCAAGCGGTTTCCCATATCCGCCTTCATAAACGGAAAGCGGATTTTGTTTCACTTTCTTGATTGCTTTTAAGACCAGTATTCTTTGACTTCCGTCAAGCGATTTTAAATCACTTTCGGCTTCCGGCAGATATTCTACTTCCCAATTCATTCAAATTCTACCTCATCAAAGTCGGATAAATCATCGTCTGTGATTCCGAGGTCTTTCATAACTTTTTCTTCCGGAATTGTTTCTTCCGGATTGAATTTTTCCATTCGTTTTACAGCCAGAGTGAGCAAGCGAGCATCATTCACTTCATCCATCAGGCTGACATATTCATCCGGAGAAAGAAGCACACATTCCGGTGCATTGTTTTTCATAACAACTTTTGCACCGCTGTTTTTGACATCCTGAAAAATTTTTCCTGCAAGTCCACGATTGAACTGCGAAATAGAAATGGTATTTTGAATTGCTGCAATAATATTCATACGCTACACCTCCACTTATAGTATACGTCATTTTTGCAGAAATGTCAATAGATTTGCTGATAAAAAAGCTGATAATTTTTTAGAACTGAGGTGATTACATGGCAAACCGCATCAAGGGCATCACCGTAGAAATCGGCGGCGATACCACCAAGCTGTCCAAAGCACTGGAAGGTGTCAACAAGGATATCAAGGGCACGCAGACGCAGTTAAAGGATGTCCAGAAACTGCTGAAGCTTGATCCCACCAACACGGAACTGCTCTCGCAGAAGCACAAGCTCCTCGCCGATGCGGTGACAGCTACCAAAGAAAAGCTGGAAGTACTAAAAACTGCCGCAGAACAGGCAAACACCGCTCTTGCAAACGGCGAAATCTCACAGCAGCAGTATGATGCTTTGCAGCGTGAGATCATCGAAACCGAAAACAAACTGAAACGCCTGACCACAGAAGCAAACAATTCTCACACCGCCTTGGAAAAGATGGGTGTTCTGGGTGAAACGCTGCAGTCCGCCGGAGACAAGATCTCTGGCGTGGGACAAAAGCTTTTGCCGGTCACTGCCGGTGTCACGGCTCTGGGAACCATTGCCGTGAAAACCGGTGCGGATTTCGATTCTGCCATGTCAAAAGTGGCAGCGGTGTCCGGTGCGACCGGCTCAGAGATGGATGCTCTCCGGGAAAAGGCTCGTGAAATGGGCAGTAAAACGAAGTTCTCTGCAAGTGAGGCTGCGGACGCTATGAACTATATGGCCATGGCAGGCTGGAAAACCAACGATATGCTCAGCGGTATCGAAGGCATCATGAATCTTGCCGCTGCTTCTGGTGAGGACTTGGCATCTACTTCGGACATTGTCACGGATGCTCTGACCGCTTTCGGTTTGTCTGCCTCGGACAGCGGACACTTTGCGGACATTCTGGCGGCTGCCTCAAGCAATGCCAATACCAACGTCAGCATGATGGGTGAAACTTTCAAGTATGCCGCTCCGGTACTTGGCTCTTTGGGCTATTCTGCCGAAGACTCTGCCATTGCCATCGGACTGATGGCAAACGCCGGTATCAAATCCTCACAGGCTGGTACAGCACTGCGTGCTGCCATTACCAATCTGGCAAAGCCGACAGGCACGGTAGCATCTGCTATGGAACAATACGGCATTTCTCTGACAGATAGTTCCGGCAAGATGTATTCTTTACGGGAACTCATGGAACAACTCCGACAGAAATTGGGCGGACTTTCTGAGGCAGAACAGGCACAGGCGGCTGCCTCGCTGTTTGGCAAAGAGGCGATGTCCGGTATGCTGGCGATCATCAACGGTTCTCCGGCGGATTTTGAAAAACTGTCCAATGCCATTGACACCTGTTCGGATACAGTAGACGGCTACAATGGCACAACTGAAAAAATGGCGGCGGTCATGCAGGATAACCTTGCCGGACAAGTGACCATTTTGAAATCTCAGCTGGAAGAATTGGCGATCAGTTTTAGCGATATTCTAATGCCCACCATTCGCTCCATTGTTTCCCGCATTCAGGAACTGGTGGACAAGCTGAATCAATTGGATCCGCAGACTAAAGAAACCATTGCGAAAATCGCACTGGTGGCTGCTGCTCTGGGACCGATGCTGGTGGTACTGGGAAAAACCATCTCCAGCGTGGGAACAGTCTTTTCCGCAGTGTCCAAACTGCCTGCCCTTTTCTCGGCTGTGCAAAGTGGCATTGGTGCCATTACCGGAGCGTTGGGTGTGTCATTAGGTCCGCTGCTTGCCATTATCGCAGCTGTTGCCGCTCTGGTGGCTGCCTTTGTGCATCTCTGGAAAACCAATGACGAATTCAAAAGCAATATCATCGCCATCTGGGAGCAAATCAAAAGCACCTTTACTGGATTGACACAGGGCATCACTGACCGGCTAAATGCTCTGGGATTCGACTTTGAGAGTTTCACCGATGTGCTGAAAGCAGCGTGGGACGGGCTGTGCAATCTGTTAGCCCCTATTTTTGAAGGCGTTTTTCAAAACATCTCCAATATTTTCTCTGGATTTGCAGATATTCTCTTAAATTCACTTGATGTATTGATTGGTCTGTTTACTGGTGACTGGGAGCAGTGCTGGAATGGAATCAAGGGTATTTTTACGTCTATCTGGAATTTCGTTGTCAACACGTTCCGCAATATCATGAATACCCTGAAAGGCATTGCAGATGTGGTGCTGGGGTGGTTCGGAACAAGCTGGAACGAAGTCTGGACTTCCATCAAAACATTTTTCGTGGACACATGGAACAGCATTGCTTCTTTCTTCATGGGAATCGTTACTGGAATCCGGGACTTTTTCATCAACACCTGGACATCCATTTCCAATACTTTCACTACCATTGTCACTGCCATTCAGACGGTGGCAACGACCGTATTTACAGCGATTCGGGATTTCTTCACCACCATTTTTACGGCAATCTACAACTTTTTCAGCACGATTTTCAATGCCATTTACAACGTGGTTTCTACGGTTTTTCAGGCAATTCATAATGTCATTACGACCGTTTGGAATGCCATTTACACCACCTTAGAACCGCTGATCACGGCATTTGGTTATCTGTTTCAAACGATTTTTGAAGCCATCCAAATCATTGTGGGCAGAGTGATGGACTGGATCTCGGAGAAGATCAGTGCCATTTGGAATGCAATCGTGGCATTTTTAACGCCGATTTTAGAAGGTATCCGAACGACATTTGAAACCATCTGGAATGCCATCTCTACTACAATTTCCACGGTCTTGACAACAATTCAAGATGTGGTGACTACGATTTGGAATGCTGTGTCTGGTTTCATTTCGTCTGTTTTGTCTGCGATCTGGAATGTGGTTTCTTCCATCTGGAACAGCATCTCCGGCACGATTTCCAGTGTGATGAATGCCATTTTTTCTGTGGTATCCTCCATCTGGAATCAGATCAGTTCAGCGGTTTCCAATGTTCTGAACGCCATCCAATCGGTGGTATCTAACATCTGGAACAGCATCAAGAGTACGATTTCCAACGTGATGCAGAGCATTTCTTCTACGGTGTCCAGCATCTGGGACAACATTCGTTCTGCGGTTTCCGACAAAATCAGCGGCATCAAATCCACCATTCAGAATGGGTTTGATGCCGCTGTGGGATATATCAAGGGACTAGCTTCCGATGCTTGGAACTGGGGACGGGATATCATTCAGGGAATCATTGACGGCATTCAGAGTGCCATTGGCTGGCTGTCGGACTGCGTTACGGACGTTGCTGATACCATTCGGGATTTCCTGCACTTCTCTGTTCCGGACAAAGGACCGCTGACAGACTACGAAAGTTGGATGCCGGACTTTATGAAAGGGCTGGCAAGTGGCATCGACAAGAGCAAAAAGTATGTGGAGAAAGCCGTAGGCGGTGTGGCGAAAGCCATGCAGCTGACTATGGATTCTGATTTGAATTACAGCTTGCATGGAATCTCCGGAGCGATGCTGTCCGGCAGTTCCGGTGGCACAGTGAACAATTATTACAACACAGACAATCGGAAAACGGTGAATCAGACGAATCAATCGCCGAAGGCACTGTCACGGTTGGAGATTTATCGGTTGACACGGAATGCGTTGAATGTATAGATTGTTTTTGACTAAGAAAAAAGATGATTAAAGTAGGTAGATACTACGAGCACGATTAGTGGTAGCCATTATCTAAAATTGTTTCGGACGTAAAAGGATTTTTCCAAATATTATCATCTGGAGAATAGATGAAAATAGAAAAATCTTCCCACGCTTTCGCATCTTTAGCACGAACATAGACTGGACGATTTACATCGTCTTCATCGGATGTGATATATTTATATTCATCGTTGTTTTTCTCTTTACCTTGTGATGAGATTATAATATATTCATTATCTTGGTATAAAGAAAAACATTCCCAAGATTTCATATATTTATTTACTGAGCAAAGAACAACAGGATTTTTATCAATTGCAGCTGATGCATACGTTCCAGAACTTATATTATAAAATCCAGTATATCCGTCATTAGTAATATCAATTTTCATTATACAGGAACTATCAATTTCATTTTTATTTGCGTAATAACTGTCTCTTATACACATCTCCGAGCCCACGAGACCTCTCTACATCTC
>ENA-OYZL01001069-OYZL01001069.1-human-gut-metagenome-genome-assembly--contig:-NODE-1069-length-11138-cov-5.086168_pt1 | contig 11138 bp, 6 predicted proteins | sample MGYA00243292_ERZ653479 | MGnify/ENA primary metagenome ERZ653479 (study PRJEB26926, sample SAMN06165116) | human gut metagenome | biome: ENVO:00009003; feature: ENVO:2100002; material: ENVO:00002003... | reverse complement strand
AGCTTCTGGCTCACGGCGGGGTCTACCTGTAAGTACACCACAGCGTCCGGCGCGGGCAGGCCCAGCAGCCTGTATTCGTAGTCAAAGGCCCAGCGGAGGAAATCGTCCCACTGCTCCGGCGGGAGCTTGGAGCACTGATGCACCGCGTTCGACGTGGTATAGCGGTCGGCGATGACGATGCCGCCCGCCTCGTAGAAGCTGCCCCACTTGGTCTTATAGCTGGCGTACCGGTCCACCGCATAGAAGCTGGACGCCGCATAAGGGTTGACGTCGTCGGGCTTATCGCCGAACTGACCGGAGAGGTACATCTTTACCAGCGCACTGGAATCGCTCTCGTAGTCCGGAAAGGTGATCTCCATCACCTTGCAGCCGCTCTCGGCCAGATGGGAGGCCAGCAGCTTTGCCTGAGTGGCCTTGCCGGAGCCGTCCAGCCCTTCGATGACAAGAAGCCTGCCCTTGCTCATTCTGCCTTCTCCCCTTTCAGCGCGGCGTACTGGGCGCGGACTTCGGCGGTGCGGCCGCAGCACATCTTGCCCTCCGGGCAGGGGCCGGACACGCAGGCCGGGCCGGCGGTGCGGAAGATATGGGGTGCCACCGGGTAGACCAGCCGCAGCATCTCTTCGGCCAGCTGCCGTATCTCCCACTGGGCGCGATTGCAGCAGCGCAGGTGGAAGAAGTTCTGCAGGCTGCGGGCGTTCATGGTCACCACCATCTTGGTCTCGCAGGCGTTGGGCAGCACGAAGCGGGCGTCCTCGTTGGCCTGCTTGGAAGCCTTGGCCCGGGCCTGCTTTTCGGGCAGACCTTCGGCCATCAGGCGGGCGGTGTGGCCGTCTTCCAGCTTCTGCACGAGGTCGAGGTAGCGCCTGGCGTCCTCGTTCATGCTCTCGATGAACGCCGCCTTTGCCTCGGGGATGGCCTCGATCTCGGGCGGGATGACGTAGCGGAAATCGTCCAGACGGACGTACCGCTGACTCTGGACGCTGAAGGACGCGATGCGGTGACGGGTGATCTGGGCCAGCAGGGTACGGCTGACTCCCTCGATGCCGAAGGTGAAGCTTGCGTGCTCAATGGGGCTGGCGTGGCCCAAATCGCTGAGCATGGTCAGGAAGCGGGCAGTCTTTTCCTCATCCAGCCCGTCCAGCAGGTCGGTGATGTGGGCGTCGGAGTAGCAGAGCTTCGCCGCAGCCGCCACGACCTTCTCCGGCTCCGGCGTATGTGCTATCAATCGGACAGTCATCATTTTTTCTCATTCCTCCGTCGTTATCTTCACAAGGGGCGCAAAGTTGGCCATAGTCTTTTTCACGCCCACCTTCTCGAAGCTGATCTCCACGATCTGGTCGCCGGCGGCGGGCTTGACTTTCAGCACCTTGCCGCGCCCGAAGACCTTGTGCTCCACGATGTCGCCCGGCTCATAGTGCTTGGGGCCGGTGGATGCCGCTGCCGGACGGGGCGAAGAGGTCACACCGCCGCCTGCGGGTCTGACCGGCGCTTTGGGCGCTGCCGGACGGCCATAGCCAGAGCCGAAGCCGCTGCTTCCCGAACCGGAGCTGCAGCCGACATGACCCGACGAAGCACTTCCACGACCCGCGTAATCGGAGCCAAAGCCTCGGTTATTGGACATCGGTGCGTTATATTCTTTATTCAGATAGCCGCTGCGGCTGCCATAGCCCGAGCCGTAACCGGAGGCCGCACGCCCCCAGCCGGAGGGGCCGGAGTAGCCCGACGCACCGCCCGGCACGGTATCGCTGCCGTAACCGCTGCCCCAGCCGCCCAGACGGGAGCGCTGTTCCAGCACCGGGCTGCGGGTCTCTTCGATGTACTCCGGCTCGATTTCCCGGAGAAAGCGGCTGGGCTCGTTGCGCTGGGTGCGGCCATAGAGCATCCGGGTGACGCTGTTGGAGATGTAAAGCTCCTTCTTGGCGCGGGTGATGCCGACATAGGCCAGACGGCGCTCCTCCTCGAGGTCAGCCTCGGAATACTTGCTCATCTCACTGGGGAAGACGCCCTCTTCCATGCCAATGAGGAATACATAGGGAAACTCAAGGCCCTTGGCCGAGTGGATGGTCATCAGCACCACCTGGTCGGCGCTCTCGTTGTAGCTGTCGATGTCGCTGATGAGGGCGATGTCCTCCAGATAGCCTTCCAGCGAGGCCTCTTCGCCGTGCTGGTCGCAGTAGCTCTTGACGTTGTTGACCAGCTGGCCGAGGTTCTGCAGACGGTCAGCGGCATCCTCGTGACCCTTGGCGGCGTCGGCTTCCAGCATGGCGCGGTAGCCGGTGATCTCGATGACATCGGAGGCGAACTCGTCCAGCGTCTTCGTTTCCAGCGATTCCTGCAGTTTCTGGTAGATGTCCCAGAACTTGAACAGCGGCGCGATGGCGCGGCTGAGCTTGGCGTACTGGTCGGCATGGGAGATGACATCCAGCATACTGATGCCCTGCTGAGCCGCCAAGTCCGCGATGACTTCGATGGTTGTTGCACCGATTTTGCGCGCAGGCTCGTTGATGATACGGCGGAGTCGGACATCGTCCCGGGGGTTCGCCACGATGGACATATAGGAGTGGATGTCCTTGACTTCCTTGCGGTCATTGAAGCGCTGGCCGCCCACGATCTTATGCGGGATGCCCGCACGAGTGAAATAGCTTTCGATGGGGGCCGACTGGGCGTTCATCCGGTAGAGGATGGCGTGGTCGGCCAGATGTCCGCCCTCTTTGAGGTGCTGGCCGATGACGTCCGCGATATGGCTGGCCTCGTCCTGCTCGTTCTCGGCGGTGTAGACCTGCACCTTGTCGCCCTCGCCGTTCTTCGTCCAGAGGGTCTTGCCCTTGCGCTCGGTGTTGTGCTGGATGACACAGTTGGCGGCATTCAGGATATTTGACGTAGAGCGGTAATTCTGCTCGAGTCGGATGGTCCTGGTGCCTTTATAGATGCGCTCGAAGTTGAGGATGTTCTCAATGGTCGCGCCACGGAAGCGGTAGATGCTCTGGTCGTCGTCGCCCACGACGCAGATGTTTTTCTCCGGGCCGGTGAGCAGGCTCACGAGCCGGAACTGAGCCACACTGGTGTCCTGATACTCGTCCACCAGCAGATATTTGTACTTGTTCTGGTAGAACTCCCGCACGTCCTCGTGCTCCGACAGCAGGATGACCGTCTGGTAGATGAGGTCGTCGAAGTCGAAAGCACCGGCCTCCTTGAGCTTCTTTTCATAGGCGGCGTAGACCTTGGCCGCAAGAGCGCCCTTCGTGTCCCGGGCCGGGGTCTTCAGGGCCTCTTCCGGGCTGATGAGCTGGTCTTTCCAGCGGCTCATCTGGTTGATGGCGCTTTTGACCGGGAAGAACTTGTCGTCCACGCTCAGCTCTTTGTACACAGTCTTCATGACACGCTGGGAGTCGTCGCTGTCGTAGATGGTAAAGCTGCGGGGGTAGCCGATCTCCTCGGCCCAGCGGCGGAGAATGCGGACGCAGGCCGAGTGGAAGGTGGAGGCGAACACCTCGTCGCCCTCTTCCCCGCCCAGCATCCGGCGCAAGCGCTCTTTCAGCTCACCGGCGGCCTTGTTGGTAAAGGTGATGGCCATGACGTTCCAGCTCCGGACGGCATCCTTCCGCAGCATCCCGTCCAGCCACGACGGGGCATCGGTGCCGGTCATGATGGCAGTGCGCAGGGCTTTCACATCGTCCTCCGTCACCTCCCGGGGCGTCCATCTGGAGCCGTGGGCCGAGCCGAAGCGGATGAGGTTGGCGATGCGGTTGACCAGCACGGTGGTCTTTCCGCTGCCTGCACCCGCGAGGATGAGCAGAGGGCCGTTGGTGGTGAACACCGCCTCCCGCTGCATATCGTTCAGGCGTCCGAACTGCTTTTCAATATACGTATCACGCAAAGCGCAGAATTGTTGTGCGAGATCTGTTGCCATTGTTTCACCTGTTCTTTTCAATCATTTCTGGATATATCACTTAAAATATAGTATATCACATTTCAAAAAAGTTGTACATAAAAACAATGCAAACAAAAAACCGCCCCACCGCGGTCAATACCACGATGGAGCGGAAATTTCAGGAAATGCTTAGCCGAAGATGTTGATGAGGATACCAGCAGCGACGGCGGAGCCGATAACACCGGCCACGTTGGGGCCCATTGCGTGCATCAGCAGGAAGTTGGAGGGGTTCTCGCTCTGGCCGACCTTCTGAGAAACACGGGCAGCCATAGGCACAGCGGAAACGCCAGCGGAACCGATCAGGGGGTTGACCTGACCGCCGGTCAGGATATACATGACCTTGCCGCAGAGAACACCGGCAGCAGTGCCGAAGGAGAATGCGATGAGGCCCAGCACGATGATGAACAGGGTGCGGCTGTTCAGGAAGGTGTTTGCAGAGGTGGTGCAGCCAACAGACAGAGCCAGGAAGATGGTGATGATGTTCATCAGCTCATTGCCGGCGGTCTTCTGGATACGATCCACGACGCCGCACTCCTTCATCAGGTTGCCCAGCATCAGCATACCGACCAGAACGGCGGCATCCGGCACGATGAGGGAAACGATGATGGTGACCATGATGGGGAAGATGACCCTCTCGGTCTTGGTCACGGTGCGCAGCTGCTTCATCACGACGGTACGCTCTTTCTTGGAGGTCAGAGCCTTCATGATAGGCGGCTGGATAACAGGCACCAGAGCCATGTAGCTGTAGGCCGCGACGGCGATGGAGCCCAGCAGCTCAGGAGCCAGACGGGAGGTGACGAAGATAGCGGTGGGGCCGTCTGCGCCGCCGATGATGGCGATGGCGGCAGACTGCTTCTGGGTGAAGTCCACCAGACCGGTAGCGGCCAGCAGACGAGCGCCCATGTAAGTACCGAAGATGCCGAACTGAGCGGCAGCGCCCAGCAGCAGGCTCTTGGGGTTGGAGATCAGGGGTGCGAAGTCGGTCATGGTGCCGATGCCGAGGAAGATCAGCGGCGGGTAGATGCCCAGCTTGACGCCCATGTAGAGCATATCGGCCAGACCGCCGTTGTTCAGGATCTCGACCCACATCGGGTGCTCGAGGCCGTCACCGACAAAGTACTGCATATGGATGACGCCGCTGCCGGGGAGGTTGGCCAGGATCATGCCGAAAGCCATGGGCAGCAGGATCAGAGGCTCGAACTCTTTGACGATGGCGAGGTAGAGCAGGAAGCAGCCCACGCAGATCATCACTGCGTACAGCCAGCCGCCCGGCTCACCGAACTTGGCAAAACCGGAACTCTGGAAAATACCGACCAGAGTCTCAATAAACTGAGTCATGTTTTTCCTCCTGTGTTAAAAGGGTGCGGTGGTGTCGTTGACGCCAGCCTTGCCCCAGCCATTCTTGCCGCGGCGGACTGCCTTCAGCACATACTTGCCGTTGCCCATAGAGTAGATGGCTGCCATGATGGCTGCCACAACGTCGCCGGGGATGCCGGCCTCGACCTGCGGGGCAGCAGCCTTTGCAGGAGCGGGCGCAGCGGCCTGTTTCACAGGAGCAGCCGGTTTTGCAGCAGAAGCAGCCTTGGCAGCTGCCTTCTTGCCGTTCATGGCGTCAAAGATCTTGCCCTCCAGCGTGATGATGGCCATCAGCAGGACGAGGATCAGAAACACCAGCACAATACCGGTTATGGTAACGATCACATCATAACCTAAATCCATGGTCTTCCTCCTATTTACTTTTTTCTTTGCCGCCCGGGGGGCGGGCGGCAAAAAGCGATTTGAAGATATTATACAATATTTTCCGGGTCGATTCAACAACTATGAACAAAAATCATATTGTTTTTCACGGTTCTGTGAACAGCACTTCCCTCTCAGCGGCGGCCCATGCGGGGGGTGGCGTCCATGAAGCCGGTCTCCAGCTTGTCGCCCAGACGCAGGCTCATGGCCGTACCCAGCGCGACACAGTTGACGGGGTCAGGCGAGACGGTCACTTCCACCTTCAGCTCCTGGCTCAGGTACTCAGGCAGGCCGTGGAGCTGTGCGCCGCCGCCGGTGAGGACGACGCCGTTGCGGTAGATGTCGCCGGCCAGCTCCGGAGGAGTCTTTTCCAGCACCTGATGGGCGGCGGTGCCGATCTGCTCGCTCAGGCGCATGACCGGCTCGTAGAGGTCGGCGGTGGAGACATTGACACGCACGGGCAGGCCGGTGAGCAGGCTGCGGCCCTTGATCTCCATGGTCTCGTTGAAATCCGCCTTCTGGGGGCAGCAGGCCACGTTCTTTTTCAGGCTCTCAGCGGTGCGCTGGCCGATGGCGATGCTGAACTTGTTGCGCACGAACTTCAGGATCTCTTCGTCGTAGTGGTTGCCGGCCACGCGGACGCTGGTGGCCTTGACCTTGCCGCCGAGGCTCAGCACGGCGATGTCGGTGGTGCCGCCGCCGATGTCGATGATCATCCGGCCATCCGGCACGGTGATGTCGATGCCGGAGCCGAGAGCTGCGGCGATAGGCTCATCAATGAGGTAGACCTGACGCGCACCGGCGGCCATGACGGCCTCCACCACAGCGTCGCTCTCAATGCCGGTGATGGCGGCAGGCACGCAGACGGCCACACGGGGCTTGACCATGTGGGAGCTGTAGACCTGATTGACGAAGCGGCAGATGAGCTCCCGGGTCATGGTGTGGTCGCTGATGACGCCATCCTTCAGCGGGAAGATGGCGGAGATGTAGTTGGGCGTGCGGCCCACCATTGCAAGAGCCTTGTCGCCGGCCTCAAGCACGCAGTTCTTGCGGGTATCCACCGCCACCACGCTGGGCTGGTTGAGCACGACGCCCTGCCCCTCCTGCGCGATGATGATGGTCGTCGTACCAAGATCGATACCGATGTCATTCTGTGCCATAATCGTGATATTTCCTTTCTCTGCTGCCCATTCTCTATTTCCATCGCCCATCTCCGGGCGCGGGTCATCAAAACACATTATAGTATAACACAGGTGTATCCAAAAAGAAACCCTTAAAGGTTCTCCTGCTCCGGCGGCAGAGCCTGGGCCAGCAGGGCGGCCAAGCCGCTGTAGCGCAGGTTCTGGCGGATGTTGGACATCATCCGGTTCACCACGTCCCGCCGGCCCACCACGATGCAGAGCTTCCGCCCGCGGGTGACGCCGGTATAGAAGAGGTTGCGGTAGCACAGGCGGGGCGGCACCTGTGCCGCCGGGAGGATGACCGCCGGGAACTCGCTGCCCTGGCTTTTGTGTACCGTGATAGCATACGCAATTTCCAGCTCGTTGAGGTTCTCCGCCGGGTAGACCAGCCGCCGGTCGTCCATCCGCACCACCATGGAGCGGCTGCGCACGTCGATGGACTCCACGATGCCGATGTCGCCGTTGTAGGCGCCCACACCCTGTTCCCCGCCGATGCGCTGCCATGTTATCTCGTAGTTATTGCGCACCTGCATCACTTTGTCCCCCACCCGGAAGACCCGGGCCGCGCTCTGCAGCTCCGGCTTGCCCTTCCTGGGCGGGTTGAGCATGGCCTGTAACTCCGCGTTGAGGGCCTGGGTGCCAGTGGGGCCAAGCTTCGTGGGGCAGAGCACCTGAATATCCTTCACCGGGTCGAACTGGTAGCTGCGGGGCAGACGGGTGGTCACAAGGTCGCAGACCAGCTTCTGGGCTGCGTCGCCGTCGGCTTCGAGGAAGAAGAAATCGTCCGTCTTTCCGCCCTTTTTCAGCGGTTCGCCCGAGATGATGTGGTGGGCATTCTCCACGATGAGGCTCTGAGCGGCCTGCCGGAATATCTCGTTGAGGCAGACCGTCGGCACCAGCCCGGAGCGGATGATCTCGCCGAGGATATTGCCCGGGCCGACGCTGGGCAGCTGGTCGGCGTCGCCTACCATAATAATACGGCAGCTGTACCGCAGTGCCGCAATGAGGGCCTGGAACAGCTTGACATCCACCATACTCATCTCGTCGAGGATGACGACGTCGCACTTGAGCAGGTTCTTGTCATTGTGGATGAAGCTGACCACACCGCCGGTGTAGTCCACTTCCAGCAGACGGTGGATGGTGGAGGCTTTCCGGCCCGTCAGCTCGCTCAGACGCTTGGCGGCGCGGCCTGTGGGAGCACAGAGGGCTACCCGTTCGGCCTCGTTCTCGAGCAGCTGCAGGATGGCGTTGACCGTGGTGGTCTTGCCGGTGCCGGGGCCGCCGGTGAGGACAAGACAGTTCTCGGTCATGGCCTTACGGATGGCTTCCTTTTGGAGCGGCGCGTAAGCAAAGCCCTGCGCCAGTTCCAGAATCTGGATGTTCTTGTCGAGGTTTCGGGCCGTCTGCTTTCCGCGCCTGGTCAGCATGGCCAGACGGTCGGCGATGTCCTGCTCTGCGGCCAGCAGATCCGGCAGATAAATATACGGTGTGCCGTCGAACATCCGCACCGCCAGTTTCCCGGTCTGGATGCAGCTGTCCAGCGCCGCCGCCAGCTTTTCGGGGGGCTGGTGGATGAAGTTCGACGCTGTTTCCAGCAGCTGCGCCCGGGGCAGACAGGTGTGGCCGTTGCCGGCGTTGTGGCGCAGGGTGCGCAGAAGGGCGGCTTCCAGCCGCTGGGCGCAGTCCCCTGCCATCTGGTAATACTGGGCGATGCTGTCGGCGTGGCGGAAGTCCAGCTGCAGCGGCTCCCCGCACAGCAGGTAGGGGTTCTGCTGGATGGCCTGCATGGCCCCCGGCCCGAAGGTGCGGAAGACCTCCATCGCCCGGCGGGGGCTGATCTCGAACTGAGCCAGATAGGCGATGAGTTCCCGCATTCCGAACATCCGCTTGAACTCCTGCTGGATGCGGTCGGCCTTGTCCGCCGAGATGCCCGGGATGAGGGTGAGCTGGGCGGGGTCGTTGGCGATAATTTCCAGCGCCGCCGCGCCGAATTTGTCAATGATCTTATCCGCCGTCCGTGCGCCGATGTAGGGCAGCGACCGGCTGGCGAGGAAGGCGTAGACGGCCTCGAGGTCTTTGGGCATATCCGTCTCGCACTCCTGTGCGTGGAACTGTCGGCCATAGGTGGCGTGGTTCTCGTACCTGCCCCGGCAGACGACGCTCTCACCGGCGTGGAGTTCTCCCACCACGCCGCACACAACGGTGACGACACCGCCGCCCGACACCTCGAACACGGTGTAGCCGTTGTCCTCGTTCAGGTAGATGATGTCCTCTACCGTGCCTTCCAGCCGTTCCAGCTCCTGCTCCATCGTCCCGCCTCCTCGTTTTGACACAACTATATATAGTATAGCGGTTTTGGGGGGATTTGTAAATACAACAAAAGCTCCCCCGAAGGGGAGCTGTAGGCGAGGTTTAATCCCCCACCCCATATGCATTTTCTTTCATCAGCCGATTGCGCACTGCAAAGTACGCCGGGATGAGGAAGAAGCAGGCGAAGAACCATGCCACAGGGCTGGCGATGCAGGCCGCAAAGTAGCCCCAGAGCGGCACGAACCAGAAGCCTACCATGGCACGGGCGACCATCTCGGCCACGCCCGCGAACATGGCAAGGCCGGAATAGCCCAGGCCCTGGATGGTGTAGCGGTAGATGATGAGGACGGCCAGCGGGATGTAGAACACGCTGTTCCAGAAGATGAAGCTGCGGGCATTCGCCATGATCTCCACCTCGCTGCTCTCGAGGAAGAGGCTGATGAGCGGCACATCCAGCACACGCAGGATGAGGAAGGATGCCACGCTGTAGACGCAGCCAATGCCCAGCGCAGTATTGACGCCCCGGTCCACACGCTTGAGGTCGTGAGCGCCCATGTTCTGGCTGGCGTAGGTGGTCATGGCGGTGCCGATGCTCTCCAGCGGCACCGAGAGGAACTGGGCGGCCTTGCTGCCTGCGGTCTGCGCGGCCACGATGCTGCTGCCCAGACCGTTCACCGCGCCCTGCAGCACGACGCTGCCGATGGCGGTGATGCTGCACTGCAGGCCCATGGGGATGCCCATGTTGCAGAGCTTGAGGCAGTGGCTGGCGCTCAGACGGCCCTCTTCCCTGCTCCATTTCAGCTCCGGGTAGTGGCGGCCGATGTAGATGAGACTGCCGATGCCCGCCACCGCCTGACTGAACACAGTGGCGAAGGCCGCACCGAACGCCCCCATCCGGAAGATGAGGATACAGAGCAGGTCGAGGCCGATGTTCAGCACGCTGGCCACCAGCAGAAAATAGAGCGGCCGCTTGCTGTCGCCCAGCGCGCGCATGAGGGCGCTGGTGACGTTGTACAGCAGGGTGAAGGGGATGCCCCAGAAGATGGTGCGGATGTAGATGTCCGCGATGTCGATGATGTTGTCGGGGGTGTTGGTCCAGACCAGCACCGCCCGGGTCAGGGCCACCGTCACCACCGTGAGCACGACGGCGAAAAAGAGGCTCAGCCAGACGGTATTGGCGGTGTAGCGCCGCATCTCGCGGTAGTCCTTCGCGCCGAAGGTCCACGAGATGGGGATGGAGAAGCCGCAGGCGATGCCGTTGACGAAGCCCAGCACCAGATAGTTCAGGCCGCCCACGCTGCCCACCGCCGCCAGCGCATCCACGCCCACGAAACGGCCCACGATGATGGTATCCGCCAGATTGTAGAACTGCTGGAACAGACTGCCCAGCATCAGCGGCACCGCAAAGGCAAGGATGAGCTTGAGCGGGCTGCCCTGTGTCATGTCTTTTGTCATACAAAGCCCCTCCCCGGGCGGTCACTTAACATTTCTTTGCCGGATCTTTACCGACAAAAACGCCCTGCCGGACGAGGGGCAGGACGTTTTTCGTTTCATGAGTGGTATTATACTCAGCTCATCGTGATTTTGCAAGGGGTTTTTCTCAGATTTCTTCGTACAACATTGCTATTTTCTATCGGTGGTTTTTGGTGATTGTGCGCAGGGGGCGGCAAGGCCCTCCTGCTGCACTCCCTCTCAGCCCACGCTCTCAACCTTCATAATCGTACATCCATGCAGAGTCAGAAGATGCGGAGTCATAAAAGGGATCCCACGGACCATAGTCATGGAGCGTTACCCATTTGTTTGGTTTCCAGTCTGGCTGCTGGGCGCTCTCTTGGCCCGACCGCCATACCCACTTACCCTGACTGTCCTTTACCCATCCTCTTACTTCCGGCTGCTGGGCGCTTGTCTCCGGCTGCTGACCGCTTGTTTCCGGCTGCTGGGTGCTTGTCCTGTCTCTTATACACATCTGACGCTGCCGA
>ENA-OYZL01001059-OYZL01001059.1-human-gut-metagenome-genome-assembly--contig:-NODE-1059-length-11222-cov-6.218053_pt1 | contig 11222 bp, 5 predicted proteins | sample MGYA00243292_ERZ653479 | MGnify/ENA primary metagenome ERZ653479 (study PRJEB26926, sample SAMN06165116) | human gut metagenome | biome: ENVO:00009003; feature: ENVO:2100002; material: ENVO:00002003... | reverse complement strand
ATCTGACGAAAAATTTGACAACGCATCTGTCGCACAATCTTTGTGCGGTATTGCCCTGCTTTTTGTGCGGCGGCATGGTTTTGTACAAACTGTCCCTTGCAATTTCTCCAAAAGTTTGTTATACTATTATAACAGTCCGATTGAAATCACAGAAACGGAGGAACTCTATTTGAATATTCCACAGAAACTGGCTGCCGAATTTCAACTGCGGCAGGAACAGATCGACAATACCATTGCCTTGCTGGACGACGGCAAGACGATCCCGTTTATTGCACGGTACCGGAAAGAGCGTACCGGTTCGCTGGACGATCAGGTGCTTCGTGCCATTGACAACCGGCTGCAATATCTGCGGAAGCTGGAACAGCGGAAAGAAGAAATCTGCACGGCGATCGAAGCACAGGGCAAGCTGACACCGGAACTGGAAGAAAAGATCCGCGGTGCGGAAACACTGGTGGAAACCGAGGACTTGTACCTGCCCTATCGTCCCAAGCGGAAAACACGGGCATCTATGGCGATTGCCCGCGGACTGGAACCGCTGGCACAAATCCTCATGGCACAGAATCCCCGGACGAATCCGGCTCAGGAGGCAGAAGCCTTTTTGCAGGAGGAAGTGCCGGACACCGAAGCGGCATTGCAGGGGGCAATGGACATTCTGGCGGAGGAAATGGCAAATGATGCCGACCTGCGAAAGCAGATGCGTCGGCTGGTGATGTCTGCCGGAACGATACAGTCCCGTGCCACAGAGGAAGATGCGGATACGCCGTACCAGAACTACTACGACTATGCAGAGCCGGTGAAACGCATTGTGGGGCACCGGATCCTTGCCATTGACCGCGGCGAACGGGAGGGTGCTCTGAAAGTGGCAGTTACGCTGCCGGAAGGACACGGGGCTTCGCTGCTGATTCAGAAGTTCGTGAAGAACCAGAGCCCCTGCGGCAAACTGGTGCAGACTGCCGCAGAAGATGCATTCCAGCGGCTGCTGTTTCCGGCGGTGGAACGGGAAACCCGCAAGGCTCTGACAGAGCAGGCGGCAACGGCGGCAATCGGCGTGTTCTCGTCCAATCTGCGGCAGCTGCTCATGGCGGCACCGCTGAAAAACCGCATCGTTCTGGGCGTAGACCCCGGCTATCGCACCGGCTGCAAGCTGGCAGTGGTGGACGAAACCGGCAAGGTACTGGACACCGGCGTGGCACATATCACCGTCAGCAAGGGGGCTTCGCTGGAACGGGAAAAGGACGTGATCCGAAAGATGCTGCGGAAGCACCACGTGACCGCGGTGGCGATCGGCAATGGCACGGCTTCCAGAGAGTCGGAAGCGGTCGTGGCGGAACTGCTGAAAGAACTGCCTTATTCCGCGGCGTACATGGTTGTTTCCGAGGCAGGGGCTTCGGTATATTCTGCGTCCAAGCTGGCGGCGGAGGAATTTCCGGAGTATGACGTTTCCCTCCGGAGTGCCGTTTCCATTGCCAGACGGTTACAGGATCCGCTGGCGGAACTGGTGAAGATCGATCCGCAGGCGATCGGCGTTGGACAGTATCAGCATGACATGCCCAAGGCGGAACTGTCTGCCGCACTGGACGGCGTGGTGGAGGACTGCGTGAACCATGTGGGCGTAGACCTGAACACGGCTTCGTTCTCTCTGCTGTCCCACATTGCCGGCATCAACCAGACCATTGCCAAGAACATCGTGACATACCGGACGGAAAACGGGGCGTTCACCGACCGGAAGCAGCTGAAAAAGGTGGCAAAACTGGGTCCGAAGGCATTCGAGCAGTGTGCCGGATTCCTGCGGGTGTCCGGAGCCAAGAACCCGCTGGACAATACAGCAGTGCATCCGGAAAGCTACGGGGCAGCAGAGCAGATCTTGCAGGAGTGCGGTTTCCGGCTGGCAGACATTGCCGGACAGGATCGCAGCGAGATCGGTGCCATTGCCAAGCAGCACGGCATTTCTGCCATTGCGAAAAAGGCAGGCGTAGGCGAACCCACTGTGCGGGACATTCTCAAGGAACTGGAAAAGCCGGGGCGTGACCCACGTGACGAACTGCCACCGCCGCTGCTCCGGAGTGGGGACATCATGGAACTGAAAGACCTGAAACCGGGCATGGAACTGGTGGGCACTGTGCGGAATGTCATTGACTTTGGCTGTTTCGTAGACGTGGGCGTTCATGAGGACGGACTGGTGCACATTTCCCAGATCTGTGACCGGTTCATCAAGCACCCGCTGGAGGCCGTCAAGGTCGGCGAGGTGGTGAAAGTCTGGGTGCTGGACGTGGACTTGAAGCGGAAACGCATCGCCCTCACCATGAAGCCGCCGAAAAAGGGATAAGAGGTGTTACATGCGAAACGGAAAAAAAGTCGTTTCTCTGTTGCTGGCAGGGGTGCTGGCGGTGTTGTCGTGCAGCTGCGGCAATTCCTCTAAAGAGGAGAGCAGCAAGGAGGAAGCCGACAGCAACCCCCGCACTGAAATGCGGGACGACATGACTACCAGCCAGATCGTGGAAGAAATGGGGCTGGGCATCAATCTGGGCAACACACTGGAAGCCTGCGGCGACTGGATCGACAGCAGCGGCGGGGTAAACAGCTACGAAACTGCATGGGGCAGCCCGACAATTACAGAGGATATGATTGCCGGCTACGCTGCCGCCGGTTTTGATTCGGTGCGGATTCCCGTGGCGTGGTCGAATCTCATGGCAGAGGACTACACCATTGCACCGGAACTGTTAGACCGTGTGGAAACGGTGGCACAGTATGTGCTGGACAACGGCATGTATGCGGTGGTGAATCTCCACTGGGACAACGGCTGGATCGCAGGATTTTCCACGGACTATGACACCTGTATGGAAAAATATACCTGTATCTGGGAGCAGGTGACAGAACGGTTTGCAGATTACGGTGACCACCTGATTCTGGAATCCATGAACGAAGAAGGCTGTTTTGACGATCTGTGGAACCGCTACAGCGGCTCTGATGACGGTAAGGCGGAGGCATACGGCATTGTCAACCGCATCAACCAGCAGTTTGTGGATCTGGTACGCGGCTCCAGGGGAAACAACCCCAGGCGGCATCTGCTGATCGCCGGTTATGCCACTGACGTAGACCTGACCTGTGACGAAGCCTTTCAGATGCCGCAGGACGAAGCCGGACGATGTGCGGTTTCGGTACATTATTATACGCCGCCTACGTTCTGCATTCTGGAAGAAGATGCCGACTGGGGAAAAGCCAAGACCATGTGGGGCTCACCCAGAGATCAGAGGATTCTGGAAAACGACATGGACAAGCTAAAAAGCCGGTTTCTGGATAACGGCGTGCCGGTGATCATCGGGGAGTACGGCTGTTCCACCAAGAACAAGACGGAAGAAACTGTCCGGACATTCCTCACCGCGGTGGCACAGGCGGCGTATAGCAGAGGTATGTGTCCCATGCTGTGGGATATTACCGGTGTGTTCTATGACCGGAACAACTGCCGTATGCTGGACAGTCAGCTGGAACAGGATTTGCAGGAGATCGCCGCCGCACCCCGTGACGGCGTTCACAATGCTTCCGGAAATTGACATTTGAAAAATGCAAAATTCACCGGCGTGTCGTATCAGATTAGCAAGTTGTTTTTCACTGGTAATTCGAGATTTAGAAAAAATGCACAAAAACAGGGTATGCTTTTATTGGTGCTGTATAAAAATATGTGGAAAATGAAAAAAATACTTGCAAAATAACGATAAATATGCTATGCTGGTATATGGAGAAGTAGGGTGCAGGAAAGCACTGGGCAGATTTCAGAGGACAAATCGCACGGCTGTACAATTTGAAAGCGGAAAGGGGGACGTGAAAAACAGTGCGGCGGCATTCGTTTTTTTGAAATGCAAAAAGCTTCTCTGCACACAACCAAGCGGCAATACGCCGCATCAATTCAAGAAAGGAAGAATGATAATCATGAAGATGAAAAAGTTTCTTTCATCTCTGACAGCTGGCGTAATGGCGGCAACGACCATTCTGACCAGTGCATTGGTGACCCCGATGATGTCCCTCGCTGCGACAGCGGCAGATGATGCACCGATTGCGTTTCTGCACATTCAGAGTAGCGATGGCAAATGGTCGCTGAACAACTATAAGGTAGGCATGGGAACTGATGTTACCATTGATAAGAGCGGCTCTTATGAAGTTTCTGTAAAAAGAGGCAACTGGGGTGATGCTTTGAGTTCCTACAATTTCTTCGACTTGTGCGTTCAGGATCCGGATCTTTACGACGGTAAATCTCTGTATAAGAAGATCACAATTGATTCTGTAAAGATCGGTGAAACAACTCATGAGATCAATCAGGAATACACCACGTTTACACCGGCTTCTATGCAGGCAGCAGATAATGATGATGATTGGAGTTTCACTTGCAGCAAGCTGGAAATCAACCCAACTGGCTGGGATATGCCGGCAGCAGGCGAAGTGATTTCAGTTAGCTTCACAGTAGAGCTGGCAAATGAAACTACCACAACCACCACAACTACCGTTCCGGTAGCAACCGAAACCACTACCACAACGACCAACGAAACCACTGCAGAAACTTCTGTTGAAACTACTGCTGCTTCCAGTGCAACCACTGCTGCTACTACAGTTACCACTGCAGAGGAAAAGGGCGTGAAAAAGATCACTGTCGGCAAGACCTACAGCGAACTGCTGAAGGATGCACAGAAGGCTGACCCGAAGGAAGGCATGATCGGCTGGAAGTGGGCTGACTTTGGCATCACCAACAGCAATGTTGTCAAGAAGGTCGTTGTCAACGTTTCCTCTGATAAGGAAATCGGCACATACAACTATATGTTCGGTTCTTCTACACAGAAAGCACCGGATTATTGGACACAGACCACACAGGAAAACAAAACTCTGGGCAAGTCCGGCGAATTCACCTGGGACATCACCAAGACTGTGGACGCAACCATTCAGAAGGAATATGATGGTTCTCTGAAGTTTGGTGCCTGGGGCGACGGTACTTATGAGGACTTCACTGTAGATTCTGTTGTGATTTACACAGATGATGCAACGATCACTACGACTGCTGCAACCACTGTGACCACACAGCCGACCACTACAGTTTCCGCAAAGTACACCAAGGAACTGACTCCGAAGGCAGAGGAAGACAAGGGTACTGACGGCAAGGCAAGCAACACCAAGGTTGAATTCGATCCCATGGGTGCATACAAGGCAATTGCTTACTACACCGTAAAGACAAATGACAAGAACACCAGCGGTGCGTTTGGCACATGGAACGACAGTCTGCCGGAAGGTGAAGAATGGCAGAGCACGGAATTCAAGGATCTGGCTGTACCGGCAAACAAGCAGGTCATCGTATCTTATGACATTCCGAAGACTGTTGGTGAAACTGTACAGTTCATGGTTTATTATCCGAAGTTCGGCGATGTGACAATCGACAAGATCGTACTGTGCTTCGACGAAGATCCGGATCAGACCACTACTTCCACAACTGTGACCACTGTAACAACTGAAACAGTTGCAACCACAGAAGAAACTACTGTTACTTCCAAGGAAACTACTAAGGAAACCACAGTTACAACTGTAGCTACCACAGCTGACACTACAGCAAAAACCACTGCTTCTACTTCGACAGAAGCATCTGCTGAAACCAGCAAGGCTACAGAAACTTCTGCATCTGCTGCAACAACCACAGCAAAACAGACCACTGCTACAAAGGCAGACACCACTGTTGTAACCACTACCAAGTCCATCAGCACCACCACGACAGAAGCTCCGAAGGGCAAGGGCATCATCTTCAAGGTAGACGAAGCACAGGTCAAGACTGCAAGCGACTATGCAAAGATCCCGCTGTCCGTTCTGGTTGAAAACTATGTGGACGCACAGGGCTTCAACTTCGCTCTGGAAGTTCCGGAAGTTACTTCCAAGATCCTGACGATCTACAAGAATCCGAAGAACAAGAAGGACTATGGTTATAGGGACGTTTATGTCAGCGGCGACCTGGCTCCTTCTCCGCAGAACCTGAAGGGCTATGAGGCAAACGGTCAGGATATGAGCGTTGAGCCGTCCAAGCGTTGGATGTATTTCCAGTGGACTTCCAGTACCAGCACGATCACGATCAGCGGTGACAAGGTGATCGACATCAACTGCACCATTGCAGAAAACGCAGTGGACATCGCAAAGGAATACGGTCTGGAACTGCAGACAGATGAAAACGGCGACAGCTACTATCTGTTCCCGGTAAACTTTGCAGAGTATCAGAAGGTAAACTGGGACTTTGAGGGTACACACGGCGATGGCTATCTGGCTCCGAACCGTCAGTACATTGACGAAAACGGCACAGATATTGCGACCACTGATGTAGTTTACTACAACGGCGGTATCCGCGTTTACACAGATGCACAGACTGAAACCACTACAAGTGACACGACTACTACAACCACAACCACCACTGTAACAGAAGAAAAGGACATCAATCTGGACATTGACGAAGTATTCGTATATCCCAGTGAAAAGGATGCCACTTCTCTGAAGAACTACACTCTGGGCGTGAAGGTAACTGCCAAGGAAGGCGTAGACGCAACCAGCTATGGTATCAACTGCGTTGTCAACCTGCCGGAAGCAACCGCAAAGCTGTACACCATTCCGTCCAAGCTGCTGAAAAAGAGAGCATTTGTTGTCAACGACTTCGGCAGCGGTATCCCGAATGCAAATGATTTCATTGCATACAAGGACGGCACTTCTACCATTACTGACGGCAGCGACCGCTGGATCCGTTTCATTGGTGCACGTTCTGCCGAAGGTGCAACTGACCCGACAAAGATGAATCAGGTATTCCGCATGATCTTCAATGTGCCGGATAAGGATACTGTACAGGCACTGGCTGACGAATATGGTCTGACACTCCAGACTGGTGAATACGATGGCAAGAATGTTGAGTACTATGAGTTCCCTGTAGACTGGGCACCGAATGGTTCTGACAAACTGCCCAGCGGCACCACGATGGTAGATGTCAAGCGTTTCAACTACCTGAACGGCGAGGGCGTAACCGGCGAAGACATCTTCGACGAAATGGTTGGTCTGAAGGACGGTGCGATCCGCGTAATCATGAATGATGTAGTGGAAACCACCGAAACAACAACTGCTACAACTACAACTACTACAACAGCTACCACCACTACAACCGCAACCTCTGCGGCAACGACTACTACCACAGAAGAACCGCAGACTACAACTGCTACAGAGGCTACGACTGTCACCACCACAACTGCAGCAACCACTACAACAACGACTGCTGCTACAACCACCACTACCGAAGAACCTATTGTAACAACTACCAAAGCAACTACCACTACCACTACTACCGAAGCAACGACTGTTACTACTAAAGCAACAACTGCTACGGCAACCAGCACCAGTGCAGGTCCGACAACCACCAGCACCAGTGCAACAACCACTACTGTAACAGAATCTGAAACAACTACTACAAAGGCAACTACAACTGCTACAACAGAAGAGCTGCCGGACTTCAGCAAGAAGACCACAGCTTCTACAACAGAAGAGTTGCCGGACTTCAGCAAGAAGACAACTACCAGCACAACTACCACAACAACAACTACTACAGAAGAAACCACGGAAGCAACTACTGAAGCAACCACTGAAGAAACTACTACCACACCGGCAGCTGTTTCTTCTACTACAGAAGCAACTACCACAGAAGCTACGACAACTGTTACAGAAGCAACCACTACCACAGAAAACACGACAGCTTCTACCGAAGCTACCACTACTACAGAAGTAACCACCACGACTGCAGAAGCAGAACTGGAAATCGAAGTAAATCCGGATGCAAACTTCTATCTGTCTATTGACGGACGCAATTTCAACGCTGCTGACCTTGTGAAGTCTGCAACTGTAAACGGCGAGAGCGTCATGGACGATCTGACCTTTGGTGCAGAAAGCCCGAAGGCACTGTTCGACAGCGAAGGCAAGGCATATGTAGATACCGACCTCGATATCCTGTATAAGGGCGAGAAGGTTGCTACTGCAAAGGTTTACATCGGTATTAAGGGCGACACCGACCTGTCCGGTAAGGTAGAGGCTACCGATATGTACTACAGCAGCTACTACATTGCAAGACAGGGTGCTGGTATTAAGGATGCAAAGCTTCTGGATGGCACCGATTATGCAAAGGATGCAAATCTGGAGAAGCTGTCTTACTTCCTGACCGATATCGATACTGAAAGCAAGGCAGGAGAGAATTCTGCAAGCGGCAAGATCGAGGCTACTGACCTGTACTATCAGGCATACTACATTGCTCTGATGGGTGCTGGTCACAAGAGCACTACTTGGGACAATCCGGTTTGCCCGGATCTGAAGAACCTGAAGGGCTCTATGTGGGCTGAATAATCAGATTCCCTGATTTCGAACGCGTAAGCGTTTCTGACAACAAGGCTATGACAGCATAAGAAAAACCCGATGCGGGAGCGATCCCGTGTCGGGTTTTTTGTATTAGTATGATTTGCCTTGACAAACTGAAATGGCGTGTGCTATACTGATTTGTAATTGCATAAATTATTGTAAAAAGCCATGCCTCAGGCGTAAAAAGGAGAACTGTTTTATGGGAATTGTAGAACTGCTGCTGACAGCGATCGGACTGTCAATGGACGCATTTGCAGTGTCGGTCTGTAAGGGGCTGGGCATGCGGAAGATGCGGTACGATCAGGCGTTGGTCATCGGGTTGTATTTCGGCGTGTTTCAGGCACTGATGCCGCTGTTGGGCTGGCTGCTGGGTACATCATTTTCCCGTTATATTCAGGCGTTTGACCACTGGATCGCATTTGTGCTGCTGGCATTCATCGGCGGAAAAATGCTCTGGGACGTGTTCCACGAAAAGGAAGAATCGGCTGCTGAAAAAAGTGATGCCAGGCTGGATCACAAGGAACTGTTCATGCTGGCAATTGCCACCTCTATCGATGCTCTGGCGGTGGGGATCGCGTTTGCCTGTCTGGACGTGCAGATCTGGAGTTCCGTTTCCATCATTGGCTGTGTCACGCTGGTGCTGTCGTTCTGCGGTGTCTGGATCGGCAATCGCTTTGGCAACCGCTTTGAGAAAAAGGCGGAGATCGCCGGCGGCGTGGTGCTGATCCTGATCGGCGTGAAGATTCTGCTGGATCATCTGATTCAGCATCAATGAGGGTGATCTCATTCCGAGTATGGACAAATTATAGAGAATTCCAGAATTTCCCGAATTCTTCTCAGAAATGTGTTTATATTTTTGTACGAATTTGTTACAATATATACATGAATATGTGGGAAACGGGGGCATCTGATGAAACAAAGAAGTGTAAAATCCAAGAAAAAAATTTACAGTCAGATTTTTGGGATCGCAGTGAGCCTGCTTTTGTCGGTGGCGGTGATTTCGTCTGCTGTTTTTCTGCATGAAAGCCATTATTTCAACTCCAGCGAGAGCCATGTACTGGAAGTGCTCCGCGGAATGGACGGCAAGAGCGAGGTGCGGTCGTGGGACGATGACCGGAATCTAAAACGGCGGGAAACGCTGCTGCAAAAAGGCTGTGCCGACAATCCGGACATGATCGGCTGGCTGGTGCTGCCGCAGACGATGATCGACTATCCGCTCATGGGCGGCACAGACAGCGATAGATACACCGACCACAACTATGAGGGCGGCTACGACTTGTACGGCACCCCGTTTCTGGACAGCCGGAATGCGGTGGATTTCAGCGACTTTTTTTCGCTGGTGTTCGGACATGATATGAACAATAGTGCCATGTTCGGGAGTCTGGACGATTTTTTGCAGGAGTCGGCATTTGCGGACTTGTCAGACGGTGTACTGCTGCTGCCTGATGAACGGTATCGTCTGGAGGTGACTGCCAGCATTGCGGCAACCTGCCCTGCACAGGAACTGATAGACCAGATCATGACGGCAGATGCCGCAGAGCAGCCGCAGCTGCTGGAGCAGCTGCTGGAAATGGCGGCGGTGAAAAAGGACGATGTTACAGTGTCCGAAGAAGACCACTGGGTCATGCTGTCCACGCTGGACTATGCCGATGAAAAGAACGACAACGGCACGCCGTCTATGCTGCTGCTGAAGCTGGAAACCAGTACGACATAAGACACACGGGCAGGGAAACCTGCCCTGTTTTTGTGGAATTGCAGGGGAGAATTTTCTCCCATTTTGCACGATTGACTTTTTCGCAGAAGTATGCTATAATATCGTTAATCTGATTGGATAGAAGGTCACGCGGGGACATGCCCGCGTCATTGGAAACGCACATTCTCCGGAATGATTCACGAACAACACTCTATGCCATTTCGCCTGTCTGCACGTGTACGCAGACCGGAACGGCTGGGTGCAGGTGCGGGAATTGATTCTAGGAGGATTTTTTATGCCCAAAAACAAAGCACAAGAAGTGATTTTTACCATTCTTATGGTGTTTGTCATGGTCTACGCGATGATCTGCTATAACATCGCCATGGAAACCGGCGGCATGACCAACATGGTATTTCTCCACGCTTTTCGGGAACTGCCGATCATGGGACCGATCGCCTTTCTGCTGGATTTCTTTCTGGTAGGCGGTCTGGCAAAAAAGGCGGCGTTTCGCATCGTCGATCCCGAAAAGGACAACCCTTTTCATCTGGTGCTGGCGATTTCCGCCGTGTCGGTGCTGCTGATGTGCCCGCTGATGAGCCTGGCGGCAACGCTGCTGTTCAAGCATGCCGGCGTGCAGGTGATTGCAGTCTGGTTTGAAACCACTGCGAAAAATTTCCCCATGGCACTGCTGTGGCAGTTGTTTTTCGCCGGTCCGCTGGTGCGGTTCGTGTTCCGGCACCTGATGGCATTGGTGCAGCCGCGTGAAAAGGCGGCAGTCACAGAAAAGGTCTGATATACGCAAGATCCCCGCTTCACTGTGCCGCGGTTCTGGCAGAGTGGAACGGGGATTGTTATAGGCATACCTGAAACGGCAGGCGGCTCATTATTCCTGAGTAAGTCTGCTGTTGACATTTTTTGCGGCTTTGCCTATAATCCAAAAATAGTAAGAAGCATCACCACAAAAAGAAAAAGAAATAACCGCCCCAAGCTTTCCAAATCTGTGGCGGTTAAATCTTTTTAATCAAAAGCAGTGGGAGCAGACCGTCTACTAGTGTGCTCTCTTTATCATTAGTATACACGCTGTCTCTTATACACATCTCCGAGCCCACGAGACCTCTCTACATCTCGT
>ENA-OYZL01001053-OYZL01001053.1-human-gut-metagenome-genome-assembly--contig:-NODE-1053-length-11269-cov-5.770733_pt1 | contig 11269 bp, 10 predicted proteins | sample MGYA00243292_ERZ653479 | MGnify/ENA primary metagenome ERZ653479 (study PRJEB26926, sample SAMN06165116) | human gut metagenome | biome: ENVO:00009003; feature: ENVO:2100002; material: ENVO:00002003... | reverse complement strand
GTATAAGAGACAGGAGCAAGACTATGAAAACTATGATCTCCCGCCGCAGCTTCCTGTGCGCTGCCGGCATCGCATCCGCATCTGCTGTTCTGACCGCCTGCGGCGGCTCCTCCAGCAGCACTGCATCTTCCACCGCATCCTCCGCTGCCGCCTCCTCTGAGGCTGCCTCCGGCGAGAGCGTGGAGCTGATCGTTTTTGCTGCCGCCTCCCTGACCGAGACCCTGAACGCCATTGCCGAGACCTACTCCGCAGAGAACCCCGGCGTGACCTTCAGCTTCAACTTTGACTCTTCCGGAACCCTCAAGACCCAGATCCAGGAGGGTGCGGACTGCGACCTGTTCATCTCCGCCGGTCAGAAGCAGATGAACCAGCTGGACATCACCGCTTCTGCCGACGTGAACACCGACGGTCTGGACTTCGTGGACCCCTCCACCCGCGTGGACCTGCTGGAAAACAAGGTCGTCCTCTGTGTGCCTGAGGGCAGCGACAAGGGCATCGACAGCTTTGATGCTCTGGCCGAGCACCTGAAGGCTCAGGACATCCTGTTCTGCATGGGCAACAGCGATGTGCCTGTGGGCCAGTACACCCAGAAGATCCTGGCCTACTATGACCTCGACGAAGAGGCTCTGGCTGCTGCCGGTGTCATCACCTACGGTTCCAACGTCAAGGAAGTCACCACCCAGATCAGCGAGGGCAGTGTGGACGCCGGTGTCGTCTACTGCACCGACGCTTACAGTGCTGGTCTGACCCCCGTGGACGAGGCCACCGCCGAGATGTGCGGTCAGGTCATCTACCCCGCCGCTGTGCTGAAGGCTGCCCCCAACGCCGAGGCCGCCAAGGAGTTCCTGGCCTATCTGCAGACTGACCGTGCCGCCACCGTGTTCGAGGGCGTGGGCTTCACGGCGATGTAAAAGGTTAAAATCATGGATTGGTATCCCTTATGGAACAGCCTGCGCATCGCGCTCATCAGCTGCACAGCGGTGTTCTTCCTCGGCATTTTTGCCGCTTATTATATCGCAAAGCTGCCCCGCACCGTCAAGGGCGTGCTGGACGTGGTGCTCACTCTGCCCATGGTGCTGCCGCCCACGGTGGTGGGCTATTTCCTGCTGCTGCTCTTCGGCGCAAAGCGGCCGCTGGGCATCTTCTTCATGGAGCATTTCGGCGTCAAGCTGGTCATGAACTGGTATAGCGCCATCTTTGCGTCCATCGTGGTGGCCTTCCCGCTGATGTACCGCACCGCCCGGGGCGCCTTCGAGAGCTTTGACGAGACGCTGGCCTGGTCGGCCCAGACGCTGGGACAGTCCAATGCGTGGATATTCTGGCGGGTGCGGATGCCCTGCTGCCGACAGGGCATTCTGGCCGGTACGGTGCTGGCCTTTGCCCGGGCCTTGGGCGAGTACGGTGCTACCAGCATGATAGCGGGCTACACCCCGGGCAAGACGGCCACCATCGCCACCACGGTGTACCAGCTCTGGCGCACCAACGATGAGGCCGGTGCCATGCGGTGGGTGCTGGTGGACATCGTCATCTCTGCTGTGGTGCTGCTGGCTGTGAACCTCTTGGAGAAAAAGCAGAAAGCAGGTGGCCGCGCATGAGCCTGGAAGTACATATCGAGAAAAAGCTGAACGGCTTCACCCTCCGCTCCGACTTCACCGCCGGGAACACTGCCACGGCCATTCTGGGCGCATCCGGCTGCGGCAAAAGCATGACGCTGCGCTGCATCGCGGGCATCGTGAAGCCCGACAAGGGCCGCATCGTGCTGGACGGGCGGGTGCTGTTCGACAGCGAGCAGCACATCGACCTGCCGCCCCAGCAGCGGGGCGTGGGCCTGCTCTTCCAGAACTACGCCCTCTTCCCGAATATGACCGTGGAGCAGAACATCCTCTGCGGCCTGAAAGCCGAAAGGGACAAAGCCGCCCGCAAGGCCCGCTGCGCCGGGATGCTGCGGGCCTTGCGGCTGGAAGAACTGGCCAGCCGCCGCCCGGCAGAGCTTTCCGGCGGACAGCAGCAGCGCACCGCGCTGGCCCGTATTCTGGTGGGCAAGCCGAAGATTTTGATGCTGGATGAGCCGTTCAGCGCACTGGACAGCTACCTCCGCGAGGAGGTGGAGGGCGAAGTAGGCAGCCTGCTGGCGGGTTTTGACGGCACAGCTCTCCTCGTCACCCACAACCGGGACGAGGCTTACCGCCTGTGCCGGGACATGATCGTCATGGACGGCGGGCAGGTGCTCCGCACCGGCACCACGAAAGAGGTCTTTGCCGACCCCCGCAGCACCGCTGCGGCCCGGCTGACCGGCTGCAAGAACATCCTGCCCTGCACCCGGGTGGACGCCCACAGCGTCCGCCTCGCAGGCTGTGAGTGTCTGCTGCACCTCGCCGCTGAGGTGCCGGAGGGCTGCACCGCCGTGGGCATCCGCGCCCACGACTTCGCCCCCTGCGCCCCGGGCGCAGAGAATGCCCTGCCGGTGGAGCTTCTCTCGGCCAGCGAGAACCCCTTCGACTGGAACCTCATCTTCCAGCTGCCGGACGGCACCACCCGTCTGTGGTGGAAGGTGAGCAAGACGACCCTCTCTGTGGCCGAACCCGACGCCCCGGCCTGCCTCTCCGCCCCGCCGGAGCGCATCATGGCGCTGGCGGATCATAAGTAAACGTCAAAAGAGCCGGTGCAGATGCACCGGCTCTTGCTCTGTTTTTATGACTCACCGAAGAATTTCTTGGCAATATCGGCACTCTGCTTGGCATCCTTGGCGTACCAGTCCGCGCCGATCTTCTCGGCGTACTCGGGCGTCAGGACAGCGCCGCCCACCATCACCTTGCAGTCGAGCTTTGCCGCATGGAGGGCCGCGATGGTCTCCTCCATGCTCTTGAGGGTGGTGGTCATCAGGGCCGAGAGCCCCACGAGGTGGACATCCTTCTCCCGGACAGTGTCCACCACCGCCTCCACCGGCACATCGCGGCCAAGGTCGATGACCTCGAAGCCGTAGTTCTCGAGGATGACGCGGACGATGTTCTTGCCGATGTCGTGGACATCGCCCTTGACGGTCGCGAGGACGATGCGGCCCTTGCTGGCCCCGGCCCCACCCCGCTTGGCGATGGCGGTCTTGATCTCTTCAAAGGCGGCCTGTGCGGCGCTGGCGGCCTGCAACAGCTGGGGCAGGAAGAGCTTGCCCTTCTCGTACTTTTCACCCACGACGTCCAGCGCCGGGATGAGAGCCTCGTCCACCAGCGTCAGGGGCTCGTTTTCGTCCAGCAGGGTGTGGGTGCGGGCGGCGGCTTCACCCTTGAGGCCCTTTTCCACCGCCTGCATCAGCGCGGCAAACGGGCCGCTGTGAGCTGCATCCGCCTCCGCCGGGGTGTTTGACGTCTGAGACGCCTGGGCCGTCTGGGCCTGCTTCAACGCGGCGCTGGCAGGGACTTTATCGGCATAGCGGGCGATGTAGGCCATGCTCTGCTTATCACGGTTGGTGAGGACGTTGTAAGAGTAGACCGCCGCCATCATCTCTTCGCTGGAAGGATTCATGATGGCGAGGTCGAGGCCCGCGTACATGGCCATGGTGAGGAAGGTGGTGTTCAGGTAGGGGCGGCAGGGCAGTCCAAAGCTGATGTTGGACACACCGAGGATGGTGCGGACGCCCAGCTCCTTCTTGCAGCGGGCCAGCGCCTCCACGGTGGCCAGAACGTCCTGCTGCTGGGCGCTGGCGGTGAGGGTCAGGCAGTCGATATAAATATCTTCCCGGGGGATGCCGTGGGCCAGCGCCGCGTCCACCACCCGCTTTGCGATCTCAAACCGGGCGTCGGCGCTGGGCTGGATGCCCCGCTCGTCGATGGCAAGGCCGACGACGGCCGCGCCGTACTTTTTGCAGAGGGGCAGGACACGCTCCAGCACTTCGGTCTCGCCGTTCACCGAGTTGACGATGGGCTTGCCGTTGTAGACCCGCAGACCCCGCTCGAGGGCGTCGGCGTGGGAGGAATCCAGCTGCAAGGGCAGGCTGACGACACTCTGCAACGCCTTCACCACCTGCTCCATGACGGCGGGCTCGTCCACGCCGGGCGCGCCCACATTGACGTCCAGCACCTGCGCACCGGCCTCAGACTGGCTGACGGCCTGCTCGAGGATGTAGTTCATGTCGCCCTCGCGCAGGGCCTGCTGGAACCGCTTTTTGCCGGTGGGGTTGATGCGCTCGCCCACCACAGTGATGCCGTCCACGGTGACGAAGTCCATCGGCGAGCAGAGCACCGAGGGCATGGCGTGGGCGGGGCGGCCCGGCTTGCAGTCGGCGAAGACGCCGTTCAGCAGCTTGATGAAATCGGGGGTGGTGCCGCAGCAGCCGCCCGCCGCAAAGAGCTTCAAATCGCGGTAGGGCTTCATCTCCATGGCAAAGAGCTGGGGCGTGATGTCGTAGCCGCTGCCGTCGGCGCGGGGCAGGCCCGCATTCGGCTTGACAAAGACCGGGAAATCGCCGGGCAGAGCCTCGGCCAGCCGCTTTGCCATGGGGAAAATTTCTTTCGGGCCGAGGGAGCAGTTGATGCCCACGGCGTTGGCCCCGAGGCCCCGGGCCGTGACGGCAAAGCTCTCGACGGTACAGCCGGTGAAGGTGCGCCCGCCTGCCTCAAAGCTCATGCTGGCGAGGATGGGCAGGCCGCAGTTCTCTTTCGCGGCCAGCAGGGCAGCTTTCAGCTCGTACAGGTCGGTGAAGGTCTCAAAAAAGACGAGATCGGCCCCGGCGGCGACACCCGCCCGGACGATGCGGCCATACTCGGCCACGGCGTCTTCAAAGGCCAGCGTGCCGTTGGGCTCCAGCAGTTCGCCCAGCGGGCCGACGTCCAGCGCGGCCAGTGCGCCGTAGGGGGCGCAGGCCCGCTTGCAGTTGGCGATGCCCGCCGCAATGATCTCTTCCAGCGTGTATTCGCTGCCCGCCAGCTTATGGGCCGACGCGCCGAAGGTGTTGGCATTGATGATGCGGCTGCCTGCGGCGGCGTACCGGCTGTGGATGCTCTCGATGAGCTGTGGGTCGGTGATGTTCAGTTCCTCAGGCCGTGCGCCCAGTTTCAGGCCCGCCGCCTGCAGCATGGTCCCCATGCCGCCGTCGAGGAGGATGGTATTCGGCTGGGTAAACAGTTCATTCGCTTGCACAGGTCTTGCCCCTCTTTCTATATTCGCACCGCGTGTTCAGCACGCAGTGTCCGCACCCGGCAAGGCGTCCTTTCACCGGATGGTCGCTCAGGCCCAGCAGAGCGGTCACGCTCTTGCGGGGCGTCATCAGGTCATTTTTGGTCACGCAGAGCCCGGCACGGCGGGCGGTGTCCAGTGCCGCTGCCACCAGCGGCTGCACCCCGATGGGCCAGTCGCCGTAGCCCGGCGAGAAACGGCCCGTGAGGTACTTGTCCTGCTCTGCGGCCCACTGCCGCAGCTCGGCCTCGGCGGCGTCCGCAGCCTGTTCGGCCAGCACAGAGCCGATGGCGTCCGACGCCACACCGGCGGCGATGTCGCCCACACCGGCCCGGCGTATCTGTCCGTCCACGCCGGGGCCGACCGTCACGGCCAGAAGCAGGGCCTCGCTGCACCCTTCCAGATGCCGGAAGATGTCCTCCCCCTTCAAAATACCGGCCTGCGTGAGGCTCTCCACGTCGGCCTCGAGCCAGACGGCCCGGGGCGTAGCGGCGGCGAGAAGGGGCGCAGCGCATTTTTCCAGAAGGGTGAGGGTAGTGCTGTCCGCCTCGCCCCGCGCGCCGAAATACCGTGCGGCCTGCCGGATGTCGATGGACTCCGGCTTTGCTAAATTCAGGGGTCTGCTGGGGCCGATGGGCATTTTCCGCCGCCTCCTTCTTTTGAATAAAGTATGATAAGTATACCGCACCGGTAGGCTAAAATCAACACAAAAGCCCCTCCCTCAGCATTTTTGCCGGGGGAGGGGCTTGTAAACTTTATATCAGCGGATGTCCCTGACCAACACCGCCTGTTACTTCAAAAACTTGTGGACAGCGCGGGCGACGATGCCGCCCAGGATGCCGGAGACAAGGAACTCGGCCACGCCCTGCACGCCGACCAGCAGGACGACGAACATCAGGGGGTTGGCTGCGCCCTTGACGGACACGAGGTTCTGGACGTAATCGCAGCCGTAGAAGGCCAGCACGATGTAGCCCATGAAGAACAGGGTGTTGAGGGCCGGGGCGCACATGGCGCTGACGATGTAGCTCCAGGTGCCGGGCTTATCGAAATTCTTGACAGCGTTGAAGATAAGGCCGGTACACAGGCCCATCAGCACACGCATACCCACACAGAGGATGAAGGTGTTGACGGGGCTGACCTGGAACAGCGCACCAGTCATGGCGGAAGCGCCGGTGACGGCGTCATAGAAGCTCACGGCGCCGAACACGCCGCCGAGGATAGCGCCTGCGGCGGGACCCATGGTGATGGCACCCACGGCGATTGGCAGGGTCAAAAAGCTCATGTAAAGCGGGCCTACAGGGACACTGCCCAGGCCGACGGCCTTCATGACCAGCTCAATGGCGACCAGCAGTGCCAGCCGGGTGAGGGTGCGAATGTCATTCTTTTTCATAATTCAGTTTTCCTCCTTGCTGCCGTTCCGCCCTAAATTGTCGGATACGGCGCAAACCTGCCCGTGAAATACACGGGGTCTTTTGTAGAATACAGTCTGAAATATACGGGATGTTTTGTCAGGGAACTCCCGGGGATAGCATTATAAATCCGTAGTGAAGCGGATGCCCGCATCGCGGCGGGCCGTTTCCAGCACGCGGCTGACGGCCACCGAGGTGTCCAGCATCCGGCTGCAAAGCTCCATATCCTCGCTCTCGATGGCGCGGGCAAAGGCGTGGAACTCCGCCGCCTGCCGGGGACGGCCTGCGCTGAGGTTGAAGTGCTCTTCCTTGCCCTTATAGGGGTGGAAGGTGACGCCGCCGCAGAAGTTGGCGGTGGATTTCTGGAGCAGATACCCCTTGGTACCCTGAATGATGTACCGGGCCGGGGAACTGCTGTCCTTGGCATTGATGCTCACGGCCTTGAAGCTGCGATACTCCATCGTCAGCACGCCGCTGGTGTCGATGCCCCGGGTGACATTGGCCGCATAGTGGACCTTGTTGGGCGAACCGAAGAGGCCCACCACATAGCTGACATTGTAGACGCCCAGGTCCATCAGCGCGCCGCCGGCGCAGGCCGGGTCAAAGGACGGCCAGACCTTGCCGGCGCAGAAATCATGATACCGGCTGGAATACTGGCTGAAATTACACTGCACCATCGTGACGGCGCCTACCTTGGGCAGCACCTCACGGATCTTGGCGTAGTTGTCTTGATACTGCGTGGTGACCGCCTCGAAGAGGAAGAGCTTTTTGCTCCGGGCCAGCTCGGCCAGCTCTTCGGCCAGCGCCGCCGTGGGGGCCATCGGCTTTTCGACGATGACGTGGCGGCCCGCTTCCAGAGCGGCACGGGTATATTTTACGTGCAGGATATTCGGTACGGCGATATACACAACGTCCACCCAGCTCAGCAGTTCGTCGTAGCTGGTGGTGTGGCGCGGCACACCATACTGGTCGCAGAGGGCCTGTGCTGCACCGGCGCTCCGCTCCGTGCTGCAAAGAGCCTCGACCTTGAAGGGGCTTTCCGGCCCGGTGAGCCAGGGCAGGAACTCCCGGACGATCATGCCTGCGCCGAGAATGCCTAATTTCATCATAAGGTCTCTCCTTTCAGGGCTCAGCCCGCTTTGGCCTCATCGTCCCGGCGGGGACGGCGGTTATTGTGGCTGCGGCGGCGGGGGCTGCTGCCGTTGTTGTAAGGGCGTCTGCCTGCCGGGCGGGGACGGCGGTGCTCACCGTCGCTGCGCGGCTCGTGGTGACGCTCATGCTGCGGCGCATTGAGCTGGTAAAGGAGAGCCAGCCCCTTCAGCAGCAGCTCGGGGTCATAGGTGAGCGGGTGACGGCAGAGCGGGATGACATACTTTGCCAGACCGCCTGTGACCACCAGCGTGGCCGGACGGCCCAGTTCTTCCTCGATGCGCTGCGTGATGCCGTCCAGCAGGACAGCCGTCCCCAGCACAGAGCCGGAGAGCATACACTTCTCGGTATCGATGCCGATCGCGCTTTTGGGCGAAGAAAGATGTACCTGCGGCAGCTGGGCACACCGCTCCCCCAGCGCCCGCAGACCGGTGGAAAGTCCGGGGCAGATGACGCCGCCCCGGAAGACCTTATTCTCATCTATCACGTTGAACGTGGTGGCGGTGCCGAGGTCTACCGTGACCACCGGCAGGGGGAAATTCGCCGCCGCGTAGGCCGCATCCACAAGGCGGTCTTTGCCGACGGCGTGGGGGTCAGGCACCCCCATCGTGAGGCCGGTGCGGATGTCGGGCGAAACGATGACCGGCTTTTTGCCGGTGTAGTGGCGGGCGCACTCGGCCAGCGCCCCCGTGATCTGGGGGACGACGCTGGTGAGGACAGCGCCCTCGAAGCGGATGGGCTTTTCCGGGTGTCTCCGATGAGAGAACACCTTTTCCATCTCGGCACGGTACTCCGCCGCTGTGCGGGTGCGCACCGTGTCCATGTGGGCCACAAAGCATACACGTCCGTCCCGGATGCCCCCGAGGGCGACGGTGGTGTTGCCTATGTCAATGGCTAAAATCATAATTCAGTTCCTCGCAGGGTCGAACCTCTCCGTCATCGCTGTGCGATGCCGCCTCTCCTACCGAGGGGAGGCCTTGGCATATCGTAAAGCCCCATCTCTTCGCCAGAGGCTCCCCTACCAGGGGAGCTGGCGCGAAGCGCCTGAGAGGTTGTATGGAGACGGGCCTGCCCGTGAGCCGCAGGCTTGACAGAGAGCTTTTTTGTATAAGTCAAGCTGTATTTTACCGCATTTTGGGCCAAGATACAACCCCCATCAAAGATTTTGTTGTGCTCTGGGCCGTTTTGCATTATACTGTAGTTATATTATCCCTATTTATAGGAGGTATTTTGGATGGATCTGAAGGGAAAATGCGTCCTTCTGGGCGTCAGCGGCGGCATTGCCGCCTATAAAATGGCCAACGTGGCCAGCGCACTGCGCAAGCTGGGGGCCGACGTGGAGGTCATCATGACCAGAAACGCCACCCAGTTCATCACCCCTGTCACGTTCGAGACCCTGACAGGCCACAAGTGCATGGTGGACACCTTCGACCGGGATTTCAAGTTCGAAGTCACCCATATCTCGCTGGCAAAGAAGGCCGACGTCATCCTCGTGGCCCCGGCCACCGCCAACATCATTGCCAAGATGGCTCACGGCATCGCCGACGATATGCTTACCACCGTCGTTCTCGCGGCCAAGTGTCCCAAGCTCGTCTCCCCTGCCATGAACACCGGGATGCTGGAGAACCCCATCACCCAGGACAACATCGCCACACTGGAAAAGTACGGCTTCACGGTCATCCCCTCCGAGAGCGGCGTGCTGGCCTGCAAGGACGTGGGCAGCGGACGCCTGCCGAAAGAGGATGTCCTGCTGGACTACATCTTCCGCGCCATCGCAAAGCCGAAGGACCTCGCCGGTCTGCGCATTGCCGTCACGGCCGGCCCCACTCAGGAGCCGCTGGACCCTGTGCGCTACCTGACCAACCACTCCACTGGCAAGATGGGCTATGCCGTGGCCCGTGCCGCCGCGATGCGGGGTGCCGAAGTCACCCTCATCCACGGCCCGACGGCCCTGCAGCCGGTGCGGTTCACCGAGGATGTCCCCATCACGACAGCCCAGCAGATGTACGAGGCCGTGACCAGCCGCTTCGACGAGATGGACGTTCTGGTCATGGCCGCTGCCGTGGCCGATTACCGCCCCGCCGCCGTGGCCGACGACAAGATAAAGAAGAAGGACGGCGACCTCTCCATCGCCGTGGAGCGGACGCCCGACATCCTCGGCACCATCGGCCCCAAAAAGAAGGGGCAGTTCCTCTGCGGCTTCTCGATGGAAACGCGGGATATGCTGGCCAACTCCTCGGCCAAGCTCGAGAAAAAGAACCTCGACATGGTGGTGGCCAACAATCTGAAGGTCGCCGGTGCCGGGTTTGGCGTGGATACCAATGTTGTCACCTTCATCACGCCGGACGGCGCCCGCGAGCTGCCCCTGATGAGCAAGGATGATGTGGCGGACGCCATTCTGGATGAGATTTTAGCACGAAAGAGTAAGTGATCATGCTGAAAGAAGTTCTGTTCTTCTGTCGAAAAATATGATATAATCGAATCGCCGTCCTTACCACTCCATTCCGTTTGGAAGGGAGGTGATTCCGAATGAACAGTATTTTCTCATTTATGCTGTCTGTCGCAGCAGGTGTGGTTGCAAACTACATCTACAAGTGGCTTGGCAGATGGTTCAACAAGGACTGTAAGCACTAAATAATAAGACCCCTTCCCGGAGCTAGCACCTCCGAGAAGGGGTCTTATTATTTGCGATTCCAAATGAACAGCATTTGATTTTCTCGTTTATAAGTATACGCAGTTTTCTAAAAAAAGTCAAGCGCCTCGCAGAAAATTTACAATGCTGTAAATATTACTGTACCACGCAAAAAGTGCTCTGCCGGCCGGCAGAGCACTTTTCCGTTATACAGAGATTTACTTGGTGCCGTAGATACGGTCGCCTGCGTCACCCAGGCCGGGGACGATGTAGCCGTTCTCGTTCAGGTGGTCGTCCTGTGCGCCGAGGTAGATGTCCACATCGGGGTGTGCCTCGTGCAGGGCCTTGATGCCTTCCGGAGCAGCGATGAGGCCGATGAACTTGATGCGCTTTGCGCCGTGCTTCTTGATCTGGGTGATGGCGTCGATGGCGCTGCCGCCGGTAGCCAGCATCGGGTCAAGCACCAGAACGTCGCGCTCGGCGATGTCCTGCGGCAGCTTGCAGAAGTACTCCACGGGCTGCAGGGTGGTCTCGTCGCGGTACAGGCCGATGAAGCCGACCTTAGCGGCGGGCAGCAGGGTCAGCATACCATCCAGCATACCCATGCCGGCGCGGAGGATCGGCACCAGAGCCAGCTTGCGGCCTGCCAGCACCTTGGTCTTTGCCATGGTGATGGGAGTCTCGATCTCCACCTCTTCCAGAGGCAGGTCACGGGTAGCCTCATAGCACAGCAGAGTGGCGATCTCACCCACGAGGTCACGGAACTCCTTGGTGCCGGTCTGCTTGTTGCGCAGAATGCTCAGTTTGTGCTGCAGCAGCGGATGCTCAACGATCATAGGGGTCATAATACACTCTCCTTATATTGTGAATAGATATTGGAATACTAAGGCTGTCTCTTATACACATCTGA
>ENA-OYZL01001037-OYZL01001037.1-human-gut-metagenome-genome-assembly--contig:-NODE-1037-length-11366-cov-8.118734_pt1 | contig 11366 bp, 8 predicted proteins | sample MGYA00243292_ERZ653479 | MGnify/ENA primary metagenome ERZ653479 (study PRJEB26926, sample SAMN06165116) | human gut metagenome | biome: ENVO:00009003; feature: ENVO:2100002; material: ENVO:00002003... | reverse complement strand
ATGCTGCTTTCCGTGAGTTTTCCCAGAAACAGATTCAAAAAGCGAATAAGCCTTCTATTCACAAGCGTCTTGCAACTTACAGAGCAATGATGCCAAAGAAATCGAAGGACAAAGTAAAGAACCGGCATCAGGAGCAGAGCCGATGAAAAAGCAAATCGGTAAAAATCTGATGCAAAAATGGAAGAATAAGATCAGGGTCAGGCTGTCCGCCCTGGATAAAAAGAAACTGGTTCTTACCAATATCCCATATATCTTAACTGCTTTTTATACAAATCGGGCATCATTTCTTTACAGAAACAGTCTGGGAGAAGATATTGGGAACAAGCTATTATATGCGATGGAACATGCAGACAGGATTCTTACTGGATTGCAGCCAAGTTTTAACTGGCGTGATATGCTGACAGGAATTGTAGCAGCTGTCATTCTGAAATTACTGGTATGGCAGAAACAGTCAGATGCAAAGAAACTCCGGAAAGGAATCGAGTATGGTTCAGCCAGATGGGGAAACGCTGAGGATATTAAACCTTATATGTCGGAAGATCCCTGGATGAATATTCCATTAACAGCAACAGAAGCATTGACTATGGAAAGTAGACCTAAACAGCCAAAGTATGCAAGAAATAAAAATATAGTGGTCATTGGCGGCAGTGGTTCCGGAAAAACTCGATTTTTCGTTAAGCCGTCAGTCATGCAGATGAACTGTTCCATGGTCATTACAGATCCGAAAGGCACTCTGATCGAGGAGTGCGGGAAGATGTTAGCAAAGGGACCACCTAAGAAAGATAAGAATGGAAATATCATGAAAGATAAATCTGGAAAAGTGGTACATGAGCCATATGTGATTAAGGTTCTGAATACCATCAATTTTTCCAAATCGCTTCATTACAATCCATTTGCTTATATACGGTCTGAAAAAGATATCCTGAAGCTGGTTACAACAATCATTGTTAATACCAAAGGCGAAGGGGAAAAAGCTTCCGAAGATTTTTGGGTGAAAGCAGAGAAATTGCTGTACACAGCATTGATTGCGTTTATCTGGTACGAGGGGAAAGAGGAAGAAAAAAATCTCAACACCCTTCTGGATCTGCTGAATGAAAGTGAAACCCGTGAAGAGGATGAAACTTACCAGAATCCGGTGGATATGTTGTTTGAAGAGCTGGAGGCAAAAGAACCTCAGCATTTTGCGGTCAGACAATATAAAAAATACAAAATGGCGGCTGGAAAGACAGCGAAAAGTATTTTGATATCCTGTGGAGCCAGACTTGCCCCATTTGATATCGCAGAACTTCGTGAGATCATGTCTTACGATGAAATGGAACTGGATAAGATTGGGGACAGGAAAACAGCCTTGTTCTTGATTATGTCCGATACAGATACAACCTTTAACTTTGTGATTGCGATGCTGCAGTCACAGCTTTTCAATTTGCTTTGTGATAAGGCAGACGATGTATATGGTGGAAGACTTCCGGTGCATGTGCGTGTCATCGCTGATGAGTTTGCCAACATCGGGCAGATTCCTCAGTTTGACAAGCTGATTGCAACTATCCGAAGCAGGGAAATCTCTGCTTCTATTATTTTGCAGTCACAGAGTCAGCTAAAGGCAATGTATAAGGATAGTGCAGATACCATTCTGGGTAACTGTGATACTACACTATTTCTTGGTGGAAAAGAGAAAACTACCTTAAAGGAAATGAGTGAACTTCTGGGTAAGGAAACCATTGATCTGTATAACACTTCGGAAACGAGGAGCAATCAGAAGTCCTTTGGATTGAATTACCAGAAAACAGGCAAACAGCTGATGACAGAAGATGAGATTGCAGTCATGGATGGAGGAAAATGTATCCTGCAGATCCGTGGTGCCAGACCATTTTTCTCGGACAAATATGATATCACGAAACACAAAAACTATCGGCTTCTTGCAGATGAAAACGAGAAGAACCGGTACAAAGTAGAGAAAGAGTTAAATCCGCAGTACACACCGAAATCTGAAGAAGAGGTGGAAGTAATTCATGTAGAACTGTCGGAGTAACCTTGGGAATGAACAGAAAATAATGAGGAAAGGAATAACTGACATTAGGTGCACCGGCTTTTTAGTCGGTGTATTTTCGTTCCCGTAAACACCTGAAAGAAGTCAGTTTTGGTGAATGTATATGGCATTTTTTAGCAGTGCAATTACAACTTTAAAAACTCTTGTAGTCGCAATCGGCGCAGGTCTTGGCGTGTGGGGTGTCGTAAACCTTCTGGAAGGATATGGAAATGACAATCCCGGTGCTAAGAGCCAGGGCATCAAACAGCTGATGGCTGGTGCCGGAATCATGCTGCTGGGAACTACCCTGATTCCACAGCTGGCAACATTGTTCTCTTAAGAGGAGTGGTAGATGAACACCATCATTGAGAGAATTACGGAAGCGATAAAGGATATCCTGATCGGGCTTATCAAGTCCTGTTTGGATAACATGTTCACGTCTGTCAATGAGCAGGTGGGAACCATAGCCGGGCAGGTGGGACAGACACCGCAGGGATGGAATGCAGGGATTTTTAATCTGATTCAGAATATATCCCAAACGGTGATTGTCCCCATTGCGGGACTGATCATCACCTTTGTCCTGTGCTATGAATTGATCACGATGGTAACACAGAAAAACAATTTCCATGAATTTGAGACTTATAACATTTTCCTCTGGATCTTCAAAGCGTATGTAGCCATTTATCTGGTGACAAATACGTTCAATATCACGATGGCGGTCTTTGATGTTGGCCAGCATGTGGTCAACAATGCCGCAGGGGTGATATCAGGAAACACTGCGGTGGATGCAACAGAAGCAATTACACGGATTGTGGATGCCCTGGAGGATATGGAGTTAGGGGATTTGTTCCTGCTATCCATGGAAACGATGTTGATCAGTGTTACCATGCACATTCTGTCAATTATCATTACGGTAATCTTGTTCGGAAGAATGATAGAAATTTACCTTTATACTTCCATAGCACCAATTCCGTTTGCCACCATGACCAATAAGGAATGGGGCAATATCGGAAACAACTATTTAAAAGGCTTGTTCGCACTGGCATTTCAGGGATTCTTCATGATGGTCTGTGTGGGAATTTATGCAGTTTTAGTAAATGCAATGACCATATCCAGTGACCTTCATGCAGCAATGTTTTCAGTAGCGGCTTATACCGTGATTCTTGCATTTTCATTATTCAAGACCGGAAGCCTTAGCAAATCAATATTCAATGCCCATTAACGGGCAGGAAAGGAGCGCATACCATGGCGTATGTACCAGTACCAAAAGACCTTACCAAGGTCAAAACAAAAGTAGCGTTAAATCTGACAAAGCGGCAGCTGATTTTCTTTTCACTTGCCGCAGTTGTGGGAATTCCGTTTTATCTGGTCATGAGAAAACCAATCGGTTCCAGTATCGCAGCCATCCTGATGGTAACGATCATGCTTCCGTTTTTCTTCATGGCAATGTATGAAAAAGACGGTCTTCCCTTTGAAAAAGTGGTGGCAAATATCATTCGACAGAAGTTTATCTGTCCGGCAGTAAGACCATATAAGACAGAAAATTTTTATCAGGAGATTTCCACCCTTGTAAAAAAGGAGGGTGTGCCGGATGGCAAAAAAGACAAAGCAGGAGGCTCAGCAGGAGCGTCTGTCCCTGGCGGAAAAAAGAAACCGTCAGGAAAGAAGAAACAAAAAAAGCAGAAAAGAAAGAGAACAGGAAAAGCGTAGGAAGAAGCAGGAACGGGACCGCAGGAAACAGAAAAACATTCCTACAACAGCACAGCAGAGTATTCCGTATATTCGGATGCTGCAGGATGGTATTTGCCAGGTGACAAAGACCTTTTTCTCCAAGACGATTCAGTTTTATGACATCAACTATCAGCTTGCTTTAAATGAGGATAAGACCACGATATTTGAAAATTACTGTGATTTCTTAAATTACTTTGATTCTTCCATCAGTGTGCAGCTGTCCTTTATCAATCAGCAGGTGGATGTGGCAGAATTTGAGAAAAGCATTGACATTCCGGATCAGAACGATGACTTCAATGCCATTCGTGAAGAATACCGTACCATGTTGAAGAATCAGCTTTCCAAGGGAAATAATGGTCTGGTGAAGACAAAGTATATCACTTTTGGAATCGAAGCAGAAAGCCTGAAGGTGGCAAGGCCAAGGCTTGAAAGAGTCGAAACAGATATCTTAAATAACTTTAAGGTCCTGGGAGCACAGGCACATTCCCTGAATGGTCTGGAAAGGCTGGAGATTATGTATCATGTGTTCAACCAGGATCGGATTGAACCATTTAAGTTCCAGTATAAGATGCTTCCGGAAACCGGATTAAAGACCAAAGATTTTATTGCACCGACTTCCTTTAACTTTTCCAAGAATCAGACATTTTTGATGGGAAGAACGCTGGGAAGTGTGAGTTACCTGCAGATTCTTGCACCGGAGCTGACAGACCGGATGCTTGCAGACTTCCTGGATGTGGATGACAGCATCAATGTCAACATTCATATCCAGTCCATTGATCAGAGTTCAGCAATCAAAATGATCAAGAGCAAGATTTCAGATCTGGATAAGATGAAGATTGAAGAGCAGAAACGGGCGGTACGTTCCGGTTATGATATGGACGTGCTTCCATCGGACCTTATAACCTATGGAGAAGAGGCGAAAAACCTGCTGGAAGATCTGCAGTCCAGAAATGAGAGAATGTTCCTTGTGACGGTTCTGGTAATGAATACCGCAAAGAAGCGTCAGAAGCTGGATAACAATATTTTCCAGGTGCAGGGAATCGCACAGAAATATAACTGTTCCTTAAAACAGCTGGATTATCAGCAGGAAGCAGCACTCATGTCCTGTATTCCGCTGGGAGTCAATCGGATTGAAATTCAGAGAGGGCTTACCACATCTTCAACAGCGATCTTCGTGCCGTTTACGACACAGGAACTGTTTCAGGAAGGGGAGGCTCTTTATTATGGACTGAATGCATTATCCAACAACATGATTATGGTTGATCGAAAACGTTTGAAGAACCCGAATGGACTGATTCTTGGTACACCAGGTTCCGGTAAGTCCTTCTCAGCAAAGAGAGAAATTACAAACTGCTTCCTGATCACAGAAGATGATATCATCGTCTGCGATCCAGAAGCCGAATATTCGGCACTTGTGCAGGCACTGCATGGGCAGGTAGTTCAGGTTTCGCCAGTATCTGACCAGTATATCAATCCAATGGATCTGAACCTGAACTATTCCGAGGAAGATAATCCACTGTCACTGAAAGCAGATTTTATTCTGTCTTTGTGTGAGCTGATTGTTGGAGGAAAGAATGGACTGGAGCCGGTAGAAAAGACCATCATTGACCGCTGTGTACGGTTAGTATATCAGGAATATCTTGCCGATCCAGTGCCGGAGAAGATGCCAATCCTGGAGGATTTATATAACCTTCTGAGAAAACAGGAAGAGCCGGAAGCACAGCGACTGGCCACTTCGTTGGAAATCTATGTTACAGGTTCTCTGAATGTGTTTAACCATCAGACAAACGTGGATATTAATAACCGTATTGTCTGCTTTGATATCAAGGAACTTGGTAAACAGTTGAAAAAGATTGGGATGCTTGTAATCCAGGATCAGGTCTGGAACAGGGTAACAATGAACCGTTCTGCTCATAAGTCCACCAGATACTATGTGGATGAGTTCCATCTTCTTTTGAAGGAAGAGCAGACCGCAGCTTATAGTGTGGAGATATGGAAGAGATTTCGTAAATGGGGTGGTATTCCAACTGGAATCACCCAGAATATAAAAGATTTATTGTCTTCCAGGGAGATAGAGAATATATTTGAAAATTCAGATTTTATTTATATGCTGAACCAGGCTTCCGGAGACAGGCAGATTCTGGCAAAACAGCTGAATATCTCACCAACTCAGCTGTCCTATGTAACCAACAGCAATGAGGGTGAAGGACTTCTGTTCTATGGAAATGTCATTATCCCATTTGTAGACAGATTCCCGAAGAATTCCCTCTATAAAATCATGACAACCCGCTTAGAGGAGACTTCTGAAGCAGGTTAAATCAAAGGAGAAAACAATGTTACGAGCAATTTCATATGTATTAACTTTTAGTGGCGGTGCTGTTTTCGGCATCGCTTTTCTCTGCTTATTACAGGCAGGGAAAGGGTATCCGAAGAAGGAGGAGTAATCAGTGGCAGAACAGAGAATGAAAGTCAGAGACAAGAAAGTCCAGAAGATGACCAAGGATGGTCTGGTGGAAGAAAACCTGACAGATAAATCTTCTGTTCGTGTCAGTAACCGTGCCAGTGATGTGCAGATGGGAAGAAAACAGGGGGAAAAAGAAGAAAACCTTGTGGATAAGTCTCCCCGCCAGTCTGAACGGAGTGAGAAAAATATTCGTCCCTCTGTGCAAAAATCCAGAGATGCACCGGAACTGATACGGACAGAGAAGCAAAGTGAGGATTTTGGACAGAGTAGTAAACAGCAAAATAGAAAAAGAATCCGTGCTGAAGTCGGAAAAGAATCCAGACTTGCAGAAAAATCCGAAGTCGGACAGTTAGGGAGACTGAAAGATAAACGTGCTGATCTATCAGAAAACAGGGGAGACAGCCGGAGAAATCAGACCGGTGGCAGCAAAAAGCCTAAACAAAAACAACGTTTGAAGTTTGCTTATGAGGAAACTGGTGCTTCTGTGAAAAATGACAAAGATATGGAGAAATTGAACCAGATGGATACGGATGGAGTCAATTTCCGCCATCAGAAACAGAAAGAAAAAGCCAAAAAGTTTTCTTATGAAGAAGCAAGAAAGAAAAAGGAAGCAAAGCAGCATTCCAAGAAAGCACAGGTCTATCAGGCAAATGAAGGAGAATCTCCTGGAAAGAAAAAATCCCGTTTGAAGTTTGGTGAAGGGGAATCTGTGAAAACAGAAAAAACTTCTGTTGTCAAGAAAGCAGGAAGTGCAACTTCCGCAGCATTGCACCGTGAGATCAGCAAAAATGAAGACGATAATGCGGCGGTAGAAGGTGCCCATAAGTTGGAAGAAGGCGGCGAAGGTATTTACCGGCTGGAACAGAGAAGTGCCAGACGAAGGAAACAGAGGGCTTCCAGAAAGAGAAGCAGACTGGAGAGACAGGTAGAGAAACAGACACAGGCGGCAGCCCGTCAGGAGCAGAAGAAGCTGAAAAAACAGATTCAGAAGCAACAGATCAAACGGGATTATGCCAAAGCGAAGCGAAGTGAACAGACAGTAGGAACAGCTACAAAAGGTACGATTGATTATATCAAGAAGATTGGCGGCAAAGTGACCAACTTCTTTAAAGAAAACCGGAAGGTGTATATCAGTGTAGCAGTTCTGATCGGATTGATGTTTCTGATCATAACGAATGTCACGTCATGCTCTGCAGTGTTTTTACAAAATGTGATCACTTACACAGGAACCAGTTATCTGTCATCGGATCAGGCAATCCGGGAAGCGGAACTGTATTATACACAGCTGGAAGCTAATCTGCAGGAGCGGATCAACAACATGGAATCTGAAGAACCGGGACATGAGGAATACCGATATAACATCGGACCTATTGAGCATGATCCCTTTATCCTGATCAGTTATCTGTCAGCAAAGTATGAAGAGTTTACGTTTGAACAGGTCAAGCCGGAGCTGGATGCTTTGTTTGCAGAGCAATATCATCTGACTACAGAAGCGGTCAATGAGACTGTGACAGAGACAGCAACAGTAAGAGTTGGAGAATCTTTGGGACAGGTTGTAACAAGCGGATATTGTAACTGTCCAATCTGTTGTGGTATTTGGAGCGGAGGACCGACTGCCAGTGGAGCATATCCAACTGCCAATCATACCTTAGCGGTAGATGCTTCCAATCCGTTTGTACCAATGGGAACAAAGGTAGTTATGAATGGTGTCGAATATACCGTAGAAGATACCGGAGCTTTCGCAAGATACGGTGTACAGTTTGATGTCTATTATGACAGTCATGCGGCAGCATCTGCACATGGACATCAAACATGGGAATGTTATCTGGCAGATGATAATGGAAGCAATGAAGTGGAAGTGACCAGGACAAGAGATGTAGATGTGCTGAATGTCACCTTAAATAGTGGAAACCTGATGTCAATCTGTCAGGACAGGTTGGGATTTTTCCAGAAAGAACTGTTCAGTGCCTACAACGATACAAAAGGCAACTTGCAGATGTTTGCAACACCGGTTGATTTTAACTGGTATTCCAGTGTGACCAGCTATTATGGATACAGGATTCATCCAATATCAGGAGCAAATCAGCTTCATAATGGTATGGATATCGGAGCACCGGAAGGGACAAAAGTAATGGCAGGGCTGACCGGAACGGTTACAACTTCTGCTTATAACGACAGCTATGGCAATTATGTTGTGATCAAGGACAGTAAAGGCTATGAACTGCGGTATGCACATTTAAGCAGCCGGAGTGTATCTGCAGGAGCATCCGTCACGAAAGGTGATGAGATAGGGCTTGTAGGAAATACTGGAAATTCTACAGGAAGCCATCTTCACATTGAACTTCTGAAAAATGGAGAGCGGTTAAACCCGATCTTTTATCTGGAAACAGGAGAAGGGGCAGGATTTGGCGGCAATGAATATACCAGTGAAGCAGCACAGCGTTTGTTAAATGAAGCAGCGAGATATCTTGGGACACCGTATGTGTGGGGTGGATATTCGCCAAGTGGATTTGACTGTTCTGGATTCGTAAGTTACTGCCTGACACATTCAGGTGTAAGGAATACAGGAAGATTAACGGCACAGGGATTGTATGACATTTGTACGCCGGTATCTCAGTCAGAAGCACAGCCAGGAGATCTGATCTTCTTTACAGGTACTTACGATGCAGGAGTTCCGGTAACGCATATCGGAATCTATGTGGGCAATGGTCAGATGATCCATTGTGGGCATCCGGTGCAGTATACGTCCATCAACTCTCCATACTGGCAGAGTCATTTCTATGGATTCGGACGATGGTAAGGAAAAGGGCGGTGTAACAGCCGTCCGGAAAGGAGAAGCGATGAAAAGTCTTGAAAAAGCAACGGCAGATTATGAGAAAGCCAAGGAAAAAATGGAAGCATCCAAAGCCAGATATGAAGCAGATTTAAAGCGTTTCAAGGCTGCGGAGATAGCAAAAACAGAAGCGGAAAATCTGGAAATTGTAAAAATTATCCGTGCAATGGATATGAGCATTCCAGAGCTGGAAGCTTTCAAAAAGAGAATGAAAAATGAACTGCCCGGCAGGGTAGAAATACAGAAGGAGGAAACAAGGTCTGATGATGAATTTAGAGAAGATGAAACAGAAGAAATCTAAAAATAGCGTGAAAAAAGGATTGCTTGCGGCAACAACGATTCTTTGCTTGACATCGCCTATGTTGCAGACACAGAGTGTGTTAGCGGCAGAGAATACAGCACCCGCAATTACGATTGAAAAGCCAGATGGCTGGAGACAGGGGGAAACGGCAGTCGCAATTACTGTGGATGCCAGTCATATGCCAGAAGGATTTTCTATCACAAAAATTGAAGCGAAAGCTGGGAAAGACGGAAGCTGGCAGGATGTGACAGGGAATGGAAGTATTTCCATTACTGGTAATCAGACGGTCTATGTGCGTGTGACAGATGGTGAGGGGAAGGTCTATGAGCAGAATCGCTCTATTAAGTGTTATGACACAGAAAAGCCTACGCTTTCTGCATCTCTGACAGATGGTGTACTGACGATTCAGGGAAATGATACCGTTTCCGGCATTACTTCTGTGACAGTTAATGGCACCACTTATACAGATCTGAAGGATGGAATGCTGAGAGTGCAACTGACACAGAAAGATTTTACAACAAAACAGATTGAAATCACGGTAACGGATGGTGCCGGAAATACTTCTGAAAAGTATGTGTTGCAGAATCCTTATTATGAATGGGCAAAGAAGCAGGCAGAGAAACAGAAAACTTCCAGTGACAGTAATGGTGCAATGGCAACTACGACCAGTGCAGATGCAACTGGGACTGAGAAAACAACGACTTCACCACTTCCACAGGATGCACAGGCTTCTGAGCCGACAGATGCAAAAGGAACCGTGGATGATCGGACAGTAACAGGTATTGAGGAACAGCTTAATAAAGAAGGCGAGACAGCAGATTCTGTTACCAAAACAGCTACGGAAGGCACAAAAGAGTTTTATACCATTTCAACTAAGAGTGGTAAGATTTTCTATCTGATTATTGACAATTCAAAATCTCAGGATAATGTGTATTTTCTTACAGAAGTCAGTGAAAAAGATCTGATGAACTTTACACTTTCTGATTCGGTGACACTTCCGGAAGTAGATACGGTTTATGCAGAACCAGAGAAAAAAGCAGAGGAAGAAAAGCCGGAAACGACAGAGTCATCCGAGAAAGATAAGGTAGAGGATGATATTCAGATGCCGGAAGATAAAAGTCCATTCGGAACGTATCTTTTGATTGCACTGGTTGCAGTCGGAGCTGCGGCAGGAGGATATTACTTCAAAGTCTATAAACCAAAGCATGAATATGATGACGAGGATGAGATGGAAGAGGATGAAGATGAATCCGAAGATTCAGAGTCTGAAAAGCGGGAAGTAGACGATGCAGATGAGCAGGAAGAAAGTACAGAACCGGAAATCCTGAGAGATGAAGATTTTGACGATAATGTGCTGGAAGATGAAGAAGAGGAGGAAGGGCGATGATTGAGTGCGGAATAAGAAATATCAGATTATATACGCTGATCCGCCTTGGCAGTATAACAGGAAGGCGGGGCAGGGAATTGCCGCAGACCATTACCCGACCATGAGTTTGCAGGAAATCTGTGATCTTCCAGTTGGAAAATTAGCGGATAAAGATTGTGTTTTATTTCTCTGGGTCACTTTTCCACAGCTGAGAGAAGGATTAAGTGTGATTCAAGCATGGGGATTTCAATACAAGACAGTAGCGTTCGTGTGGGTAAAGAAGAATAAAAAGGCAGATACTTTGTTTCTTGGTCTGGGACACTGGACAAGGAGCAATGCTGAAATTTGTTTGCTTGCAACGAAAGGGTCTGTTCATAGGAAATCAGCATATGTTCGACAGATTATTTTATCACACATTGAAAGACACAGTAAAAAACCAGATGTGGCAAGAGATAGAATTGTTGAGCTTATTGGTGATGTACCGAGAATAGAATTATTTGCACGACAGACAACACCTGGGTGGGATGTCTGGGGAAATGAAATACAGTCAGATATAGAAATGAAAAGTGAGGAAGAAATAGAATGAAAGCATTAGTGATTGCAGAAAAGCCATCGGTTGCGATGGCACTGGCTTCCGTGCTTGGA
>ENA-OYZL01001019-OYZL01001019.1-human-gut-metagenome-genome-assembly--contig:-NODE-1019-length-11513-cov-26.237651_pt1 | contig 11513 bp, 8 predicted proteins | sample MGYA00243292_ERZ653479 | MGnify/ENA primary metagenome ERZ653479 (study PRJEB26926, sample SAMN06165116) | human gut metagenome | biome: ENVO:00009003; feature: ENVO:2100002; material: ENVO:00002003... | reverse complement strand
ATGCTGCTTTCCGTGAGTTTTCCCAGAAACAGATTCAAAAAGCGAATAAGCCTTCGATTCATAAGCGTCTTGCAGCTTACCGGGCAATGATGCCAAAGAAGACGAAGGACAAAGTAAAGAACCGGCATCAGGAGCAGAGTCGATGAAAAAGAAAAGCGGCAAAACTCTGATGCAGAAGTGGAAGAATAAAATCGGGGGTAAGCTGTCCGCCCTGGATAAAAAGAAACTGGTTCTTACAAATATCCCTTATGCTCTGGCTGCTTTCTATGCAGACCGGGCATTTTTTCTTTACCGGAACAGTCCGGGAGAAGATATGGGGAACAAATTTTTATATGCAATGGAACACGCAGACCGGATTTTTGCTGGTTTTGTGTTAAGCAATAACTGGAAAGATCTGCTAGCAGGTATTGTTGTTGCAGTCGTTCTGAAAGTGTTGGTTTGGCAGAAACAGGCAGACGCAAAGAAATTACGGAAAGGCATCGAGTATGGTTCAGCCAGATGGGGAACCGCAGAGGATATCAAGCCTTATATGTCGGAAGATCCATGGATGAACATTCCATTGACAGCAACAGAAGCACTGACCATGGAGAGCAGACCGAAGCAGCCGAAGTATGCAAGAAATAAAAATATCCTTGTTATCGGGGGAAGCGGCAGCGGAAAGACGAGATTTTTCGTGAAGCCAAATTTAATGCAAATGCACTCAAGCTACGTTGTAACCGACCCGAAAGGTACGGTTTTAGTCGAGTGCGGGAAGCTCTTACAGCGCGGCGGGTATCGGATAAAGGTACTGAACACAATAAACTTCAAAAAAAGTATGAAATACAATCCCTTTGCCTATCTCCGCAGCGAAAAAGACATTTTGAAACTGGTAAATACCTTGATTGCCAACACCAAAGGGGACGGGGAAAAAGCCGGGGAGGATTTTTGGGTAAAATCGGAACGGCTCTTTTACTGCGCCCTTATCGGCTACATTTGGTACGAAGCCCCGGAGGAAGAAAAGAACTTCACGACGCTGCTTGAAATGATAAATGCCAGTGAAGCCCGCGAGGACGACCCGGAATTTCAGTCCCCCGTTGACCTCATGTTTGAACGGTTGGAGGAAAAAGACCCGGAACACTTTGCCGTCCGGCAGTATAAGAAATTCCTCTTATCTGCGGGAAAGACACGAAGCTCTATCCTTATTTCCTGCGGTGCGCGGCTTGCCCCTTTTGACATTAAGGAGCTGCGCGACCTTATGGAAACCGACGAAATGGAGCTTGACACCATAGGCGACCGCAAGACCGCCCTGTTTGTTATCATCAGCGACACTGACGATACCTTTAACTTTGTGGTTTCAATCCTTTATACGCAGCTTTTCAATCTTCTTTGCGACAAGGCAGATGATGAATACGGCGGGCGGCTGCCCGTCCATGTGCGCTGTCTGTTAGACGAGTTTGCAAATATCGGGCAGATACCGAAGTTTGAAAAGCTCATAGCCACTATCCGAAGCCGGGAAATCTCCGCTTCAATCATTTTGCAAAGTCAGTCGCAGCTAAAAGCGATATACAAAGACAACGCTGATACCATAGTCGGCAACTGCGTGCGCCCGGAAGTCGCCAGCGCAATATAAATTGGCGACGTGGTACTTACAGGATACTGCCTTTAGCAAGCGGTAGGTAAAAGTATCAGGTGATGAAAAATCACAACCTATTATTCTACAACTTATCCGAGAGGGGAAACCCGAAGGGGAGTGTAGCATGTTGTTGTTCCAGTTGGAACGTAAATAGGAAAGGCGCTAATCCTATGCGTCAGAATATTTAAGAATAAAAATCAGTGTATGAGGTACAAAGCTAAACTGCCTAAACGATAGCCAGAGCGGGGGAACCCGTGCCCCGCATACGAAAAGGATTGAAACGTATGCTTTTCATGTTGGTTTCATTTCGCAGTTATGAAAGCAAGCGATACTCATGAAAGAGCAACCGCAAGACAGCGGATAAATGGCGAAAGTCGGTGCCGACAACACTGAATGCTAATCCTGTATTTACTAACTGGGGATGACCTAAACCTGGTAACAGGCATGGTCACACAGCTCCCATAGTAGTCCGAGACGTTAATGACGTTCACATGGCGAAGGGGAGCAGCTTATCAGAAAATACTAAAATGAAGGAAGGTGCGAGAGGCATTGAGAAATCCAACTGAGGTATTGAAAAATTTGATGGAAAAGTCAAAGAATGAAACTTACAGATTTCAGAGATTATACAGAAATCTGTACAATCCGGAGTTTTATTGGCTTGCGTATAAAAATATCTACGCAAATGATGGCAGTATGACTGCCGGAGCTGATGGAACAACGATTGATGGCATGGGTAACGAGAGAATTGAGAGGATTATTTTATCCTTAAAAGACCGAAGTTACCAACCTAAGCCTGCAAGAAGAGAATATATTGCAAAGAAAAACAGCAGTAAAAAACGTCCTCTGGGTATTCAGTCGGGGGATGATAAACTCGTGCAGGAAGTCGTTAAGATGATTTTGGAGAGTATTTATGAGCCTGTGTTCAGTAATAAATCACATGGGTTCAGACCAAACAGAAGCTGTCAGACAGCACTGAAACAGATACAGAACACCTTTACTGGTGCGAACTGGTTTGTGGAAGGAGATATACACGCTTGTTTTGACAGTTTCGACCACCATGTAGTTATCGACCTCTTGAAAAAGAGGATTGATGACGAAGCGTTTATCCAGCTTATATGGAAATTCCTAAAAGCAGGATATATGGAACAATGGACATTCAACAGAACCTATAGCGGAGTGCCGCAGGGGTCGGGAGTCAGTCCAGTGCTGGCAAATATTTACCTTCATGAATTGGACAAATTTATGGAAAATTATGCAGAAAACTTCAATACAGAAGCCAAGAAGAAACATTTTTCTACTGCATATAAGTCCAGTGTCGGTAAGGCATACAGATATAGGAAAAAGGGCAGAGAGATATGGGATAGTCTGTCTGATGAAGAAAAGAAAATCAGATGCAAAAATCTTAAGGAACTGGAAATGATTGAAAAATCTACAACACCTTACGTCTATAACGACAGTAATTATAAAAGGGTGCAGTATACGAGATATGCGGATGATTTTATCATCGGGGTTATTGGTAGCAAAGCAGACGCAGAAGCTATCAAGAAAGACGTGAAAATATTCCTGCAAAAAGCATTGAAATTAGAAATGTCAGACACTAAGACAAAGGTTACGCACACTGGAGACAGAGCAAGATTTCTAGGTTACGACATTACGGTATCAAGAGTGCAGACGCTACAGAAGGCTTCTAACGGAAGGGTTCAGAGATGTCAGACAGGAGTTGTTAAACTGTATGTTCCACGCCAAAAATGGGTAGGTAAGTTAATTGAATACAAAGCAATGAAAATCAAAATCAACGAAAACGGAAAAGAGAGATTTGTAGCCCTTCATAGGGGAAAACTGGTAAACCAGAGCGATATTGAAATTCTCGCAAGATACAATGCAGAAGTCCGTGGATTATATAATTATTACTCCATAGCGAATGACTCCTTTAAAATAGGGAGATTTGCCAATGTAATGAAATACAGCATGTATAAAACATTTGCGTGCAAGTATAAGACGAATGTTCATGAGATTAAGCGGAGATATTGCAGAAACGAATTATTTACAGTTGCGTATGAAACAAGGCAGGGAATGAAAACAACAACATTCTACAGGGATGGTTATAAACGGAAGGAATGTGCTACAAAGTTTGATAATGTAAGCGAGCTTCCGCAGTTTTCAAAATATGCCAAGACTAACACTCTCAAACAGAGAGTGGAACGTCATACTTGTGGATTATGCCAAAAAGACTGTAGAAATCTGGTAATACACCAAGTTAAGAAACTCAAAGATTTAAAGGGAAATACAGAGTGGGTACTACTCATGCGAAAAAGGAGACGGAAAACACTCGTGGTATGCCCCGAATGCCATAATTTAATTCATTCGTAACACCGCAAATGATAAGCGGAAAGCCGTATACATCGAGAGGTGTACGTGCGGTTTGGGAGGGAGTGGATGCAAGTCCTTTTCGAAGGATGAGCTGAAGCTTACCTCATGACACCACCCTTTTCTTGGGCGGCAAGGAGAAAACCACCCTCAAAGAAATGTCGGAAATCTTGGGGAAAGAAACCATTGACAGCTTCAACACTTCCGAGAACCGGGGGCGCGAGGTATCGCATGGGCTGAATTATCAGAAGTTAGGCAAGCAACTTATGACGGAAGATGAAATTGCAGTCATGGACGGCGGGAAATGTATTTTGCAGCTACGAGGGGTGCGCCCGTTCTTCTCTGATAAGTACGACATTACAAAGCACCCCAACTATAAATATCTTTCCGACTATGACAAGAAAAATACTTTTGATATGGAAAAGCATTTAAGGCGCAGACCCGCCCTTGTGAAGCCGGACGAAGTATTTGACTACTACGAAATCAGCGAAAGCGATTTGCAGGAGGACACCGACCATGAATAGACGTATCAGAAAGAAAAAGGACAAGAAAATCACAGAAGCCATAAACGGGCTTGTTTCGATTGCTGAACGACGGGAACAGCAGCGGCAGGCTGCTATCCGGCAGTTTGTGAAACGGTGTGAAGCCCTGTATGAGCAGCAGCGAAAAGAAAGGAGGAATTGACGCAGTAACAAAGAAAAAGACAACTTGCATGATACGCGCCCCTACAAAAATTCCTATCGCCCACACTGACAACTGAATACCGCCGCGCAGCAGACATTTAGGCAGCGCGGGGACTTATGACCGCGGCAGTTTGAAAACTGACCGCCGTTTTTTATGCCCTTTTACGGGCAAGCCGCATTTGCGGCAGAAAGGAGTTTTATGGAATTTTTCAACAGCGCAATCGGCGTATTACAGACTTTGGTTATCGCTCTTGGAGCAGGACTTGGCATTTGGGGCGTTATCAATCTCTTGGAGGGCTACGGAAATGATAATCGTGCGACACGTTCGTAAGTGAAAAGCTTGCGCACAAAGTCGAAGGGCAATTGTAGCCCGAAACTTTGGAGAACTGATATTCCGATGGGTGAAATGAGGGGGTAACGTCCCGAAGCGCCACCCTAATACTCCGAATGGCGGGGAGCATGCAACGGCTCTCTCCAAAAGTTTATAGAGCTCGGTGAAGTCGGCAGAGAGCAACCGTAAGACTGGTTTTCAGACCAGACACGAAAGCTGTCCAGAGGTGGATGGTGTTGCCTATATGCCGGGGGTCGGATATCCATGGTGAGAATGTATGAAAATACTGACGAAATTCTGAATGTACGAGTCTAAACGTTGATGCTGTCGAAAGGCAGTACACCTTTCATGGTGGTATCTGTGGGCGAGTAAAATTGGTTGTTATGAAAGTCCATGCATCGTTACAGGCGGTGCGGTTATGCATGACCAGATACAGGCTTAGAGGAAGAACCTAAAGATATCCAATGATAGGAATATCGGAACGTGGAAAGCTGGGAACACGGAGGCGGTTGCAAGCCAGTGATGTGGTGGATGGGAATACCTTCGCGAGAGGGCAATAACCATTCTTTATTCCAGTGAGAGTAGTGGCACAGTACCTGTGAAGCCGTGAATAAGTAAGCGGTGGAGGGATAGCCACAAGTCGAATTCAGCAAAGAAAATGAAAACACAACAAACACAGCTTCGAGTATGACAAAGAAAATCCAAACCGAAGGGAGAGGATGCCTGTGTTGACTTCGGGGCAGCAAGAAAGGAAAAGTAAACAGAGAAAAATCCGCAACTCAGAGTATTACGACATGGAAGGTACTTTTGACAGGCTGTATGCAGAAAGTAAGAAAGATAAAACCTTCAACCATCTGATGGAAATCATCGAGAGTGAAGAAAATATCAAGCTTGCATACAGAACGATAAAGAAGAATACAGGAAGTGATACTTCGGGAGTGGATAAAAGGACGATAGCCGACCTTGCAAAGTTAAGCGAGGAAGAATACGTCCGTCTCATACGGAAACAATTCAGTAATTATCATCCACGACCCGTAAGGCGAGTGGATATACCAAAGCCCAATGGAAAGACCAGACCTCTGGGAATTCCAACTATCGTAGATCGGATCGTACAGCAATGTATTTTGCAGGTCATGGAGCCGATATGTGAAGCAAAATTCAGTGAGAACTCCAACGGGTTCCGCCCGAACCGTTCCGCTGAGACTGCTATTGCGCAATGCATGAGGCTGATACAGGTACAGCATCTGTACCATGTGGTTGACCTCGATATTAAAGGCTTCTTTGATAATATCAGCCATACAAAGCTGATTCGTCAGATATGGGCATTGGGAATCCGGGACAAAAAGCTGTTATGCATTATAAAAGAGATGCTGAAAGCACCTGTTGTTCTGCCAAATGGAGAGAAAACATATCCCGCACGGGGTACCCCGCAAGGCGGTATTTTGTCGCCATTGCTTGCAAACATCGTATTGAATGAACTGGATTGGTGGATTGCTTCCCAGTGGGAGCAGATGCCAACAAAGACAAAATTCAAAACAAGGAGCAATGTGCAGGGAACAGAGATTAAGAGCCACGCCTACAGGGCTCTGCGCCGGAGCAGACTAAAAGAGATGCATGCAGTTCGGTACGCAGATGATTTTAAAATTTTCTGCGCAACACATGAGGATGCTGTCAGAGCATACAAGGCAACAGAGTTATGGCTAAAGGACAGGCTGGGGCTGGAAATCAGCCCTGACAAATCCAAAGTAGTTAATCTCAAAAGACAGTATTCTGATTTTCTCGGGTTCAAACTGAAAATCCGTAAAAAGGGTAAGAAATATGTAGTTCGGTCTCATATGAGCGATAAAGCATACAAAAAGGCTCATGAAAAAGTCTCGGAAGAAGTAAAGAAACTGGCTCATTCGTCAGATGATAATGCTCAGTTCATGCAGCTTCAGAAATACAACTCTGTAGTTGCCGGACTTCATGAATACTATTGTATTTCTACAGAAGTATCTCATGACTTCAGCAGACTTGCCTTCAGTATCAACAAACAGCTCAGAAACAGACTGAAAGGCGACTTATCCAAAAAGGGACAACTCAGAAATGGGTTTATTAAAGAAAAGTATGGAGCAAGCAGACAGATGAGGTTCCTTCATGGACGTCCGGTGGTTCCACTGGGATATGTCCAGTCAAAGAATGCCCAGCATAAAAGGAAATCCATCAATAAATATACGGTCAAAGGTCGGGAACAGATTCATAAGAATCTTGCAATCGACACAGCGACAATGTTATGGCTGATGAGAAATCCTGTAAAGGGCAGAACCATTGAATATGCGGATAACCGTATTTCTTTGTATGCGGCACAGTATGGTAAATGTGCAGTGACAGGAATTCCGATGAATTCCCACGATATTCACTGCCACCATAAAGTACCGGTAAGCAATGGCGGTTCGGATGAATACGCAAATCTTATTCTTGTCAGCAAAGCGGTTCATATCCTTATCCATGCTTCTTCAGAACCTACGATTGAGAAGTACCTGAAATCCTTAAATCTTGACAATAAACAAATAGAAAAGCTTAACAAACTTCGTACTATGGCAGAAATGCCACCTATTATTCTTTGAATTTAATGCTGTAACGAAGTGTGTAAGTTGTGTTTAAAAGCCCTGGACGGCTGAATTCGATGGAGCGCCGTGTGCGGTGAAAGTCGCATGCACGGTGTGGAGCGGGGGAAAATCCGGAGATAACTTCAAAGGATTACCTATCGCTATCGGGCGCAAAATCACAGGGCATTAAGCAGCTCATGGCGGGCGGCGGCGTTGCCCTTATCGGCACTATCCTTGTACCTCTGCTTTCCGGCTTGTTCGGTTAAGCGCGGGTAGCTGCCTATGCAGAGCATACTTGACGCGATTAACGAATGGATAAAGGAAATCCTTATCGGAGCGATAAACGGTAATCTGTCAACTATGTTCGGGGACGTAAACGAAAAAGTCGGGACTATCGCAAACGAGGTAGGACAGACCCCGCAGGGTTGGAACGCAAATATTTTCAGCATGATACAGACCCTTTCTGAAAATGTAATCGTTCCGATTGCGGGGCTTGTCATTACCTATGTCCTATGCTACGAGCTAATCAGCATGGTAACGGAAAAGAACAATATGCACGACATAGAAACATTCATGTTCTTTAAGTGGATATTCAAAGCCTTTGTCGCGGTGTTTATCGTAACCAACACGTTCAACATCACAATGGCGGTCTTTGATATGGCGCAGCATATCGTTTCCGGCGCAGCGGGGGTTATCGGCGGCGATACGAATATCGACGTTGCCGAAGCCCTTGCCACCATGCAGGAGGGGCTTGAAGATATGGAAATCCCCGAACTGCTCTTACTTGTGCTTGAAACAAGCCTTGTAAGCCTTTGCATGAAAATCATGTCCGTACTGATAACCGTTATCCTCTACGGCAGAATGATAGAGATTTACCTTTACTGTTCGGTATCGCCTATTCCATTTGCGACCATGACCAACAGAGAATGGGGACAGATTGGAAACAACTACCTAAAAGGGCTGTTCGCTCTTGGTTTTCAAGGCTTCCTCATTATGATATGTGTCGGTATTTACGCCGTACTGGTAAACGATATGATAATCGCAGACAATCTGCACAGCGCGGTATTTTCCCTTGCCGCCTATACGGTTATCCTCTGTTTTTCCCTGTTCAAATCCGGCACACTGGCAAAATCCATATTCAACGCCCACTAAGGGCAGAAAGGAGGTATTTTCTTGGCGTATGTACCTGTACCCAAAGACCTTTCCAAAGTCAAAACAAAAGTCGCTTTCAATCTGACAAAGCGGCAAATCGTTTGTTTTGCGGCGGCTCTCTTAATCGGACTGCCGCTGTTTTTTTTGCTCAAAGGCAGCGCAGGGACAAACCTTGCGGCTATGGCGATGATTGTCGTCATGCTCCCCTGTTTCCTGCTTGCCATGTATGAAAAACATGGGCAGCCCCTTGAAGTGGTGGTAAGAAATGTCGTTCAGACAAAGTTTACCCGCCCAAAGGAGCGACCTTACAGAACCGAAAACCTATACGCTGTCTTGGAAAAGCAGCGAAAACTTGAAAAGGAGGTATCAGCGATTGTCAAAAGGACAAACAAAAAAGACGCGGGAAGCCGCAGGAAACAGGCGTAAGCTGACCCGCGCGGAAAAGAAACAGATAGCGGCGGTTATCCGGCAGGCAAAGGGGGACGGCAAAGCCCACACCGCACAGCAGACCATTCCCTACCTTGCCATGTACCCGGACGGTATCTGCAAAGTGGCACAGCGCAGGTATTCAAAGAGCATTGCCTTTGAGGACATCAACTATCAGCTTGCACAGGCAGACGATAAGACCGCCATTTTTGAAAACTGGTGCGATTTCCTCAATTACTTTGACGCAAGCGTGAATGTGCAGCTTTCTTTTATCAATCAAGGCTCACAGCAGGAACAGGCAGCGCGGGCAATCCATATCCCGCCGCAAAATGACGATTTTAACTCTATCCGCACCGAGTATTCCGATATGCTGAAAATGCAGCTTGCCAAAGGGAACAACGGGCTTGTAAAGCACAAGTACATCACGTTTTCCATTGAAGCGGACAATCCGGCAGCGGCAAGGGCGCGGCTTTCCCGTATCGAAACCGACGTGCTTAACAATTTCAAGGTGCTTGGCGTAACCGCCCGCCCCTTATCCGGCTATGAACGCTTAAAGGTGCTGCATGGGGTATTCCACCCGGAGGGCGAGCCGTTCTCATTCTCCTATGACTGGCTGACCCCAACGGGGCTTACCACAAAGGACTTTATCGCCCCGTCCTCTTTCAAGTTTGGGGAGGGACGCTACTTTGCTATGGGGAAAAAGACGGGGGCGGTGTCGTTCCTTGAAATCCTTGCCCCGGAGCTGAACGACCGTATCTTAGCGGATATGTTGGACTTGGAAACAGGGGTTATTGTCAATCTCCACATTAAAAGTATCGACCAGTCGGAAGCAATCAAGACCATTAAGCGCAAAATCACAGACCTTGACAAGATGAAGATTGAGGAACAGAAAAAAGCGGTTAGAAGCGGCTATGACATGGATATAATCCCGTCTGACCTTGCTACTTTTGGGAATGAAGCAAAGAACTTGTTGCAGGATTTACAGAGCCGAAACGAGCGAATGTTTCTTCTCACGTTCCTTGTGGTAAACATGGCAGACACGAAGCGGAAACTGGAAAATGACATTTTCGCGGCGGCGGGCATTGCACAGAAATACAACTGCGCCTTGACCCGTCTTGACTATCAGCAGGAAGCGGGGCTGATGTCCTCTATCCCTTTGGGTGAGAACCTTATCCCGATACAACGGGGGCTTACCACATCAAGCACCGCTATTTTTATCCCGTTCATCACGCAGGAGCTATTTCAGACCGGGGCTGCCCTGTATTACGGGCTGAACGCTTTAAGCAACAACATGATACTCTGCGACCGCAAGCAGCTTAAAAATCCCAACGGTTTAATCTTGGGAACACCGGGCAGCGGAAAATCCTTTGCGGCAAAGCGGGAAATCACAAATGCTTTTCTTATTACCGACGACGATATTTTTATCTGCGACCCGGAAGCGGAATATTTTGCCCTTGTAAAGCGGCTTGGCGGGCAAGTGATACGGTTATCCCCGACAGGGAAAGGCATGGACGGTACGCCCCAGTATGTGAACCCTATGGATATGAACCTCAATTACAGCGAGGACGACAGCCCCCTTGCACTGAAAAGTGATTTTATCCTTTCCCTCTGCGAGCTTGTCATTGGCGGCAAGGAGGGCTTGCAGCCTGTTGATAAGACCGTCATTGACCGCGCCGTAAGGAATGTGTACCGGGACTATCTTGCTGACCCTGTACCGGAGAAAATGCCTATCTTGGGCGACCTTTACGACGAACTGTTAAAGCAGCCGGAGCCGGAAGCTGCCCGCATTGCGGCAGCATTGGAGCTGTATGTTTCCGGCAGCCTTAATGTATTCAACCACAGAACGAATGTGGAGCTTTCTAACCGCCTTGTCTGCTTTGATATTAAGCAGCTTGGAAAACAGCTCAAAAAGTTAGGTATGCTCATTGTGCAAGACCAGATATGGAACCGCGTTACCATCAACCGGGCAGAGAAAAAATCTACCCGCTACTATATGGACGAATTTCATCTGCTCTTAAAAGAGGAACAGACCGCCGCGTACAGCGTGGAGATTTGGAAGCGTTTCCGTAAATGGGGCGGCATACCCACAGCAATCACGCAGAACATCAAAGACCTTTTGGCAAGCCGCGAGGTGGAAAATATCTTTGAAAACTCTGATTTTGTCCTTATGCTCAATCAGGCACAGGGCGACCGGGCTATCCTTGCAAAGCAGCTAAATATCAGCCCACAGCAGATGAAATACGTTACCCACACCGAAGCGGGCGAGGGACTTATCTTTTACGGAAATGTGGTGCTGCCTTTTGTAGACCATTTCCCGAAAGATACCGAGCTTTACCGCATTATGACGACGAAGC
>ENA-OYZL01001011-OYZL01001011.1-human-gut-metagenome-genome-assembly--contig:-NODE-1011-length-11547-cov-10.559694_pt1 | contig 11547 bp, 8 predicted proteins | sample MGYA00243292_ERZ653479 | MGnify/ENA primary metagenome ERZ653479 (study PRJEB26926, sample SAMN06165116) | human gut metagenome | biome: ENVO:00009003; feature: ENVO:2100002; material: ENVO:00002003... | reverse complement strand
GCTATAAACAAGATTTTTTTTGCATCCATTCTGTAAACTAGTTTTATAAAGACGCTACAAAGATACGAAAAATCTTTTATTTACGGTAATTATTTAGTTGCTTTGCACCGTCAATTAAGCATCTATCTGATGAAAATAGTAAATAGTATTAAAGATTTGAAGGCTTATCTTGCTGAGGCAAAGCAGGATAATAAGAAAATTGGCTTTGTTCCTACCATGGGAGCACTGCATAATGGACATCTTAGCTTAGTACAACATTGCGTGAAAAACAATGATGTATGTGTAGTCAGTGTTTTTGTAAATCCAACCCAATTTAATGACAAACACGACTTGGAAACGTATCCCCGTACGTTGGAGGCTGATTGTGTGTTATTAGAATCTGCCGGCTGTGACTATGTATTCGCTCCCTCTGTAGAAGAGATGTATCCGGAGCCAGATACCCGTACATTTGATTTGGGAACGGTATCTGAGGTAATGGAAGGCGCTAAGCGTCCGGGGCATTTTAACGGTGTAGCGCAGGTAGTAAGTAAGTTGTTCTATATCGTAGAGCCGGATAACGCTTATTTCGGGGAAAAGGATTTCCAGCAGATCGCTGTGATCCGGGCGATGGTGAAACAATTGAATATCCCTGTAACGATCAATGCTTGTCCGATCGTTCGTGAGGGCGATGGCTTGGCCTTGAGTAGCCGGAATACCCGTTTGACACCGGAACAACGTCAAAAAGCTCCGTTAATTGCTCGTACGTTAAAAGAAAGTACTACCTTTGTGCCCGGAAAAAGCGTACAAGAAGTGATTGACTATGTTGTCAATACGATTAATAGCGATCCAGTCATGGAAGTTGAGTACTACGAGATCGTAGATGGCAATACGTTAGAGTCTATCAAGAACTGGTCGGATACCGATTATCCGGTAGGTTGCATCACGGTATATTGCGGAGAGGTACGTTTGATCGACAATATCAAATACTAATTATAAGTCATACATGTTTATAGAGGTAGTAAAGTCAAAAATTCACCGGGTAACGGTAACGGAAGCTAACTTAAACTATATCGGTAGCATCACTATCGACGAGGATTTGTTGGACGCCGCTAATTTGATCGCGAACGAGAAGGTCTCGATCGTGAATAATAATAACGGAGAACGTTTTGAGACGTATATTATCAAGGGCGAACGTGGCTCGGGAGTGGTTTGCTTGAACGGAGCGGCTGCCCGTAAGGCTCAACCCGGAGATATTATTATCGTTATGTCGTATGCCATGATGGATTTCGAGGAGGCGAAAACATTCAAGCCTTCCGTGGTATTTCCCGATACGGCGACAAATAAGTTGATATAGCAGACGCTAGGCTTTGTAGAGATCTCTAATCATAAGAAAAGCTCGTCGGGATGCGGCGGGCTTTTTTTATCTTCATAAATTTAAGTAATAAGCGAGTTATGTACACGAACAGGAATATATGGAATGTTAGCTACCCGATCTTTTTGAGCTTGTTGGCGCAAAACGTGATAAACGTGACTGATACGGCTTTTCTAGGTAGGGTTGGTGAAGTCGAGTTGGGGGCTTCCGCTATGGGAGGACTTTATTATATCTGCGCTTTTACGATCGCCTTCGGTTTTAGTACGGGATCTCAAATCGTGATTGGCCGTAGAAACGGAGAGGGACGTTATGACCAGATAGGGCCTGTCATGATACAAGGCGTTTTCTTCCTATTGTCGCTGGCTGCTATATTGTTCTTGTTTTCTCGTTTTTTCGCGGGAGACGTGATGCGTGTATTGATTTCTTCGGACGCTATCTTGAATGCCACGGAGGAATTTTTGAATTGGCGTGTGTTTGGCTTCTTCTTCTCTTTCGTGAACGTGATGTTCCGGGCTCTTTTTATTGGTATTACCCGTACAAAGGTGTTGACATTGAACGCTGTCTTGATGGCAATGACGAATGTCTTACTGGATCATCTTTTGATTTTCGGACATGCCGGATTCCCAAAGATGGGTATTCAAGGGGCGGCTATCGCTTCCGTCATAGCCGAGGCGGTATCGATTCTCTTTTTCGTGGTTTACACGAGACTTACCGTAGATATACGTAAATATGCGCTTAACCAGATTCGTTCTTTCGATTTTGGCTTGTTGAAACGGGTGCTGGATATTTCCGTGTTCACGATGCTGCAATATTTCTTGTCTATCGCTACTTGGTTTATGTTCTTTATCGCTGTGGAGCATTTGGGGCAACGGGAGTTGGCGGTGGCGAATATCGTACGTAGTATTTACGTCGTGATGTTGATTCCCGTTAATTCCTTGGCGACCACGACAAACACGTTCGTGAGTAATAGTATCGGGGCGGGAGCGATCAATCAAGTTATACCGACTATCTGGAAGATCTGTAAGTTATCTTTGGGCATTATGGTCGTGTTTGCCGCTATTGTCAGTTTGATGCCGGGATGGGTCGTGTCTGTTTATACGAATGACGCTTCATTAGTGGCGGCCTCGGTTCCATCCGTCTACGTGATTGTCGGTTCTTTATTGATCGGATCGGTAGCTAATGTGGCGTTCAACGGGGTGTCGGGTACGGGAAATACACGTTCTGCGCTTTTTATGGAAGCGGCGGTATTGATTCTGTATGTGCTTTTTGTATATGTCGCGGGGATGCGTTTACGTTTGCCGGTAGCCGTATGCTTCTTGACAGAGGCTATTTACTATAGTGGATTGCTCGTCGCTAGCGTAATCTATTTAAAGAAAGCCTCTTGGCAAAATAAAAGAATATAAGTATATGAGGGGAAAAAACACGTACGTCTTTTTTTGAACTGTGAATATTGGGAAATTGTTCGTATTTTTGTATTGTAATCAAATAAGAAAGGTAACTCATGTCCACGAAGCAATGTGAAGATATGTTGGTAGGAAAAGGAGTACGGCCTACTGCCGCACGGATCCTTGTCTTGCAAAAATTATCAGAACGAACCAGCCCGGCTTCCCTGTTCGAATTGGAGGCGGAGTTGGAGACGTTGGATAAATCGACCATTTCCCGTTCATTGGCCTTGTTATTGGAACATCATGCGATCCATTCTTTCGAAGATGGTAGTGGCTCTATAAAATATGAGATATGCCAGAGCCGTTCGGAGACATGCCCAGTGGGTGATAGGCATATTCATTTTTTCTGCGAGGTATGCCGTAAAACCTCTTGTTTGAATAATATCAAGATCCCGGTCGCTCAATTGCCGGAAGGATATATAATGGATACCATTAATTATACGGTAAAGGGTGTTTGCCCATTGTGTAATAAGCGACGTTCCTAGAAACCCTGATAATTTGCAATCAAGTTGCAACTCCCTTCTCTTACCTTTGTACCGTAATCAAGAAGTAAATAATTAAAATAGATAAGATTATGAGTACAACATGTGGATGCGAACATTGCCATTCGCACGGAAGTTCCGGTTTATGGATGCCGACGATTTCTTTCGTTTTGTTGGTGATAGGACTTATCGGGAAGTACTCGGGGATAAGTTGGTTTGCTGAGTCTTGGATAGAGGCCATTTGGTTTCTGGTCGCTTTTTTGCCGGTAGGACTTCCTGTTATGCGAGAAGCTTGGGAAGCGGCTTTGCGGAAAGACTTTTTTAGTGAGTTCTCGTTAATGGCGATCGCCTCGATTGGGGCGTTTTGTATTGGGGAGTATCCCGAGGCCGTAGCCGTGATGCTTTTCTATACGGTAGGAGAGAGGTTGCAACTTCTAGCCGTGAATAAAGCCTCGAAGAATATCAGTGACTTGTTAGATGTCCGGCCGGAACGAACGGATGTATGGCGGACGGGTACATATATGAATGTATCTCCGAAGGATGTAAAAGTAGGCGAGCGGATCGAGGTGAAACCCGGCGGACGTGTGCTTTTGGATGGCGTTTTATTGGAAGCCGAGGCACAGTTCGATACCTCGGCATTAACCGGGGAAAGTATGCCTCGTTCTATCCGTGAGGGTGAGGAGGTGCTTGCCGGAATGATCGTGCAGGGGCAGGCGGTACGTATACAAGTGAATCGGCCGTACGAGCAAAGTGCCTTGGCCCGTATTTTGGCTTTGGTGAAAGATGCCTCGGAGCGGAAAGCGCCGGCGGAATTGTTTATTCGGCGTTTCGCACGGATTTATACCCCAATCGTGATTCTTCTGTCGTTTCTAATCGTGTCGGTTCCAGCCTTGGTAGGGATGGTGACGCCTTCTTTCCAGTATGTTTTCTCGGATTGGTTATATAGGGGATTGGTTTTCTTGGTTATTTCTTGTCCTTGTGCCTTGGTTATAAGTGTTCCGCTCGGATATTTCGGTGGTATAGGCGCCGCTTCTCGTGCCGGGATATTATTTAAGGGTGGTAATTATTTAGATGCGATCACACGGGTAAATACGGTAGCGTTCGATAAGACCGGTACATTGACTACCGGGCGTTTTGAGGTCACAATGGTGGAAAGCACGGGTATCCCGGCTTCTGATCTTTTGAGTGTTTTGTTATCAGTAGAGCGGAAAAGTACCCATCCGGTAGCGCAGGCTGTAGTTCGCTATGCGGAAAAACAAGATAGCGTGCCGATGGAAATCACTGACATGCGGGAATTGGCAGGGCATGGTGTCGAGGCTATCGTGAACGGTCGGCAGGTGCTTGTCGGTAACATTCGTTTATTGGCCGAACGTGATATTCCTGTCCCGAAGGAATTATCCGATAGTGTTTCTACCGTGGTGGTTTCTACGATCGATGGGAAATATGCGGGGCATCTTCTCCTTTCGGATACCTTGAAGAAGGATGCCGTGGATGCGATTCGTCGGTTAAAGGATCTGGATGTTAAAGATATTCGCTTGTTGTCCGGGGATAAGCAAGAGATCGTGAATCAATTCGCTGAGCGTTTGGGTGTCGATAAAGCGTATGGTAATCTGCTGCCGGAGGATAAAGCCGCTTATATAGAGCGATTAACGGCGGAGACGGATAAGTTGGTTGCCTTTGTGGGCGATGGGATGAACGATGCGCCGGTACTGGCTTTAAGTGATGTCGGTATTGCGATGGGTGGATTGGGATCGGATGCGGCCATCGAGAGCGCGGACGTGGTTATCCAAACGGACCAGCCCTCTAAAGTAGCGGAAGCTATTTCTATCGGACGTGCTACCCGGAATATCGTCCGTCAGAATATCGTGGGATCTATTGGCGTGAAGGTGATAGTCCTTGTGGCGGGAGCCTTCGGTTTTGCCACGCTTTGGGAAGCTGTTTTCGCGGATGTAGGTGTATCTTTGCTGGCGGTTCTTAATTCGATCCGTATACTAAAACGTTGAGAAGTGAAGAATTTCGAGATCGCTTTCATCGCATACTCATCTCTTTTTCGTACCTTTGCCCCTTAATCCAGTAGAAAATAATATAAATACACATACGAATTATGTTTGAGAACTTAAGCGAAAGGTTAGACAGATCGTTTAAACTGTTGAAGGGCGAAGGCAAGATTACCGAGATCAATGTGGCGGAAACATTGAAGGATGTGCGTAAAGCGTTGTTGGATGCCGACGTCAATTATAAGGTTGCCAAGAGTTTTACGGATACGGTAAAAGAGAAGGCTTTAGGACAGAACGTGCTTACATCGGTTAAGCCTAGTCAGTTGATGGTTAAGATTGTTCACGATGAGTTGGCCAGCTTGATGGGAGGTACGGCAGTCGACGTGAATTTGCAGGGAAATCCCGCCATTATATTGATGTCCGGTTTGCAAGGTTCGGGTAAGACTACTTTCACTGGTAAACTAGCGTCTTTATTAAAGACCAAGAAAAATAAGAAACCATTATTAGCCGCTTGCGACGTGTATCGTCCGGCAGCTATCGAGCAGTTGCGTGTAGTCGGAGAACAGGTGGGTGTTCCGGTATACATGGAATTGGAGAATAAGAATCCGGTGGAGATCGCTATGAACGCTATCCGCGAGGCACGGGCTAAAGGCAATGACGTCGTGATCGTGGATACCGCCGGTCGTTTGGCTATCGATGAGCAGATGATGAACGAGATCGCCGCTATCAAGAGCGCTATCCAGCCGGATGAGACCTTGTTCGTGGTAGATGCCATGACGGGTCAGGATGCCGTGAATACCGCGAGGGAATTTAATGAGCGGCTGAACTTCGACGGCGTCGTACTTACGAAGTTGGATGGTGATACCCGTGGTGGTGCCGCTTTGTCGATCCGTACGGTTGTTGATAAGCCGATTAAGTTTGTCGGTACGGGCGAGAAGATGGATGCCTTGGATATTTTCCACCCTGAACGTATGGCGGATCGAATCTTAGGCATGGGTGATATCGTGTCTTTGGTAGAACGTGCGCAGGAGCAATATGACGAGGAAGAGGCAAAGCGTCTTCAGAAAAAGATTGCCAAAAACCAGTTCGACTTCAATGACTTTTTGAGCCAGATTCATCAGATAAAGAAGATGGGTAACCTGAAAGAGTTGGCTTCCATGATTCCGGGTGTGGGTAAAGCGATTAAAGACATTGATATCGATGATAATGCATTCAAGAGTATTGAGGCGATTATTTATTCCATGACTCCGCAGGAACGTACAAATCCCGAAATCCTGAACGGAACACGTCGTACGCGTATAGCCAAAGGCAGTGGAACCAGCATTCAGGAGGTAAACCGTCTGCTGAAGCAGTTTGACCAGACCCGCAAGATGATGAAGATGGTGACCGGTAGCAAGATGGGTAAGATGATGCCGAAACTTAAAAAGTAAGGTTTAAATAAACAGGTAGGGAGAAAGTGCGGAACTTTCTCCTTTTTTTATTATGCAACGTGGCTGATTTATGCTACATTTGTTGCTCAATGGATTATTTATAAATAAATAGTATGCAACTAATTGATGGAAAAGCTATTTCGGAACTGGTGAAGCAGGAGATTGCTGCGGAAGTTGCCGGAATCGTGGCTAAAGGTGGCAAGCGTCCCCATTTAGCTGCAATCCTCGTTGGACACGACGGGGGAAGTGAGACATACGTGGCGGCTAAAGTAAAGGCCTGTGAAGTATGTGGTTTCAAATCCAGTCTGATCCGTTATGAAGCAGATGTGACGGAAGAAGAATTACTGGCAAAGGTCAGAGAACTGAATGAGGATGCTGACGTGGATGGTTTTATCGTACAACTTCCCTTACCGAAGCATATTTCCGAGCAGAAAGTGATTGAAACCATTGACTATCGTAAAGATGTGGATGGTTTCCATCCTATCAATGTAGGACGTATGTCCATTGGCCTTCCTTGCTATGTATCCGCTACGCCTAATGGTATTCTGGAATTGCTGAAACGTTACCATATTGAAACACAGGGAAAGAAGTGTGTAGTATTGGGCCGTAGCAATATTGTGGGTAAGCCTATGGCGAGCCTGATGATGCAGAAAGCTTATCCGGGTGATGCCACTGTAACTGTTTGTCACAGCCGCAGCAAGGATTTGGTAAAAGAATGTCAGGAAGCTGACATTATCATTGCTGCACTGGGTCAGCCGAATTTTGTGAAGGCTGAGATGGTGAAAGAAGGTGCGGTGGTTATTGACGTGGGTACTACCCGTGTGCCGGATGCCACAAAGAAATCCGGATTCAAACTGACCGGAGATGTGAAATTTGATGAAGTGGCTCCCAAATGTTCTTATATCACTCCCGTTCCGGGTGGTGTGGGACCTATGACTATTGTATCTTTAATGAAGAATACGTTGCTGGCTGGAAAAAAGGCCATTTACAAATAAGTGCCACATGCTTTGCGAAGCTTGATGGATAAAAAAAGAATGTGTCAAAAGTTTGGTAATGCTTACAGGATAAGCTGACCTGCTTTTGACACACTTGTTTTCATGAACAAAAGTTATGCCTGCTTTTCGGACTTACCTGTAAAATCATAAGGAAGGATTTTCGCTCTTAAAAGATTATTTTGTTCTTCGGAGTAATCATACTTTCGGGAGTGTCCTTGATGTATAGGTCTTTCTCGCTGGGAAGTTCGGGACATTTATGCCCTCATGCCCTCACTGCATGTATAATAGGTTTATTATAAAAGATTTAGATGGTGAGGGTAAAAAATATTGCTCTCACTTATGCTCTTATGCCCTCACTGTATTGTGAAGCTGAATTTTGCATAAAATGCTTGAATGCAGTTATATATATACTTTTTATAGGATATTCCGTTTTGATGTAAAGTAGGCTATTTTTAGGTTTTTTTTGTAAGAAGTGCGCATGGAGGATTTGTACCTTTATGGAATATGGCGGATTCCGGCTGTGGTAAAAAAGATCAGGTCATTTTTAAAAAAGATGACGAGCTTTTTTTAAAAGGCCGCCGTCTTTTTTAAAAACGTCTTGGTCTTTTTTTTAAATGTCCTTGTCTTTTGGACTGGCGGTTGGCATGCTTGCTGACGTGGTTTCTGTTGGGGTCATTGTCATCAATAAGGCATGTGTGTGATATATAAAGATTTGTTGCAAACGCTTGTAGACCCTCTTTCTAATTTTTTATTTGTATTATTCGCTTGAAAAAAACGATGGTACTGCTGTTTCAGAACGGGTGCAGGATAGTGAAGCCTGTTGGCACAGTTCGGGGTTGCTCCTACGGAATTCAAGCGTATGAAAACTGTAAATTAGTGTAGAACTTTGTTCTTTACGAATTTTTTCCTATCTTGTACCCTTTAATGTTAGAATAGATGAAACAGATCTTCATTCTTTTTTTGCTATGGTTTGGTTTGTCGCTATCGGCGCAAGATCGGATCTCTTTGTTGTTTGTCGGTGATTTGATGCAACATCAGGCTCAAATTGATGCAGCCAGGCAAGGAGACGGGTATAATTATAATGATTGCTTCCGTCATGTGAAGAAAGAAATAAGTGAGGCGGATATGGCTATAGGGAACTTAGAGGTGACATTGGGAGGAAAGCCTTATAGAGGGTATCCGGCGTTCAGTGCTCCGGACGAATATCTTCATGCTATAAAGGAAGCCGGATTTGATGTATTGCTGACCGCTAACAATCATTGTCTGGATAAGGGGAAGTTGGGGTTGGAACGTACTATTCTGATGTTGGATTCTTTGAAAATACATCATGCTGGAACCTATAGGAACCCGGAAGAACGTCATAAGAACTACCCGTTATTGATTGAGAAGAATGGTTTTAGAATTGTATTGTTGAACTATACTTATGGAACGAATGGCTTGAAGACTGATGCTCCGAATGTGGTGAATTATATTAATCGGGAACAAATAAAAAAAGATATTCTTGATGCACGCAGAAAACTTCCTGATGTTATTATAGCCTGTATGCATTGGGGAGTGGAATATTGTTCGTTCCCTGAACGATCGGAGTGTGAATTGGCTAACTGGTTGATTGAACAAGGAGTTGATCATGTAATAGGTTCGCATCCGCATGTACTCCAGCCTATGGAAATTGTAAAAGACCCCCGGACTCCTGCCCGGCATGTCATTGTTTATTCATTAGGTAATTTTATCTCAAATATGTCGAAAGAAAAAACGGATGGAGGAGCTATGGTAAGATTGAAGTTGCAACGGATTTTTCGAATAACCCGTTTAGCGGATTGTGAATATGCATTGGTTTGGACTTCAAGACCTGTTTTAAGTAAAAAAAAGAACTTTGAATTATATCCTGTTACTTTTATTAATAAATCCATTAATAATGAGGAACTTAATGTGATGAAACGTTTCTTGAAAGGAACTGAAAATTTATTAGGAAAATCGAATGGAGGCATAAAAGAGTATTTTTTTGAATAATTTTTCCTCAAAAAGTTTGCAGATATAAAAAAAAGCAGTACCTTTGCATCGCTTTCGAAAGGAAAGCCTAACATGGTGACTATAGTTCAGTCGGTTAGAGCGTCAGATTGTGGTTCTGAATGTCGTGGGTTCGAATCCCACTAGTCACCCCTTCACCTATGAAAGGTTCTGTAAATCTAATGATTTATAGAACCTTTTTCAGTTTTTATGTCTATTAGTGTATTATCATGATGATAAATTTGAAAGATAATAGCGAAAAGGATAAGTATATCTTGGAGTTGTTCCAGACATCTCCTAAGGAGGCTTTTCGTTTATTATTTGATGCTTATCACATGAAATTATGTATATATGCGGTGCAGCTGACTGATTCTTTTGAGATGGCTGAAGATATTGTGCAGGATTTCTTTATCTATTTTTGGGAGAAGAAATATTATTTGAAAATAAATCAGAATCTTCGTTATTATCTTTATTTGTCTGTGCGGAATGCGGCCATCAATGCTTTGCAGAAAAACAACATGTTGTCTATGGAAGAACTCTCAGGCATTGATATGGGTATTCCTGAAGAGTCTATAGATGAAGAGGAGCAAGAGGAACGAAATAAGTTATTATTGGAAAAACTACAAAAATTACCTCATCAGGAATTACAAGTGGTGAGAGCTGTCATTATGGAAAATAAGAAATATAAAGAAGCTGCTGAGGAACTTCATATTTCTGTGAATACCCTAAAAACTCATCTGACAAGAGCATTGAAACAATTAAGAAAAGAATACAATCTGCACTCACTGTTTTACTAAAATTAAATTTTTCTTCTTTTTCTGTCACCCATTTATTAATTTGGACTCTCTTTTATTAAAAGAAAGTAATCAATGAACAAAGAGAATCCAAAAAAGAACAAAAAGTCTTTTGAATATTATATAGCGCAGCGAAAAGAAGAATTTCGTTGTCAATATGATCATGAACGTTCATGGGAAAACCTGCAATATAAGCTTCAAAAAAGAAAGAATCACCGTCTCAGTTTATATTGTGTAGCAGCCTCGGCAGCTTTTCTTTTTCTTATTTTAGGAGTCAGTCACATATTCTCTCTTCACAATAACACACAAAACAAGGAGGCCGTAGTGGCTGCTGTGGTTTCATTTCCGGAAACAGGCAGCCGCAAGGCTATCCTTACTTTAGAGAATGGAGAAAAAGTGGATCTGTCTGTTAAAAAGGGTACGATTTCTAATGCAAATTCTACTGTAATCAATAATAATGCCAATCAATTATTGACTTATAGAAAAGTGGAAGAGGTTTCTTCAACTCCTCAGATTAATACATTGGCTATTCCAAGAGGAGGGGAATATCAGTTGATTTTATCGGATGGAACAAGGATATGGATGAATGCTGAAAGTCTTTTGCGTTATCCAACTTCTTTCATTGGAGAAAAAAGAGAAGTTTTCCTAGAAGGGGAAGCTTTTTTTGAAGTGGCGAAAGATGCTAAGCACCCCTTTATAGTTCATACAAACAGACATTCGGTGGAGGTACTTGGTACAAGTTTTAATATATCTGCTTATCCTGATTATAAGGTATATACGACTCTTGCAGAAGGGCGTATCAAAGTAAGTACAACTAAAGTTTCGGTTGTGTTAAATCCTGACCAACAAGCGGTTATTGAACCGAATAATGATGATATAGTGACACGTGATGTGCCTGCTTATCTATTTACTTCCTGGGCGAAAGGAAATTATGAGTTTCGTAATACGTCTTTGTCTGAAATTGTTGCCCAACTGTCACGGTGGTATAATGTAGATATCTATTTTAAAAATGAATCTTTGAAAGATAAAAGATTTGCAGGTATCAT
>ENA-OYZL01000994-OYZL01000994.1-human-gut-metagenome-genome-assembly--contig:-NODE-994-length-11639-cov-6.422566_pt1 | contig 11639 bp, 13 predicted proteins | sample MGYA00243292_ERZ653479 | MGnify/ENA primary metagenome ERZ653479 (study PRJEB26926, sample SAMN06165116) | human gut metagenome | biome: ENVO:00009003; feature: ENVO:2100002; material: ENVO:00002003... | reverse complement strand
GGTCTCGTGGGCTCGGAGATGTGTATAAGAGACAGCTTTTAAAGTATATAGTGCGGCTAACACTGCTTGTTTAATCGTTTACAATAATGCCTGATAAAAGCTTTCTAAAATTACAAATTCTGCCAGAAGTTATAATGTGAAAATGTCGCAAATTGTCTGAAAATTAATTTACAAATGTTCTGACAAATGTTAAAATTACGGTAAATACATTTGTGAGGTGATCGGAAATGCTGACTTTGCCTTTACTTAGAAAAATGCTGAATCGTGCTGGTACAGAGCTGAAAGCTAACAGTAAATATTTATGTGAGCTTGACAGTGTGGCTGGCGACGGTGATCACGGAATCACTATTGGCAGAATGGCTGATGTGATGAAAGAAAAAACAGAAGATACTACTATTGATACGATGAGGGTCTTGCTGGATGAGCTGGGCGACGCTTTTATGGGTATCAACGGCGGCAGCGCCGGACCGCTTTGGGGTACGGTGTTTACAGGGATGGCCGAAGGAATCGACGATCAGGCTGAACTGACTGACTTGGAGCTGCGGAAAATGTTTACGCAGGCCAAAGAAGATTTTATGGATATTTCCAAAGCAAAGCCCGGTGATAAGACTATGGTCGATGCGCTGTATCCGGCTATCGATGCCATTATTGAAACACAAGGAAGCTTAAAAGAAATCATGACAGCTGCGGCTGCAGCTGCTGACGCTGGTGCGGAACAGACCAGTACTATGGTTGCCAGATTCGGCCGCGCTAAAAATATGGGTGAGCGCAGTATCGGTACTAAAGATCCCGGTGCTGTATCCATAGCTATTTTATTCAACGGTATGGCGCAGGCCTTATAAAAGGCTTAATTTTCCGCAGGTGCGGAAACAAATAAAATTTTGGAGGTTGAAAAGCATGAAAAAATTTATTAACGATCCCGAAAATCTGACCAGTGAATTACTGGAAGGTCTGGCTCTTGCCAATAAGGATATCATCCATCTGGAAGATGGCAACCTGGTTGTAAATAATAAATTGAAAGATGCTGACCGCGTTACGATCGTCACTTTGGGTGGTACCGGCCATGAGCCTGCTATCAGCGGTTTTGTCGGCGAAGGTATGGTAGATATTTCCGTGGCTGGTAATGTTTTCGCCGCTCCTGGCCCGCAGGCCTGTATAGAAGCAATCAAAATGGCAGATAAAGGCCACGGTGTTTTGTTTGTTGTTTTGAATCATGCCGGCGATATGCTGACCGGTAATCTGACAATGAAACAGGTTAAAAAACTGGGATTGAACGTAATAAAAGTTGTTACGCAGGAAGATATAGCCAATGCTCCGCGCAGTAATGCTGACGATCGCCGCGGGTTAGTCGGTTGTGTGCCGTTGTATAAAATTGCCGGCGCAGCAGCTGCTGCAGGCAAGTCTTTGGAAGAGGTGGCCGCTGTTGCACAGAAATTTGCTGACAATATGGCTACGATAGCTGTTGCAGCTAAAGGCGCTACTCATCCGGCTACGGATATGGTCATTGCTCAGATCGAAGAAGGTAAAATGGAAATCGGCATGGGGCAGCATGGTGAAGGCGGCGGTGGCTTGACTGAAATGAAAACTGCTGATGAAACTGCAGCTATTATGATAGATGCCCTTCTGAGAGATTTGGATATCAAAAAAGGTGAAAAACTTTTGGTTATCGTTAACGGCGTTGGCGCTACTACGCTGATGGAACAACTGATCGTTTTCCGTAAATGCTGTCATTATCTGGCAGAAAAGGGTATTGAAGTTGTTGCCAATATTGTTGGTGAAGTGCTGACAGTACAGGAAATGGCCGGATTCCAGCTCTTTATTGCCCGTATGGATGATGAACTGCTCAAATATTGGAATGCACCCTGCCGCACCCCGTATTATAAAAACTAAAGTAATGTTTTTAAGGAGATAAAAATGGCAGATAAAGACGGTAATATTATTGCTAAAGATTATGGTATCGGCATCAAGCCGCCCGCCCAGCACTTTCATGTAAAAGGTCATGAGAATGCCGGCTGGGGTATGAAGGCACGTCTGTCACAGATTTTTGCGGCTGACGGGCGCACAATCATGCTGGCGTTCGATCACGGTTACATCATGGGCAGTACAGCTGGTCTGGAAAGACTGGATCTGGTCATTCCGCCGCTGATGGATCATGCTGATTGTCTGATGGCGACTCGTGGCGCGCTGAGAACCTGTATTCCAGCCGATAACCGCAAGGCGATTGCTTTGCGCTGCAGTGCAGACAGCTCTGTTTTGAAAGACGATATGAGTATGGGTGTTATTGGTACCGATATTGAGGAAGCTCTGCGCATGAACGCTTCCTGTATGGCCGTACAGTGCTTTATCGGTTCTGCTTCTGAAATTGCTTCCCTGCACAATCTTTCTTACTATATAAATAAAGGTGAACGTTATGGTATTCCCGTATTGGGTGTCGTCGCCGTTGGTAAAGAGATGGAACGTACCACGCGTTATTTTGCTTTAGCGACAAGGCTTTTGGCTGAACAGGGAGCACATATCATCAAGACCTATTACTGTGAAAATTTTGAGCAGATCACTGCTGCCTGTCCGGTCCCAATCGTCATTGCCGGTGGTAAAAAAGTTCCGGAACCGGAAGCTTTGGATATGGCTTACCGTGCTGTTAATGAAGGCGCAGCCGGTGTTGATATGGGGCGCAATGTTTTGCAGGCAGAATGTCCGAGTGCTATGCTGCAGGCGATTCGTATGGTTGTGCACGAAAATGTCAAACCTGAAGCTGCGTATAAGGCTTATCAAACATTGATGAAGGACGTGAAATGATGAAACAGTTTATGCATGTGGGAGTACCCACTGATAAAATCATGGAAGGCGCTGTTTATGCCGAAGCTATCAAGACATATATCGTAGCTCCTGAAACTAATGAATTCAATATTGAATACCTGCGTTTTGAGAAAGATACACCTTTGCCGAAAGAACTGCAGACTATGGTCCATGTTGCTTATAAGGTAGACGATCTGGATGAACAGGTAAAAGCAAATACTGTTGTTGTTGAGCCCTGGTTTGCCGATGAAAATACCCGCCTTGCTTTTATTATGAAGGACGGTATTTTAATGGAATTGATGGAAGTGAAATAAATTGCTGAGCGGCAAAGAACGAACTGATCTTGTCAACGTGGCCCGGCTCTATTATGAACAGGGGCTGACGCAGGATCAGGTCGCTAAGCGAATCGGAGTTTCCAGGCCGTTAGTGAGTAAGATGTTGACGCGTGCGCGCGAAGCAGGGATCGTACATATCGAGATCCGCAGTTCGACAGAAGGCGATGCTGCTTTGTTAGAGGCACTGCAAACAAGGTATGCCCTGCATGGAGGTATGGTTCTGCCGGTACAGGACTCAATGGAAGAAAATCTTAAAGCGGCTGCGGATTATCTGTCCGGTGAGCTTTTGTATGAACGTAATTTAGGATTGGGATGGGGGTATCTGTTGGGCGAAAGCATCAGTCTGCTGACGCAGCAATGTAACCGTCGGCAGCCTGGTGCTGTGCTGCCGCTGATCGGCAAGGCACATATCCCCAATAAAGGTTACCGTGTGGACGAACTGGCAGAAACGCTGGCCTCAGCTTGCGGCAGGCATGCTTATCGTCTTGCTGTACCGGCTTTTCCGGACAGTTTGGAAGAACGGCAGCAGTTTGAAACGACTGAAGCTTATTTGGAACTTGACGCTATGTGGCAGAAACTGGATGCTGCTCTTGTTGAGATCAGAGATTTTCCCAGTGTTCCTGATGAAGCAACGGCGACACGTTTTGGTGACAGTTTGAAACGTCAGCGGGCAGTCGGCAGCTTTTTGTCCTATTATTATAATGAGCGGGGCGAATTTATCAGTGGCGAAAATGATTTTGCTGTCAGGATTCCGTTAGGAACTTTGCGGCATTGTCCCAAAATTATCGGTTTAGCACTTGGTGCTGCGCCGAATGCCATAACAGGAGCTCTGAAAACAGGTTTATTTACGCATCTGCTGGTAACGGAAAGCACTGCGCGTAAAATTTTGGAGAAATGATATAAATGTTTTTACGCCTGTCCGGCGCTTTTGTACCGGACAGGCGTATTATTTTTGAACATTTTGTGTTCGAGAATGCTGTGGGGCTTAACAAATCTTGTTTTTGAGTTTATACTGTTTTTGAATAATTATCACAACAGTAAAGAAAGCTGGCAGGAAAATGCAGAAAAGCAATACAGTTTTGATTTTACGGGGATTTGTTGTTTTAGGTGTTATTTTGATGCACACAAGCTGGTTTTTCAGCAGCGGTGGCAGTGAAAATATGGTAGCACTTTCTTCAATGCTGCTGGAGGTGCTGTCATTGTTTGCAGTGCCGCTGTTTATGGCGATAGCGGGTTATTTGTTTACAGGACGTAATAAGCACGCTTACATTTACAGCGCTGCTTTTTTTAAGAAGATGCTGCTGTCGGTATTGTCGCCTTATTTGTTGTTTTCTACCCTCTATATAGTAACTGCTTTTGTTTTTGACGGTCATACATATACGCTGGGTGAAATAGTCGTTGATATGCTGACGGGAAGTGCTGCGGTGCATTTGGGATTTTTCAGGGCGCTGATCGGGTTCTATCTGGTGTATCCGTTTTTAATCAGGATTTTTACTAAATGCCGTGAGTCAGGCTGGCTGAAATACTATTTTGCTGCGGCAGCTGTTTTGCAGATCTCTTGGAAGGTGTTGAATAATATTCAGTTTGAGACTGTTTGGATCAGCTACCTGCTTATGGGGACAATGTTTCTGCGTTATCTTGTTTATTTTTCGCTGGGAATGGCGGCCTACTATTATAAAAAAGAATTTTTAGAGTGGATCGGCAGGAGCCGGAAATTTTTGGTTTGGCTGCTGATCATTTTTATTCCTTTAGTTACCGTATGCTGGTTGGAAAAGTACTATTGGAAGACCTATTATATTTTGGAGTTTATTTGTTTTCCGCTCAATATGTTTTTATATACGATTTTGATAGCGATGCTGTTTTATCATTCTGAGGATATTGATAGAAAAAATACCCTGCAAAAGCGGTTTGTGCTGTATTTGGGCAATTATTCGTTCGGTATTTTTCTTATCCATATCTTTTTTATGTATCTGTGTACTGAGTATCTGCTGCCTTTGCTGCAGATCACGCCTTCGATGCTGACTTTTTATCCGCTGCTGTTCGTTTTGATGCTGGTATTGAGTCTTGGGAGTATGGAAATACTGGCGCGGCTTCCTTTTCACGAGCTGCTGATAGGGAAGGTTGAACGCCGGCTGCTGCTGCGCAGAAAAAGCGGCAGAACTAATAGCTTATAAGTTTGATTTTTCTGATAATTGATGTTAGAATAACGATAATCTCAGTTTGGAATTGCCAGGCTGTAAGTAGAATTTTGTAGAATGGAAGGATGGTAGTAATGAACAGAAAGAATTTACCCAGTTTAGCTGCAGGTGTAGCTCTGCTGCTGGCAGTAGGAGCTTTAGCTGGCTGCGGCGGCGAAAAGAAGGCTGACGACAGTAAAAAAATGGTAACGGTTGGTATTGCCCAGCTGGTAGAACATGGTGCATTGGATGCCGCCAATAAAGGCTTTGTGGCAGGTATGGCGTCTAAAGGCTTTAAAGAAAATGAAAATGTAAAATATGACCGGCAGAACGCACAGGCTGATCAGTCTAATCTGCAGAATATCGCACAGCGTTTTGTCAGCAATAAGGTGGATCTGATTTGTGCTATCGCTACGCCGACGGCTCAGACGATGGCTAATGCTACGAAAGATATACCCATTGTAGCGACGGCGGTTACCGATTATGAGGTAGCAAAGCTGGCTGCTTCTAATAACGAGCCGAAAGGCAATGTTACGGGAACCAGTGATATGAATCCGATTGACCAGCAGTTGGAGCTGCTTTTGAAGATAGCGCCGCAGACAAAAAATATTGGAACCGTGTACAGTTCCAGCGAAGTCAATTCACAGCTGCAGGTCGATGTTTTGAAAAAGCTGGCAGGTGATAAAGGCATCAATGTTATCGAAGCTACGGTTTCTACAGTTAATGATATCCAGCAGGCTGCGCATAGTCTGGTTGGTAAAGTCGATGCGGTTTATGTTCCGACCGACAATGTGATGGCTTCGTCAATGCCGACTTTGGTAGCAGTAACAGATGAAGCCCGGCTGCCTGTTATTTGCGGCGAAAGTGATCCGGTACGGGCTGGAGGTCTGGCTACTTTAGGTATTGATTATTATAAACTTGGTGAACAGACCGGCGTGATGGCTGCTGAGATCCTGAGCGGTAAGGGCAAACCTCAGACAATGCCTGTCCAGATGCAGAAAGAGTTTAAGGTCGTAGTGAACGAGACTACTGCCAAACGCAATGGGATTACGATTCCGCAGGATATTTTGGCTAAGGCTGAGATCGTAAAATAAAATACAAAACAGGGCTGGTTTGTTACGAAACAGCCCTGTTTTTATTGTTTTGTTTGTGTTTTGTGATAATAAATGATAGAATTATTCTATCCTTATATGTGTTCGTCAAGGATCAAAAGTGATACTGTAGAATGGAAGGATGGTTATTATGAACAAAAAAATGCGTGCTTTAGCAGCAGGCATTGCCCTGACTTTGTCTTTAGGACTTTTAGCGGGCTGCGGCGGCGAAAAAAAGGCTGCCGATAACAGTAAGAAAGTAGTAAATGTAGGTATTGTCCAACTAGTTGAACATGATGCTTTGGATGCTGCCAATAAAGGCTTTATAGCGGGAATGGCAGCTAAAGGCTTTAAAGAGAATGAAAATGTAAAATATGATCGGCAGAATGCGCAGGCAGATCAGTCTAATCTGCAGAATATCGCACAGCGTTTTGTCAGCAATAAAGTAGACCTGATCTGCGCTATCGCTACTCCAGCGGCCCAGACGATGGCCAATGCTACCAAGGATATTCCTATCGTAGCAACAGCGGTTACAGATTATGAGGCAGCAAAGCTGGTTGCTTCCAACAGTGAACCTAAAGGTAATGTTACAGGGACCAGCGATATGAATCCGATAAAAGAGCAGCTGGAACTGCTGCTTAAGTTAGTGCCTGGTGCTAAAACTATTGGTACGATCTATTGTTCCAGTGAAGTCAATTCACAGCTGCAGGCGGAGCTGCTGAAAAAATATGCGGCAGAGAAGGGCGTGCAGGTAGAGGAAGCGACTGTATCTAATGTCAATGACATCCAGCAGGCTGCTCAAAGTCTGGTCGGCAAAGTAGATGCTGTTTACGTGCCGACAGATAATGTGCTGGCTTCGGCAATGCCGACACTGGCCGTAGTTTGCGGCGAGGGCGGGATGGTCATGGCCGGAGGCGTAGCTACTCTGGCGATCGATTATTATCAGTTGGGCGAACAAACAGGTGAAATGGCCGGCGATATTCTGAGCGGCAAGACTAAACCCCAGACAATGCCTATCCAGCTGCAGAAATCTTTTAAGGTCATTATCAACAAGGAAAATGCTGAAAAAATCGGTATTAAGATTCCCGAAGATCTGCTGAAGGCAGCAGAAAGCTCTAAATAAACAAGCGCGGGTTTCTCCTTGTTTCAGAGGAGAGACCCGTTTTTACGGATATATCACAGGAGGAAGATAGATGATAGACTTATTGATGCCAACGATAGCACAGGGACTTTTATGGGCGATCATGGCACTGGGCGTATATATAACTTACAGAGTTTTGGATATTGCTGATTTGACGGTGGAAGGAAGTTTTCCGCTGGGAGCTGCTGTAGCAGCTTCTTTACTAGCTGGCGGATATTCTCCGTGGCTGGCTTTTGGTGCGGCGATGCTGGCTGGTATGCTGGCTGGCGTTGCGACCGGACTTTTACATACTAAGCTCAAAATACCGGCTCTGCTGGCCGGCATTTTGACGATGATCGCTTTATATTCTGTCAATCTGCGTGTAATGGGTAAGGCTAACTTGTCGCTGCTGCGTGTAGATACAGTATTTTCCATTATGCGTGATATTGGTGGTTTCAGTAATGCTCAGGCTGTATTGTGTGTGGGTATCGTCAGCTCACTTTTGATCGGAGGTTTGATTTATTGGTTTTTTGGTACGGAAATAGGAGCGGCTATTCGTGCTACAGGCTTTAACCAGCAGATGATCAGGGCGCAGGGCGTGGACACTAATTTTACGATCATTCTCGGGCTGCTGATAAGTAATGCCCTGGTAGCTTTGAGCGGTGCTTTAGTAGCACAGAATAATGGTTTTGCCGACGTCGGAATGGGTACAGGTACGATCGTTATCGGTCTGGCTTCAGTCATTATCGGTGAGGTACTGTTTGGTACCCGCAGCTTTAAAAACTGTATCATCAGCGTTGTGCTGGGCTCTATCGTTTATCGTCTGGTTATTGCCGCTGTACTGCAGATGGGAATGCCGCCAAACGATCTGAAGCTGTTTACAGCTATTCTGGTAGCGTTTGCTTTGTCGCTGCCGCTTATTAAAAGTAAGCTTGGTCTGCGAAAGGCGGTGAAATAAATGCTGCGTGTTGAAAATATCTGTAAGACATTTTTTGCAGGAACAATCAATGAGAAAAAAGCTCTGCAGGGTTTATCGCTGCATTTGAAACCGGGTGATTTTGTAACGGTCATCGGCGGTAATGGCGCCGGTAAGTCGACTTTGATGAATTCTATTGCCGGAGTTTTTCCAATCGACAGTGGAAAGATCATTATTGACGGTAATGATATTACAAAAACGCCGGAACATAAACGGGCCAAATATATTGGGCGTGTCTTCCAGGATCCGATGATGGGTACTGCTGCGGGGATGATGATCGAAGAAAATCTTGCTATTGCCGCCAGACGGGGTAAAACGCCTGGATTAAAATGGGGCTTGGACAGCGATAATCAGACTTGGTTCAGCGAATTGCTGCAGGAGCTGGATCTGGGTCTGGAAAACAGAATGACTGCTAAAGTTGGGCTGCTTTCCGGCGGTCAGAGGCAGGCGTTAACGCTGCTGATGGCAACGCTGATCAAACCAAAGCTGCTGTTGTTAGATGAACATACGGCAGCCCTGGATCCGAAAACAGCTGCTAAAGTTCTGGCTTTGACGGAACGGATCGTTAACAGGGATCATTTGACGACGCTGATGATTACTCATAATATGCGTGACGCTTTGCGCTGCGGCAACAGGCTGATCATGCTGCATAACGGACGGGTAATTATTGATGTCGAAGGTGAAGAAAAGTCGCGTTTGACGATTCCTGATCTTTTGAAGATGTTTGAGCAGGCCAGCGGTGATATGCTGGACAGTGATAGACTGCTGCTCAGTTAAATAAAGTAAAATAAAAGGCGGGTTCTTAATGAACCCGCCTTTTATTTTACTGTACTTATTTTTCCAAACCATAGGTCCAGGAGCTGATTGCTCCTAAGTCATAAATTTTTGCATAGCCTAATGAAATCAGGGTATCTGCAGCGATTGCACTGCGTCTGCCGCTGCGGCAGTATACCACTATTTCAGTATTTTTATTCTGCGGCAACTGATCGGATTTTACTTTGATTTCATCAAAAGGAATCAAAAGACTGCCGGGAATATGCCCGGCTGCATATTCGTCAGGGGTGCGAACATCAATAACAGTAATTTTATCACTTTTATCAAGACGTTCTTTGACCTGAGACGCAGTTATTTGCTGATAGCTTCCTGATGAAGCAGTATCGCTGCTGGGGCTCATAGCCTGTAAAGGACAGGCGCCGTTGTTGTAGAACCAAAGCCCGACTGCTGCAATGATGCAAAGTGCGAAGATACTCCATTTACTCATGCTGATGCTCCTTTTCTTCGGCGGCAACTACTGCTAATTGATCTTCAGCAACAGTTTGCTGGCAATGGGGACAATAGTAATGTGTTTCTACAGTATGATTACAGCTTTTATGGATCAGGCGTTTATAGCAGGTAGTAAGATGTTTTTCACCCCAAAGCACCAGGCTGTTAAAAACGATATTCAAATCCTCGCCAGCAGGTGTAAGTGTATAACGGTAGCGGGGCGGATGCTTCTGGTATAAATCGCTGCTGATCAGTCCGTCGGCTTCAAGCGCTTTCAGGCGGCTGGAAAGCAGATTGCTGGCAATCTGGCCTTCCAGGCTGTTGTAAATCTCTTTATAGGTCTGGTGTCCGCTCATAATACCATGCAGAATGAGCAGAGACCATTTGTCGCCGATAATATTGAGTGCTTGAGCGATATTACATTGAAAGGGATATTGCTGACTCATAAAAATACTCCTTTAATCTAAAGTTGAAAACAAATCATTTAAAAATTCGCTCATAGAAGGATGTGTATAAATATTATCCCGCAGAACGGTATAATCCAGGTTGGCCTTCATTGCCAGTTGGACGATATTGATGATTTCCGAGGCTTCGCTGCAGAAAAATGCCGCACCGAGGATTTTGTTGCTTTCAGCATCAACAATAGCTTTCAGGTAACCGGAAGTGCTGCCAAACAGGCGAGCCCTGGGACTGGCTGCTTCTGCGATTTTGGCAACTTTGATCTTATGGCCGGACAGCAGTGCTTCTGCTTCACTGAGGCCGACGCGTGCAAAGGTAGGGTCTAGAAAAACGGAATAGGCGACAGGCGGCCGGTTAGCTGTTGTACGGTCGTTTTGACCGAAAAGCTGCTCTTTAATAATGCGGAAGTCATCCAGGGAGATGTAAGTGAACTGCAGTCCGCCTTTAACGTCACCAAGCGCCCAGATATGAGGGACGGTTGTCTGCAGTAATTCATTGACGATGATTTCGCCGCGTTCATTTACGGCAACGCCGGCGGCTTCAAGATTAAGGCTTGCTGTGCTTGCTTTGCGTCCTGTGGCTACCAATACAGCGTCAGCTGGAATTTTAACGGACATACCGCTGCTGCGCTCAAGATAGCTGACAGTAGTCAATTCGTTTTCGTCGGTTATTTCATCGACCTGTGCATTAAAGATAAAGCGAACGCCAAGCTCTTCCAAACGTGTTTGGATAACATTGGCGATATCGCGGTCTTCACGCGGGATGAAGGTATTGCCGTATTCCAGAACAGTGACCATGGAGCCATAATTAGCATACATGGCGGCAAATTCCAGACCGATATAGCCACCGCCGATGATAACCAGTCTTTGTGGCAGGGTGCTGAGTTCCATTAAAGTAGTACTGGTATAAACACGCTTGCTCAGCTGTAAGCCTGTGATGGGAGGAATGACCGGTTCAGAACCGCTATTTATAAAAATTTTTTCGCCGTATAAAGATATTTTTCCGTCCGGCAACTGGACTTCTACCGTATGGTCAGTCTGAAAACGGGCGGCACCGGTATAAATATCTGCAGCTGCAGCGACATTATCATAGTTTTTCTGACGCAAAAGCGCAGTTAAAGTATTTTTTTCACGAATGGCAGCAGCATAAAAATTATTTTTTTCAGAATAATCTGCCTGCTGATTTTTTTTAGCATCAGCTGCAGTATGGATGAGTTTTTTTGTAGGAATACAGCCGATGTTTATGCAGGTACCGCCGTACATCAGCGGAGATTTTTCAATAACAGCTGTTTTGATTCCTTTTTTGCCGAGGGCAGCTGCCAGTGTTTTTCCACCTTTGCCAAAGCCGATGATCAATGCGTCATATTTTTTCATAAGTTAAACACGCTCCTTTACTGTTCTTATTTTAGTTTAACACTAAAAG
>ENA-OYZL01000982-OYZL01000982.1-human-gut-metagenome-genome-assembly--contig:-NODE-982-length-11751-cov-5.076607_pt1 | contig 11751 bp, 6 predicted proteins | sample MGYA00243292_ERZ653479 | MGnify/ENA primary metagenome ERZ653479 (study PRJEB26926, sample SAMN06165116) | human gut metagenome | biome: ENVO:00009003; feature: ENVO:2100002; material: ENVO:00002003... | reverse complement strand
AGATGTAGAGAGGTCTCGTGGGCTCGGAGATGTGTATAAGAGACAGCTGCTGGGCATCATCAACAATATTCTGGATATGAGCCGCATCGAGAGCGGCAAGACCACCCTGAATGTGGAAAAAATGAACCTGCCCCAGCAGGTCAGCCAGCTGGACAGCATCATCCGTCAGCAGGCAGGCCAGCGCCGCCAGACCTTTACGGTAAACACCCATCTGCAGCACGAAAACGTACTGGCAGACCCCAACCGCCTGAATCAGGTGCTGATGAACATCCTCTCCAACGCGGTCAAATATACGCCCAAGGGCGGGCATATCCGGTTGGAGGTGGAAGAGCTGCCCCGGAACGAGCACTTCGCCCGGTACCGCTTTGTGGTGCAGGATGACGGCATCGGCATGAGCGAGGAGTTTCAAAAGACCCTTTTTGACCCCTTTACTCGCGAAGAAAAATCCGGCACCAACAAGGTGCAGGGCACCGGCCTTGGTATGGCCATCACCAAGAACATTGTTGACCTGATGGGCGGCTCTATCAATGTGGAGAGTACCACCGGCAAGGGCACTCGCTTTGAGGTGGTGCTGGAATTTCCCGTTGATGCCGAAGCAGATACGGTGCAAGAGGCACAGGTGCTCCCGGAGGAAGAAGAGACCGCTTCTCCTCTGTCCGGCATGAAGTTCCTCTGCGCCGAGGATAACGCCATCAACGCCGAAATTCTGGAAATGCTGCTGGAAGCCAATGGCGCAAGCTGCACCATCTGCTCCAACGGTCAGGAGATCGTGGATGCCTTTGCCAGCGTCAAGCCCGGCGAGTATGACATGATCCTGATGGATGTGCAGATGCCGGTGATGGACGGCCTGGAGGCCACCCGCCGCATTCGCAATGGCGAAAATCCACTGGGCAGGATCATCCCCATCCTTGCCATGACCGCCAACGCCTTTTTGGAAGATATGCAGAAGAGCAAGGAAGCCGGGATGGATGTACATCTCTCCAAACCCGTGGACATTGCAGCACTGGAACAGACGGTGAAACGCTTCCGCGTTACCTCCCCCTATTAAAAAATAGCGGAAAAGCGCGTTTCCGCAGATGAAACACACAAATGATGTAAATGATGTAGAAGAGGGTCAGAACGTGAATACACTTTCCGAGATCGAGGAATATTACAAAGCGCGTGAGCAGCAGCTGTTGAAAAAACTTCATCAACAGGAAACCGCTCTTGCCGCAGCGGAGCAGGCGCTGAAACAACTGACCGAAAATCAGAAAGTATCGGAGGACGAAACAGCCCGACAGCGCGCTGCACGGGAGCAGGCATTCGAAGAAAAGCTCTATCGGGATCCGCTGACAGGAATTTACAACCGCCGCTATTACGAAGAAGTTGCCCGCAAAACCATCGGCCCGGCGGGTGTCGCACTGATGGATGTGGATGATTTCAAGATCTGCAACGATACCTATGGGCATTACGCCGGAGATATGGCACTGAAAACGGTGGCAAATACCATCCAGTCCTGCATCCGGAAGTCGGACCTGCTCATCCGCTATGGTGGAGATGAATTTCTGCTGGTGCTGCCCGGCATTCCGGGAGACTTTTTGCAGACCAAACTGGAACAGATCTGCACCGCCGCGCAGATGGCATCTGTACCCGGCTATTCGCATTTCCGTATCTCGCTGAGCATTGGCGGAACGATACAGTCCCTCGCCGACCCTATGGAAAACATCGTTCGCCGGGCGGATTGGCTGATGTATCAGGCAAAGTGCCGCAAGAATGCCGTCATGGTGGAGGTTCCGGGGCATAACCTGGCGGCTTTGGAAAAACTTTTGCAGAACAAGTCACAGATCTTACTTGTGGATGACTCCGCAATGAACCGCATGATGCTGACAGAGATCCTGGGAGACAGTTACCACATTCTGGAAGCCGAAAACGGACGGGAATGCATGGAAAAATTGCAGGCAGAAGCCGGAAACATTGCACTGGTGCTGCTGGACATCAATATGCCCGTTATGGATGGCTTTGAAGTGCTGAAAGCCATGAATGCCAACCACACCATCGAGGATATCCCGGTCATTATGATCTCCAGCGAGGACTCCGATGCGACGATCCGGCGTTCCTATGAGCTGGGCGCAAGTGATTATGTCAATCGCCCCTTCGACGCTCGTATCGTGTACCGCCGTGTTACCAACACCATCAAGCTGTACGCCAAGCAGCGGCGGCTGGTGCAGATGGTCTCTGAGCAGATCCGCGCCCGTGAAAATAATACGGATATGCTGGTGGGTGTACTGAGTCATATCGTAGAATTCCGCAACGGCGAAAGCGGCGCCCATGTGCGGCACATCCGTATCATCACCGAGCTGCTGCTCCACCGTCTGTTGGAGATCAGCAGCAAATACTCTATCACTGCGGAACAGCAGGATATGATCCCGCTGGCCTCTGCCCTGCACGACATCGGAAAAATCGGCATTGACGAAAAGGTCCTCAATAAGCCCGGCAGGCTGACCCCGGAGGAATTCGAGGTCATGAAGACCCACAGTATGCTGGGAGCCAAGATGCTGCATGATCTGGATAATTTTGCAGAGCAGCCGCTGCTGCAAACGGCCTACGAGATCGCCCGCTGGCACCACGAACGCTGGGATGGGCGCGGCTACCCGGATGGACTGAAGGGCGATGAGATCCCCATCAGCGCACAACTGGTCTCGCTGGCTGATGTGTACGATGCTCTGACCAGCGAACGCTGCTACAAAAAAGCCTTCTCCCACGAAAAAGCCGTGCAGATGATCCTGAACAGCGAGTGCGGAGCGTTCAACCCGCTGCTGCTGCAGTGCCTGACAGATATTCAGGCTGACCTGAAAGAAGAATTACAGCAGCGCAACTGAGCAATGGATGCAATAAAACAGGAGAACAAAAAGCCCAAATGAAACACAGAATCTCACGCCGTGCATTTCTGCGCGGCTGCACGCTACTGGCGGCCTCTGCTGCCGTCGGCAGTCTGACTTCCTGCGGCGGAACGAACGCGAAGGACAGCAGTCTTCCGCAGCTCATTGTGGGAAGCGATACCTATCCGCCCTATATTTATCTGAACAATGACGGCGTTCCCGCCGGGATCGACGTGGAGATCGCCACCGAAGCGTTCCGCCGCATGGGGTATGCTGCCCGGTTTGAAACGATCGACTGGGAGCAGAAAACAGATCTGGTGGAAAGCGGTACCATCGACTGCATCTGGGGCTGCTTTTCCATGGATGGACGCGAGGAGGTATACCGCTGGGCGGGACCCTACATGGTGAGCCGTCAGGTGGCTGCGGTGGATGCCGACAGCAGCATCCGGACACTCGGCGACCTTGCCGGAAAGACCATCGCCGTGCAGAGCACCGGCAAGCCGGAGGAGATCTTTCTCAGCGGCTCCGACCCGCGCATCCCGCAGACGGTGGAGGTGCTCAGCATCGAAAACCGCAGCGTGCAGTACGCGCTGCTGTCCTGCGGCTATGTGGATGCCATCGCTGCCCATGAGACAGGCATCCTGCAATACATGAAGGACAATTCCGTAGAGTTCCGCATCCTCGAAGAACCGCTGCTGGTCACCGGGCTGGGCATTGCCTTTGCCAAAAACGACAGCCGCGGGCTGGACACCCAGCTGAACGCGGTTCTTGCGCAGATGCGTACAGACGGCACGCTGGAGCGGATCATTGGCCGATACCTTGAAAATGCTTCGCAGTATCTGGAGGTGGACACCATTGGCACGTAAAAACAGAACCACCCCGGATACATGGAGATGGGGGATCTATCTGGTCATCGGCGTGCTTTTTATGGCCGGCGTCGTTTTTTTCTCGAGTTGGCAGGCACTGCGTGCAACGGAGGCTCGTTTCTGCCAGATCCTTGATTTTGTCAAATCCCAGTCCACCAGCTTTGAAAAGCACAACGATACGGTCGTGGCCAAAGCGCTCCGCCGCACGGCGGTATCGGTGCATCAGCTGGCACAGGACTCTGCGCTCGACCTTTCCGACCCGCAGTGCCTGAACAGGCAGGCAGAGCTGCTCTGGCTCACAGGTATTTCGGTTCTGTCTCCGGACGGTACGCTCCTGTGCGAATCCACAACGAACGGCATCGGCTATGCCCGGTTTGGAGAGCAGCTCAAGAATGATGCCGTTCTGGACGTTTTCTCTTACCCGCAAAAGACCTACCTGAAGCGGGTCCTGCTGGAGGATGGGTCTGCCGTGGATGTTGCGGCACACCGGGCAGAAAGCAAAGAGGTCATCCTGCTTGCCTACCGCTATACCCCGGCAGAATTTATAGAGGGAACGGCCTTGTCCATCCAGAGCGTACTGGACGGCTACTCGGTTGAGACCAGCGGCACATTGTTCATCGTGCAGAACAATCAGGTCATTGCCTCTAACCGCCCGGAGCTGATTGGGCAGGATGCTGCGGACAGTCCGCTGGTGCGGGAGATCCGCAAAGCCGGGGCTGCCGAAACGCTGACCCATACCCACGATTGGAACGGCTCCGGCTGCTATTTTGGAATGTACTGCCACGGAAGGTCTTTCGATCTCTACGCGTATACGGATGAAAAATCCGTCTTCTGTGAATCGTTTCCGTTGATTTTGATGGCGCTGGCCGGTTACATCCTGCTTGTAATGGTCCTTCGGGTGCTGCGCAGACGCTCCGTGCAGGAGATGGAGCAGCAGAAGAAAGAGCAGGAGAAGAAGTATCAGGCTCAGCTGGAGGAACAGAACCGCAAACTGGAGATCGCACTCCAGCACGAGGGTGCGGCAAACCGTGCCAAGCGGGAGTTCCTGTTCAATATGAGCCACGATATTCGCACCCCCATGAACGCCATCATCGGCTTCACCTCGCTGGCTGCGACCCATATTGATAATAAGGAACAGGTGCTGGACTACCTGAAAAAGATCTCTACCTCCAGCCATCATCTGCTTTCCCTCATCAATGATGTGCTGGATATGAGCCGCATCGAGAGCGGAAAAGTAAAAATTGAAGAAAAAGCGGTGCATCTGCCGGACCTCGTCCACGATGTGCGCTCCATCATCCAACCCGATGTTTCGGCAAAGCGGCTGTCGCTTTTCATCGATACCATGGACGTGGAGAACGAGGACATCATCACCGACCCGCTGCGGCTGAACCAGATCCTGCTGAACATTTTGTCCAACGCCATCAAGTTCACTCCCACAGGCGGTACGATCAGCATCCGCATTGCCCAGAAGAACGGTGCGCCCAAGGGCCGTGGCTGCTATGAGTTCCGCATCAAGGACAATGGCATTGGTATGAGCGAAGCGTTCCAGAAGCACATCTTTGAGGCGTTCAGCCGGGAGGAAAGCTCCACCGTCAGCGGCATTCAGGGTACCGGCCTGGGCATGTCCATCACCAAGAACATTGTGGATATGATGGGTGGCACCATTGCGATTGAAAGTGAACCGGGCAAGGGCAGCGAATTCATCGTAGATCTCTGCTTCGCACTCAGCGGACAAAAGGTGGAGCCCAAGCAGCTCCCGCAGTTGGAAGGGCTGCGCGCATTGGTAGCAGACGACGATACCGACACCTGCCTGAGCGTCAGCACCATGCTGTCCAAGATCGGGATGCGGCCGGAGTGGACGATCTCCGGCCGGGAAGCGGTGATCCGCACCCGGTACGCCATGGAGCAGGGCGACGAATTCAGCGTTTACATCATCGACTGGCTCATCCCCGATATGAACGGCATCGAGGTCGTGCGGCAGATCCGCAAGGTGATCGGGAAAAGCTGCCCTATCATTATTCTGACGGCCTACGATTGGACGGATATTGAAGAGGAAGCCCGCGCTGCCGGAGTGACCGCCTTCTGCGAAAAGCCGCTGTTCCTTTCCGAACTGCTCAGAGTGCTGGCAGAACCGTACGGGGCAGAGCCTGCCTGTAAGCCAGCGCAGCCAGATGCCGCCGAGCTCAAGGGAAAGAAACTTTTGCTGGTGGAGGACAATGCCTTGAACCGCGAGCTCGCACTGGAGATCCTGAAGGAAGCGGGCTTTGCGGTAGACACTGCTGAGGATGGCGAGATCGCTGTCCAGAAGATGAAGCAGGCGGCCCCCGGGCAGTACGATTTGATCTTAATGGACATCCAGATGCCCAAGATGGACGGTTACGAGGCGACGCGGCAGATCCGCGCCCTGCCGGATGCTGCAAAGGCAGGCATTCCCATCTTTGCAATGACGGCAAATGCCTTTGAAGAAGACCGTCAGAATGCATTGAAGGCCGGTATGGACGGCCACATTGCAAAGCCGCTGGATATTCCGCATCTGCTGCAGGTCCTCGCAGATGTACTGAAATCATAACGGCTGCCAGCCGACAAAAGCAAAAGCACCCGCAGCAGGCTTCGCAGAGGCTCTTGACCTCTGGAAGCGAATGCTGCGGGTGCTTTATTTATTTTTTGTCTGACAGGCGTTTGGCTTACAGGATCTTGTGCAGCTCCTGCACAAGGTCGCCGATCACGATGGGCTTGGACAAAAAGCCGTTCATGCCGCTTTCCAGGGCGTTGCGGCGGTCCTCGTCGAAGGCGTTGGCGGTCATGGCAAGGATGGGGAGCTTTGCCCGGGCAGGGTCATCCAGTGCGCGGATCTTCCGGGTGGCGGCGTAGCCGTCCATCACCGGCATCTGCACATCCATCAGCACCAGATCATAGCTGCCCGGCGCTGCAGTGCTCACCTTTTCCACCGCCACTTCACCGTTTTCCGCCGTATCGACCCGGAAGCCGTACTCGCGCAGGATCTCCTGCGCGATCTCGCGGTTCAGCTCGTTGTCCTCTACCAGCAGGATATGTCTGTCCTTAAAGTCGGCGTTCTTTTCCGGCAGAAGCTCCTGCGACGCATCTGTCAGTTTCTGGCCGAGAGCGCTCATCAGAGTCTCGCGCAGGTCAGACAAGAACATGGGCTTGGAGCAGAAGGCGGTCACACCGGCGGCCTTTGCCTCTACCTCAATGTCAGACCAGTCATAGGCCGTCAGGATGATGATGGGGGTATCGTCGTTCAGGCTGCGGATCTGGCGGGTGACCTCGATGCCGTTCATATCCGGCAGCCGCCAGTCGATGATATAGGCGTGGTAGACATCGCTCATCTCGATGGACTGCCGCGCGCGCAGCACCGCTTCCTTGCCGGAAAGGGTCCACTCCGCGCGCATTCCCACCTTGACCAGCATCTTTGTCACGCTGTCGCAGGTGTTGAAATCGTCGTCCACCACCAGAGCCTTCAGGCCTTCCAGCTCGGTGATCTTTTCCACCGGGCGGTGCTCTGCCTGCACCCGCAGCGGCACACGAATGATAAACTCGCTGCCCTTGCCCTGCGCTGTCTGCACCTCGATGGTGCCGCCCATCATATCCACGATGTTTTTGGTGATGGCCATGCCAAGGCCGGTGCCTTGGATACGGCTGACCGTGGAGGTGCGCTCCCGCTCAAACGGCTCAAAGATTTTTTTGGCAAATTCCGGGCTCATGCCGATGCCGTTGTCCTTGATGCGGAACTCGTACTGCCCGCAGCCGCGCACCTGCCCGGCAAGCTGGCGCACCCGCACCGAGACCGTGCCGCCCGCCGGGGTAAACTTGATGGCGTTGGACAGCAGGTTCAGCAGGATCTGGTTCAGCCGGGTCTTATCGCAGTAGACATCCTCGTCGGTCACATCCATCGCGTCCATATAAAGCTCCAGCTGTTTTGCGTAGATCTGCCCACTGACAATGGTTTTCAAATCGTGCAGCACATCCGAAAGGTTGACTTCCACCTCTTCCAGATGGATCTTTCCACTTTCGATGCGGCTCATATCCAGCACATCGTTGATGAGGGAGAGCAGATGGTTGCTGGAAGCAAGGGTCTTGGCCAGATAATCCTTCACCCGCTCCTTGTCGTCGATATTGCTGATCGCCAGTGTGGTAAAGCCGATGATGGCGTTCATGGGGGTGCGGATGTCGTGGGACATATTGGAAAGGAAGGTGCTCTTGGCGCGGTTGGCAGTCTCGGCGGCGGCAACGGCATCCGAAAGCGCCTGATTCACCTGTTTGTCGGCGGTGCGGTCGGACATGACAAGGATGTATTTGGTCCTGCCCTCCACCTCGCTGCCTATGGCGATGTTATGGAACCAGCGGCGCTCTTTGGTTTCCAGATGCTCAAACTCGAGATCCCATTCCCGCTGCTGCCCGCTGAGAAGCCCATCCAGAAAGTTTTTGCCCTGCTCCGGGGCGCCCAGCTTGTCCAGAGCAAAGGCATTTTGCCGGACTTCTTTCCACGGGATGCCCAGCAGACGCTCAATGTTCGGGCTGACATAATCCACCTTGGAGGTCTCTGCGTCCAACATCAGGAAAACGTCGTCCACGTTCAGCGAGAGCTTCTGGAACAATTCATCCCGGTACAGGAGCTTGGTGTTCTTCTGGCGCAGTGCAGTATGGCCTCTGCGCACAACGAGCAGAATGGCCAGCGCGGCAAAGCCAAGGACGATGCCCGCCACGATCTGCACCGTATGGAACCACAGCTTATCCAGATTGGCATTGACGATGCTGACCGGGACAAGTCCCAGCATCGTCCAGCTCTGGACCGCCGTGCCCTCGTAGACCAGATAATAACTGGTGTCGCCCAGTTTGACCCTCAGGTTTCCGCTGCTGCCCTGTGCAAAGGCATTGGACAGATCCAGGATCTGCGCCTCGGAAAGATCGGAATGGTCGCGCAGCATCGCAATGAAATTGTAAATGGTCTCCTTGCGGTTTACAGAACTGTCGATGACCACCCGCCCGTCCGGGTAGATGACATAGTTGCTGGCATTGCCCTCAAAGGCAGAATTGTCCAGTAATCTCAGCACCGCATCATTATAATAAGAGATGGCAACGGCATCGTAGGCAAAGCCCCGGTAGCTGCCCTGCGTTTCGGGACAGATGAACGCCAGCATCTGGGGCTTGCCGGGCAGCGCCGTGTTCACGACGACATCCTCATCGTGAGCGAGCTTTTCGTCCAGATTGGTCTGCAGGCCAAGATAGCCGGTCTCCCCGGTCACGGTCATGTAGTTGCCGTCATAGGTAAGAAAGTAGAATTCGGCAAACCCGGCCTCCTGCTGTGCCGCCCTGATATACGCCTGTATTTCGGCCTCATCCGAGGCAGTTTCCAGAAAGCCGTTGTACAGATGCAGGTAGCTCACATTTTTGCGCACCAGCTCTTTCAGCATATTGTTGGATTTATGCAGCACCTCTTCCAGATGCGAGGTACTTTCCTGATAGATGGTCTGGGACACAAACGAGATGTACCGAACGCTGAAACCTGCTATCAGCAAGACCAGAAGAAGGATGGCGGCAACAGGGAGCCATTTTTGCCGGGGATGGCAGTTTCGTTTGGATTCGTGCTTTTCGTCTACCATCCCGCTCACCTCAACGTAATGTAGTTTTCAGGCTCTGCAAGCGCTGCGCCGCCGCCGGAGACATGATCGCGCCATATGTTTTTTACCCATGTATCTCCGTCCAAAGACCTGCCGCTCTCGCTTGCAAGCAGCGCTTCCATCTGATTTTCCGCTGCCAGACAGGTCACGGTAACGGTGTCGTCGTCCCGGAGCGGCTGTCCGTTCCGGGTGATGCCGGTCAGGGTATAGCTGCCGCCTGCCTCTTTGACCTCCACGGCAATGCCGCTGACCACCGGCAGAGAGCCGCGGTTGAAGGGTACAAACCCACCCTTGCAGCCCTCCACAAAGGCGCGGACAGTCTCCTTCAGCTCTGCGCCGGTCATGGTGCGCTGGCGGGACATCAGACCGTTGGGCATGATCATGGAAGCGGCCATTTTCTTGTTATAATCTGCCCGCAGTACACTGCCGGTAAAGCTGTTTGCGGTGGCAAGCAGCACATCGGTGCCATAAACGCCCCGCAGCGTGTTCGCCATAACGGAGAAGGAGGCGCTGCCGCCGTTTGCGTGGAAGACATTGGAGTAGCTCTTCCCGGAGGTCAGCACGATCTCGTCATCGGCAGGCGTATCCTCAGCAAGAAGCCGGGCATTGAACGCACGATAAGCCTGCTGTGCCGTGTACTCGCCCGCGATCATTTTGGAGACAACGTCCTTGGAGACGGCAAAGAAATCGTTGGAGGCGATGCGGATATACATGTGGTTTTCTTCCACCACATCGCGCACATCCTTCATGTACTCGGTCAGGCGCAGGGGGACGTTCTGGCTGTAGCTCAGCAGGTCCTGCCCGTCGGCAACGATGCGGCTCTGCGCCTCCTCGGAGAGCATGACGTTCAGCACCTTCATGGCTTTTTCGCGGCGCGCGGTGTCCTGCTCGAGGTCACGGTTCAGAGCGATCTGGAAATACGGGGTGGTCATGATCCACTTTTCGCCGTTCTGGCTGAAGAAGGGCAGGAAGATCGTGTCGATGCCCTCATCCTGAAACATCTTGACACCGGCAGAGCTGCCAAAGTACATGGCAACTTCTCCGTTCCGGAACATCCCGGTCACATCGTCGTAATTCAACGCAAGATCGTCTGCCGTGAGGTGGGTATCCTGAATGAACTGCGCCATCCGCTCAAACGCCCCCGGCCACACGGTGTCGTCCAGACCCACCCGTGCGGTGCTGGCAGGGTCGCTGTAAGCAGTGCGCCACTTGCGCCCATCGGTCGTGGTAAGCTCGGCAGCGGAAAGCCCCTGCAGCGTTTCCATGCAGGTGTAGTCGTAGGTATAATCGGCGGTAAAGCCGCGGATGCCCACCTTCTCAAACGCCTGACAGGCCGAAACGAAGCTCTCGTAATCGGTGGGCAGGGGGATACCGTACTGCTCAAAAAGGCTGCGGTTGACCACAAAGCCGTGGGCATCGGCGCAGACCGGCAGCCAGTTCACGCTGCCGTCCTCGTTTTTGAAGCTGTTGAGGTAGGTGTTGTACACAGCGCCCGCCTCGTTGGTCAAGGCAAGGTTCATCAGGCTGTCCTTCAAGGGAGCTGCATCGTGCAGCGAGAAGCGGCAGCTGGTGATAATATCCGGCAGACCGCCGTTCTCCTCCAAAAACTTGTAAAAATCCAGATCGTTGTTTCCCACGATGAATTCAATATTTACATCCGGCAGCTGGGACTGGATATAAGGCGCATAGGTCTCGTACAGGCTTGTACTCCACAGATACACCTGAATGGTCTGGGCATCCTCCTGCTTTTCCACATTTTCGGCGGTTTTTGTTCCGCAGCCGGTCAGCACAGATAGACCTATCACCAATGCCGCAAATGCAGAAATAAGGCGGCGCAACGTTCTTTTGTTCATCAAATCGTTCCCCTCACAACTCTTGGGCAGCTGCCATTCTGCACTCCCGAATACCACAAAAAGGCATCGATACAGCACGACAGAGATATAGGAATATATTACCACCGCCATGATGGATTTTCAATAAAATTTCATATATTGATTTATAAAAGCAGCGTGTCCGATTTCTTTGCGCCAGTCGATGCAGCTTTTTTGAACAGTATATATACCAATGTATACAGTATGTAGTGCAACATTATAACAGAGGCATTTCAAGCGTTCATGCTTGTGAATACTGCTTATGTTCTATTATTATCCCTTGACAAAAAGGCAGCTTTGGCCTGTTGGGTTATTTTGCTCCCCGTGGCCCGAGCAGGCCCTGCGGGCCAACATCCACTGCCAGATCTCGCTGGCTCTCAACCGCATCTACACCGAGTGGTACCCCAGCAAGGGCTACAGTTTCAACATCACCAACTCCACCAGCTACGACCAATACTACGTCCATGGCCTGTCTCTTATACACATCTGACGCTGCCGACGATCTTACGCGTGTAGA
>ENA-OYZL01000980-OYZL01000980.1-human-gut-metagenome-genome-assembly--contig:-NODE-980-length-11768-cov-5.986255_pt1 | contig 11768 bp, 7 predicted proteins | sample MGYA00243292_ERZ653479 | MGnify/ENA primary metagenome ERZ653479 (study PRJEB26926, sample SAMN06165116) | human gut metagenome | biome: ENVO:00009003; feature: ENVO:2100002; material: ENVO:00002003... | reverse complement strand
TAGAGAGGTCTCGTGGGCTCGGAGATGTGTATAAGAGACAGTACCATTACTTGGTTACTGTATGGTTTGTATGTTCTTGTGACAGTCGTGCTGCTTATTGCGCCTAAGATGAAGAAGTAAACAATTCCAGTTTGCCGTACTCGTTCCCAGCAGGGTTTGGGGCAGGCACGCCCCAACAAGAGCACTTCGGAAACTCACAAGAGGTGAAGAAGTGAAGTCCCGGATGGGCAGAAAATTTTCAAAAATTGAAAATTTGTGGCCACGGGACGATTCTTGCTCTCATCTTTTTCGCTGCGTTTCGCAATTTTCACATTTCAATCTGCTCGCAGATTGTTGACAAGCTGCGCTTGACCCGATACTATAAAGGCAAGTCGAATACGCGCCAAGGAGGTGCAACCATGACCGCCGTGATCTACGCCCGCTATTCATCCGACAGCCAGCGTGAAGCGTCCATTGAGGGACAGCTGCGCGACTGCAAGGACTACGCCGAGAAGAACGGTATCACCGTGGTCGGCACCTACATCGACCGTGCCTACTCTGCCAAGACGGATGACCGCCCGGACTTCCAGAGGATGATAAAGGACAGCGCGAAGAAAATCTTCGATGTGGTTCTGGTCTGGAAGCTCGACCGCTTTGCCCGGAATCGGTTCGATGCCGTGAATTACAAGTACCAGCTGGAAAAGAACGGTGTCCATCTGGTGTCTGCCATGGAACCCATCTCGCAGGGGCCTGAAGGCATTATGGTGGAGAGTATGCTGATCGGCATGGCAGAATATTATTCCGCCGAACTCGCCCTGAAAGTGGCGCGCGGTGAGCGCGAAAACGCCCTCCAGTGCAAGTACAACGGCGGTGTCGTTCCGCTGGGCTTCACCATTGGCAAGGAGGACAGGCTGTACCATATCGACCCGGAAACGGCTCCCATCGTGCAGGAGATCTTCACCCGGTACGCCGACGGCGAACCGGCTGAGAAGATTGCAGCATCCCTGAATGAGCGCGGCCTGCGTACCCGCACCGGGAAGCCGTTCGTAAAGAACAGCTTCTTCCAGATCTTCCGCAACCGCCGCTACATCGGCGAATACCGCTACAAGGACATTGTGACGCCGGGCGGCATTCCGGCTATTGTTGACCAGGATTTGTTCGACCGGGTGCAGCAGCGTTTCGAGCAGAACAGGATCGCCCATGGTCGGCCTGCAAAAGAGGATGTGAGCTATTTGTTGACCACCAAGCTGTTCTGTGGCAAGTGCGGCACCCTGATGGGTGGCGAAAGCGGCACCAGCCACATGGGAAACACCTACTATTACTACAAGTGCGGCAACGCCAAACGCCACGGCAAGGCGCACTGCGACCTGAAAGCCATCCGCAAGGAGCCGCTGGAACGGTTCGTGGTGGATACCGCCATTAAGGTGATTTTCAGCGATGAAATCATCGAACGGCTGATAGATTTGGTCATGGATGCCCAGCAGAAGGAGAACACCCGGCTGCCTGTCCTGAAAGAGCAGCTCAGGGACACGGAGAAACGGCTGGCAAACCTTCTGGAAGCCATTGAACAGGGCATCCTGACCCCGACCACCAAGCAACGATTAGATGAGCTGGAAGCCCGGAAGGAAGCCCTGAACACCAGCATTCTGGAAGAAGAACTGAAAAAGCCCGTCCTGACCCGTGAGTGGATTCGGTTCTGGCTTGAAAAATTCCGCAAGGGTGACGTGGGCAGCACGGAACACCAGCGGCAGATCATTGATACCTTTGTCAACTCGGTCTACGTCTTTGATGACCGGGTCGTACTCAATTTCAACTTCACAGATGATGCCAAAACGGTCACCCGTGAGGAAGTGTTGGGTTCGAGTGCTGTGGAGAATGCTCCACCAAAAAAGCACGAGATTTCGGTCTCGTGCTTTTCTTTTGCGGCAGATCCTGCTTTCTGCCGCAAATTGCATCAGATCCCGCCGTTTGCTCAATGAGTATTTCCCGCCGTCCCGTTATACTGGGAGGGAAATGGAATGAAACGATGGAGGAACAGACCATGAAATACGGTGTCATCGATGTGGGTGGCGGCCTGCGGGGCATTTACGGCGCTGGCGTGCTGGACCGCTGCCTGGAGGAGGACCTCCGCTTCGATCTCTGCATCGGCGTTTCGGCGGGCAGCGCCAATATGACGTCCTATCTGGCAGGCCAGCATGGGCGGAACAAGCCCTTTTACGATGAATACTCCTTCCGCAGGGAGTACATGAGCGTGCACAACCTCATCCACAAGCACTCCTATCTCGATCTGGGCTATGTCTACGGCACCCTCAGCAATGCAGGCGGCGAGAATCCGCTGGATTACGCGGCGCTTGCCCGCAGCCCGGCAGAGCTCTGCGTGGTGGCCGCTAATGCACAGAACGGCGAGGCGCAGTATTTCACCAAGGCAGACCTCCACCCGGACGACTACCGCATCCTCATGGCATCCTGCTGCATCCCGGTCATCGACCAGCCCTGCGTCATCGACGGCGTGCCTTATTTTGATGGCGGCCTGGCCGACCCCGTCCCGCTGGAATGGGCCTTTGCCCACGGCTGCGACCGGGTGGCTCTCATCCTGACCAAGCCCATCGGGCTGGTGAGGAGTGATGCCCTGGACGAGCATCTGGCACACCTGTTGCAGTCGCATTACCCCGCTGCAGCCGAGGGGCTGCGCCGCCGGGCATGGCGGTACAACACGGCTGTCCAGCGGGCGCGGGAGCTGGAGCGGCAGGGCCTTGTCTGCATCATCGCCCCGGACAGCACCGAGGGAATGTCCACCCTGACCAAGAACCGCGCCGGCCTTGAAAAAATGTACGCCAAAGGCAAACAGGATGCCGAAGCGCTGGTGCGGTGGATGCAAAACACCAAACAAGATGAATCGGTGGGCACCTAGAGATGAAACCCGTTTACTTCCCTTGACAATATCCGCTCCGGACCGCCCCGGACATTATACACATGATATGTACATACAGACAAAGGAGCCTGGAGCGGTATTGCTCTGGGCTTTTTTGCTTTGGAACAGAAAAATCGGATTTTTTGCAAAAAACACTTGCAAAGAAGGAACTCTTGTGGTAAAATAATTGAGCTGTGATTGTGCTGCTATAGCTCAGTTGGTAGAGCGCATCCTTGGTAAGGATGAGGTCTCCAGTTCGAATCTGGATAGCAGCTCCAGCTCAGAATACCCTGAAGCCATCAAGGCTTCGGGGTGTTTTTTTGTTTGCTCCGGCCGGGCGGAGCAGGGGCGGCAAACGCACCATCGTGATATTTTAGCCGGGATACATGGACGATAACGCTGTTGGCCTGCACAAAAGGTGCGGGCCAACGGCGTTTTTTGTCATTTTTGCTAAAAAAAAGTGGAGCAAGATTGTCCAACTGTTATATTGCACAGATAGTAGGGGGGGGTATAATAAATTTGGCAGAAAAGCCACAAAATACAAAACGGGAGGTAAAAATCATGCGAAGAAAAAAATTGCTCCGGCAAGTCGCGGCGGCGGCCGTGGCCCTGAGCATGGCGGTATCCCTTTCCGCCCCGGCATTTGCGGCCACCTTTGATCTTTCCAACGGCGGCCTTGTGATCACGGCAGGTGAAAGCGGCATCACCGTGACGCAGGATGGTCAGACGGGCTCCACCAGCGTCAGCTACGATGATACGATCGAGATCAAGGGCAGCTATAGCTCCCCTAACGGAGCTGCGCTGACCGCTGAGGAGAACCAGCAGGATGAAAACCAGCCTGTGACCCCGGCCAAGGCTCCGGCTAAGGCTTCGGCCAAGGAGGAGACCCCGAAGGAGAACTCGGAGGAGACCTCGGGGGCAGAGAACGCCCCCGCTGCTGAGGAAAAGCAGGAGCAGAAGGATACCGAAAATCTGACTGACCCTGAGCAGAAGACCGAGACCGAAAATAAGGACAACAACAGCGACCCTGCTGACGAGGAAAAGAAGGAGCAGAATGCCCCTGCAAACGGGGAGCTGAATGCTTCCGCTGGCGAGGGGCAGGAGTCCAAAGCAGAGGACGAGGACAAGCCCAAAACAGAGGCCAAGGCTTCTGCCGAGGCTTCTACCAGCGCCTCTGACGACGCCTCCAATGGCTCCCGCAAGGCTCCGGCTTATGAGGACCGCATGAGCGGGAATGCGGCGGAAGACAGCTACACCTCGGGATTGCGCGCCGGTATTGTCCAGATCATTAACAATACCGCCAAGAAGATCAAAGTGTCGCTGAGCAATGCGCATATCGACCTGCCGAGTGTGGCAGATACCACGGCTCGCGGCCAGGCGGCCATTGATGTGCAGGGCAGCGGTGAGGTAGAGCTCAAGTTTTCGGGCAATAATACCCTGACTGGCTCGGGCCGGAGCGCCGGTATCCAGAAAAACGATAAAGACCCGGATGGTAAAGACAATACCGGCACGCTCACCATTACCGCAGACAACAAGAGTGATACCCTCAATGTAAATGTTGATGAATTTGCCTTGAATAATGATAACCTGGGCGCCGCCATCGGTGGACAAGGAAGAAAAACCTATGGAAAATACGGCGGCTATGGCACGAAGAACATTGTGATCGAGGGCAAAGGCACCGTCAACACGAATGCCCAGATCGGCAGCGGATATGAGGGCGGCGCTTCCACCGGTATTGTGATCCGGGGAGATGCTGTGGTCAATGTGGAAAACTATGGCATCGGCGGCAGTAGTTTCAATGGTGGAAAAACCGGCACAACGGAGGTTGCCATCACCGACAACGCCAAGGTGACTGTTAAAAACGGAACCATTGGCAGTGGCGTAAATAGCAGAGAGTCGTGCGGCGACGCTAAGATCAACATCTCCGGCAACGCTGAGGTAAATGTTGAGGGCGGCGGCAGCGCAGCAGTTATTGGCAGCGGTGCAGGCGGCAATGCAGATGTTACGATTACCGGCAACGCCAAGGTGACGGCCGAGCAGAAGAGTACATGGCGCAGCGGCGGCGCAGGCATCGGCGGCGGCGCAAATGGCAAGGGCCATGTGACCATTGGCGGCAAAGCGCAGGTCAAGGCCACCGGCAGTGCCGAGCACTACAGCAGCTGGGAGAATAATGGCGCGGGCGCTGCCATTGGCGATGGCGGAACGACCAGTCGGGGCAACACTGGTACCGTCAAAAACGGCGAGAATAAATTTACAACTGACGAGGACAGCATCAAGAACGATGCAAAAGTAGAGATGACCAATATAGGTCATAACGGCGGCCTGAACACGGTGACCCAAACACGTCAGGACAATAAATGGGTGACCAACGGGGAGCAGACCCCGGAAAAGTGCAACCATCTGGAGAAATATGTGGTAAAGAGCATCCAGCCGAATTGTACGGAAACTGGCTCTAAGACCTACCGGTGCAACTCCTGCGGTGAGTTCCTGAAGGAAGAGATTCCTGTAAATGACAGCCATGATTACCATACGGTAACAGTCCAGCCCACCTGCACCGAGGAAGGCTACACGGTAAGCAAGTGCAGCCGCTGCGGCAAGGAGGAGGGTGAGCGCACCAACCTCGTTGCCCCTCTGGGCCACGAGTACAAGAACGGCGTCTGCACCCGCTGCGGCGCACCGGAGCCTCAGGAGAACGGCTCTGCGGCTCCCAACTACACCGTGACCGGCGCAGAGACCTACGAGACCTCTGTGGTGGATGGCCGGTACATCATTGCGGTACCCTCTGAGGATGCCGCCCTCAACGCTGTGCTGGGCGACCTGCGGGCCATCAAGGCACAGGGTGCCGATGTGGTGGTGTTCCGCACCCGGAGCCGGGAGTCCAGCCTTGTGATCGACGAGATGCTGGCCATGGGTACCGACGTTACCCCCTTTGTGCTTGCCCACAACGGCGGCGAGGCCCAGCTCACCATCAACGGCGCAGCTCATAACGAGCTGATCCACTAACTTACCCCGGCGGGGCGTACCGCATCGCCCTGCTTCCTCCATATTGCAAAGCCCCCCGGCACGTCCGCATGGTGCCGGGGGGCCTTTTTGCGCAGCAAAAAGAAAACCGGGTGGTAAAAATGACCGGAAATACAAAAAACCACCTGAATCTCAAGGATTCAAGTGGTTTTTCTCGATGGAGCTGCTATCCAGATTCGAACTGGAGACCTCATCCTTACCAAGGATGCGCTCTACCAACTGAGCTATAGCAGCAAATGGCGACCCGGATCGGGCTCGAACCGACGACCCCCAGCGTGACAGGCTGGTGCTCTAACCAACTGAGCTACCGGGCCATGATCGCTCAAGTGCATCGTTTCTGGCGGTTGACCGCCGGAACGTGTGTTATTATACCTGAGAAACGCGCGGTTGTCAAGCATGAATTTCGGAAAATGTCAAAAAAGTTTTGGAAAGTCTGACATTCCGGGAAAAATACAAAAACAAAACGCACAGAGTACTCTCTGTGCGCTTGTGGCAGGGGTAGTAAGTCTCGAACTCACGGCACGCGGTTTTGGAGACCGCTGCTCTACCAACTGAGCTATACCCCTACAGATATTCCGCATTCGCTGAATGCTTGATTATTATATAAGATTCTGTGCGGAATGTCAAGCGTGAATTTCGCTTTTTTTGCAAAAAGCGGGAGACAGGGAAAGCTTTTTCGCAAAACGACGCCGAAAACAGGTGGAACTTCGGCTTTCCACCTTGAAGGAAAGAGGGAAATAGTGTATTATAAGGGGTATCAAAAGTGTAATTCCGGGCTTGCTATGCCCTGACAGGGGGAACGCCACTATGGCAGATAAAAACTTTTTGACCGAGATCATTGACGCCGACCTCGCCGAAGGCAAAATCCGCGAGATCCACACCCGCTTCCCGCCGGAGCCCAACGGCTACCTGCACATCGGCAGCGCCAAGGCGATTTATATCAACTGGTCCATCGCAAACCAGTACGGCGGCAAGTTCAACCTCCGCCTCGACGACACCAACCCCGCCCGTGAAGGTGAGGAATATGTCAACAGCATCATCGAGGACCTGCACTGGCTGGGTGCCGACCCCAACGGCGGCATCTTCTACGGCAGCGACTACTTCGACAAGTGCTATGAGTACGCCGAGAAGCTCATCCTCGAGGGCAAGGCATATGTCGATGACCTGACCCGCGACGAGATGCGCGAGTACCGCGGCAGCGACGCAGGCAAGCCCTCCCGTCCCTCTCCGTGGCGCGACCGCACCCCGGAAGAGAACCTCGACCTCTTCCGCCGGATGCGTGCAGGCGAGTTCAAGGAGGGCGAAAAGACCCTCCGCGCTAAGATCGACCTCGCCAGCCCCAACATGAATCTGCGTGACCCGGCCATCTACCGCATCAAGTACGCCGAGCATCACCGTCAGGGCAATAAGTGGTGCATCTACCCGATGTACGACTTTGCCCACCCCATCCAGGACGCCATCGAGGGCATCACCCACAGCATGTGCAGCCTCGAGTTCGAGAACCACCGCCCGCTGTACAACTGGGTCATTGAGAACATTTTTGGCACCGAGTTCCCCAAGCAGCGCGAGTTTGCCCGCCTGAACATGACCAACACCGTCATGAGCAAGCGCTATCTGCGTGAGCTGGTGGAGATGGGCATCGTGGACGGCTGGGATGACCCCCGGATGCCCACCCTGTGCGGCCTGCGCCGCCGCGGCTACACCGCTTCTTCTATCTTTACCTTCGTGCGGGAGGCCGGCATCTCCAAGTCCGACAACCTCATTGATATGCGCCAGCTGGAAGCCTGCATCCGCAGCGAGCTGGACCTGACCGCTCAGCGCCGCATTGCCGTGCTGGACCCCGTAAAGCTGATCGTAGACAACTACCCGGAGGACAAGACCGAGTACTTTGATGTAGCCAACAACCCCAACCGCGAAGCCAACGATGCCTCCACCCGCAAGGTCGCCTTTACCCGCGAGCTGTGGATCGAGAGCGAGGACTTTGCCGAGGTGCCGCCCCCGAAGTTCAAGCGTCTGACCATTGGCGGTGAAGTCCGTCTGATGGGCGCTTACATCGTCAAGTGTGAGAGCGTGGAGAAGAACCCCGACGGCAGCATCGCTGTCATCCACTGCACTGCCGACCTCGAGACCGGCAACGGCAGCCCCGCCGATGGCCGCAAGGTCAAGGGTACCATCCACTGGGTGAGCGCCGCCCACGCCGTGGATGCCGAGGTACGCCTGTACGACAAGCTCTTCACCGAGGCGAACATGAATGCCATCCCCGAGGGCAGCGACTACAAGGATTATCTGAACCCCGACAGCGTTGTCGTCCGCAAGGGCTGCAAGCTGGAAGAGGCTCTGGCCGACGCAAAGCCCGGCGATAAGTTCCAGTTCGTGCGCACCGGTTTCTTCACTCCCGACTCGAAGAACCCCGGCGTGTACAATCGTGTCGTGACCCTGCGCGACAGCTTCAAGCCCGCAAAGTAACGAGCGGACCCCAAACATCGCAAAAGGAGCACTTCACAGACCATGAAAAAACACATGACCCGCAACATGATCCTCATGCTGGTGCTGGACGTCATCCTCGGCATCGTGCTGGCCCTCTATATCGCCAACACCGGCACCGTTCCGGCTGCCGATAATGCTGACACCTACACCGACGGCACCTACACCGCCAGTGCGCAGGGCTGTCTGAGCGAGGTGGGCGTTACCGTGACCATCACCGGCGGCAAGGTGACCAATGTTGTGATCGATGCTTCCGGTGAGACGCCGGAGCTGGGCGGCAAGGCGGCAGAGACGCTGTCGGCCTCCCTGCTGGCGGCTGGCTCGACCGTCGGAGTGGATGCTGTCTCCGGCAGCACCATGACCAGCGACGCGGTATTTGCGGCAATGAACGATTGCCTTGCACAGGCCGCACAGTGATGAAGTTTTGAACGGAGCTGCTGCACGGCGTGTCTGTGCGGCAGCTTTTTTGTGAGCGAGGTTCTTATGATACTGGATATTCTGCCGCTGGCGGGCGGCACGGCCCGCCTTGTGCGGGTGTACGGCGGCGAGCCCTGCGTAAAGCTGCCCGGGGCTGTTCCTGCGCCGGAAGGGGAGGGCCAGTGGCCCATCACCGAACTGGGAGATTACTGCTTTTCCGAAAAGCCCCGGGGTCTGCCCGGACCGGAAAAGATCTGCCGCTATGAGCGGGCCGAGGACGGCAAGCTCTGTCTGACCCGTGCTTTTGGCCGGGATGTGAGCGGCAAAGAGCGGTACAGCTTTGACTTCGACGCCCCCGCCGCCCCGGCGCAGGACGACGAGCTCCACCCCATCTGCGGGAACTTCCTGGAAGAAGTCACCCTGCCGGATAGTCTGCGGGTCATCGGCAGCTGCACATTCTACAACTGCCGCAGGCTGCGCCGCCTGACTGCCGGGACAGGAGAGCTGACCATGGGCAGCGACGTCTTCCTCAACTGCTTTGCGCTGGAAGACCTCATCGTCCGCGCTACGCCTGAGCAGGCCACCGGCCTGTTCGCCCTCGTGGGCAGCATCACCGAGGCCGTGCGGGCGCTGTTCTGGCCGGTGGGGGAGGCCGCACCCCGGGCGGGGCTGTGGTATCCCGCCTACTGGGAGGACATCGAGGAGACGCCCGCCCACATCCTGCTCCACACCTTTTCGGGGCAGGGCTACCACTACCGGCAGTGCTTTCTCGAAAATAAGCTTCTCCCGGCGGAGTACGACGCCATCTTCCCGCAGGGCCACGACGCCGACGACGCTTCCGTGATGGCGATGCTCTGCTTCGACCGCCTGCGCTGGCCGTGGCAGCTGAGTGATGCCGCCCGGGATGCATACCGGGACTTCCTCAAGACCAACACCGGGCGGGTGCTGACCCGTCTGCTCAAGGCGCAGGACACCGAGGGCATCAAAGTCCTGCTGGCGCTGGATGTGATGGATACGGATGCCTTTGCCGAGGGTGCTGCCCTCGCGGCCAAGGCCGACAATGCCGAAGCTGCCGCCCTGCTGGCCGACGCAGAGCACAAAAAGCGTGCCGCTGCGCCCCAAAAGAAGAGGTATGATTTTGATTTCTGAGAAGGAAAAGTTTTTTGACCCCCGCAAGCCCTTCCAGTCGGCCCGGCCCGAGACTCACGAAGAGTGGCAGGCCCGGATGGGCGGCGAGGTGCTGGCCGTGGTGCGCAGCGGGCTGTATCTGGACTTCCGCTTTTTAGACCAGGCCCTCTCGGCCCTGACGCCCACCGCCGACGAGCGGTGCGGTGTGCTGGCGACGGATGGGACCATCCTCTGCTACCAGCCCAGCGCCCTGCTTCGGCTCTACCAGAAGAACCCCAAATATCTCAACCGGCTCTACCTCCACACGGTGTTCCACTGCATCTTCCGCCATCTCTGGCTGCGCGGCAAGCGGGACAAACGCCTGTGGGACCTTGCGTGTGACATTGCGGTGGAGAACGTCATCGACGGTCTTGGCCGCAAGAGCGTCCAGCGCCCCCTGACGTGGGTGCGCCAACACGCCTATGAGGAGATCATCGCGCAGGAAAAAGTGGCTGCTGCAGCTCCCATCTATCGCTGGCTGGTGCGGCAGACGCCCGGCGTTCTCCGCCAGCTGGAAAAAGAATTCTACACCGACGACCACCGCCTCTGGCCCAAAGATGCCCCCGAACAGCCCCAGCAGATGCCTGCGCCGCTGCCCCAGAAGACCTGGCAAAAAATCGGCGAGCGGATGCAGACAGAGCTGGAACTCCGGGACAAAGAGGCCGGTGAGGGCGCGGATGCCATGCGGGAGCAGATCAAAGCCGCAAACCGCAGCCGCCGCAGCTACGGCGACTTCCTGCGCCGGTTCTGCGTCACCCGGGAGGAAGTCCACCTCGACCCGGACGAGTTCGATTTGAACTTTTACACCTATGGCCTGTCGGTCTACGGCAACCTGCCCCTCATCGAGCCGCTGGAGACCCGGGAGAGCAAGAAGATAGAAGAGCTGGCCCTCGTCATCGACACCAGCTACTCCACCTCGGGCGAGCTGGTGCGGGCCTTTCTGGCCGAGACGTATACTCTGCTGAAGGGCAGGGAGAATTTCTTCCATCGGATGAATCTCCACCTCATCCAGGCCGACAATGCGGTGCGGCAGGATATTCCCGTCAAAAACGAAGACGACCTCATCCGTGCCATGAACCATTTCGAGCTGCGGGGCGGCGGCGGCACCGATTTCCGGCCCGCCTTCGAGTACGTCAGCCAGCTCTGCGCCGAGAAGAAGTTCTCGAACCTCCGGGGCCTGCTCTATTTTACCGACGGTATGGGGACTTACCCGGCCCGCCGCCCGGCTTACGACACGGCATTTCTGTTTCTGGGCGACCGTTTCGACGACGCCAATGTGCCGCCCTGGGCGATGAAAGTAGTGCTGGACGAAGAAGAATTTACTGGTGAGGCCGCCCGCAGCGCCTCGGCCCTGTCCGAAGCGCTGGCGGAGGAAGACGACCTCTACCGTGACCTCAACAATTCGTGATAACGAGGGAAAGAATATGAACATCAAACGAGCCAAAGAAGAGATCGAACATACCGTCAAAGCGTACCTCGCCAAAGATGCTCTGGGCGAATACGCCATCCCGGCCATCCGCCAGCGCCCCATCCTGCTGATGGGGCCTCCGGGCATCGGCAAGACCCAGGTCATGGAGCAGGCGGCGCGGGAGTGCGGCGTGGCGCTGGTGGCCTATACCATCACCCATCACACCCGCCAGAGCGCCGTGGGCCTGCCCTTCATCCGTCAGCGCAACTACGGCGGCCGGGACGTCTCTGTGACGGAGTACACCATGAGCGAGATCATCGCCAGCGTCTACGCCAAGATGGAGGCCACCGGCCTGAAAGAGGGCATCCTCTTCATCGACGA
>ENA-OYZL01000948-OYZL01000948.1-human-gut-metagenome-genome-assembly--contig:-NODE-948-length-11984-cov-6.058261_pt1 | contig 11984 bp, 7 predicted proteins | sample MGYA00243292_ERZ653479 | MGnify/ENA primary metagenome ERZ653479 (study PRJEB26926, sample SAMN06165116) | human gut metagenome | biome: ENVO:00009003; feature: ENVO:2100002; material: ENVO:00002003... | reverse complement strand
ATGTAGAGAGGTCTCGTGGGCTCGGAGATGTGTATAAGAGACAGACCCCGCCCTGCTCCGTCCGGGACGGTTTGACCGCCGGATTCCGGTGGAACTGCCGGATCTACAGGGACGTATCGACATTCTGAAGGTCCACGCCCAGAAAATCAAGCTGGCAGGAAATGTGGATTTCTCCGCCATTGCCCGCACAGCTGCCGGTGCTTCCGGTGCAGAGTTGGCGAACATCATCAACGAGGCTGCACTCCGTGCCGTTCGTCTGGGACGCTCCTGTGCCACACAGGAAGATCTCATGGAGAGCGTGGAAGTCGTCATTGCCGGCTATCAGAAGAAAAACCGCGTGCTGTCCAACAAGGAAAAGCTAACGGTTTCCTATCACGAAGTGGGACACGCTCTGGTGGCTGCCCTCCAGTCCCAGTCTGCTCCGGTGCAGAAGATCACCATTATCCCCCGCACTTCCGGTGCACTGGGATACACCATGCAGGTGGACGAGGGCGAACATTACCTCATGACCAAAACCGAAATGGAAAACAAGATTGCAACGCTTACCGGCGGACGTGCCGCAGAGGAACTGATCTTCCACGAGATCACCACCGGTGCTTCCAACGATATTGAACAGGCAACCAAGCTGGCACGCTCTATGGTGAGCCGGTTCGGTATGAGCAGCGAGTTTGGCATGGTGGCAATGGAAACCGTCCAGAGCCAGTACCTCGGCGGTGATGCCAGCCTGACCTGCTCCATGGAAACCCAGACCAAGATCGACAAGAAGGTCACAGAGATCATTCAGACACAGTACGACAAGGCAATGCAGCTGTTACAAACAAACCAGCCGAAGCTGCACGAGATCGCGAAGTATCTGTATGAACACGAAACGATCACCGGCGAAGAATTCATGCAGATTCTCAACCGCCCGATGATCGAACAACAGTAACTGAAAATTTCCGAAAAGCAAACGCCCTGCAACAATTGAACTGTTGCAGGGCGTTTTTGTTGCCTTTATTTGTTGTCTTTAAGAAAGGTCTGGCTCCGGCAGTATGTTGATCAGATGTACCAGAAACCGCATCAGAGAAACGGCTAAAGTCAATTCATACGCAAAAAGGCTGTCACATGATTCTTTGCATGTGACAGCCTTTTATAACAACAATTGTTTACGCTTCTGTAGGTGCAGAAGAATCTCCATTTTCCGTGGGCTTTTCTTCTGTCGGTTCTGCTTCTGTTGCAGAGGTTTCCGGTTCTGCCGGTGTTTCCTCAAACTGGGAGGGATCCATTTTGCCCAGCATCAATGTTTCGAAGTCGTCCTTCTCGATCTTCTCGTGGATCATCAGATACTTTGCCAGCAGTTCCAGCTGATCCATGTGCATTTGCAGGATCGCCGTTGCCTTGTCGTATGCCTTTTCCACGATGTTCCGTACTTCGTCATCGATTTCACCGGCAACGCGGTCGGAGTAATCGCGGGACGAGCCCAGATCTCTGCCGAGGAAAACCTCGTTCTGGTCATTGCCATAGACGATCGGTCCCAGCTTTTCGCTGAAGCCGTAACGAGTCACCATGCTCCGTGCGGTAGAAGTGGCACGTTCCAGGTCGTTGGAGGCACCGGTGGAGATGTCGTCCAGCACCAGCTGTTCTGCCACGCGTCCGCCCAGCAGCGTGATGATGTTTTCTTCCATTTCCTTTTTGGAAACGAAGCTTTTGTCCTGCTCCGGCAGGGACATGGTATAGCCGCCAGCCATACCTCTGGGGATAATGGACACCTGATGCACCTTATCCTGATGATCGCAGTAATAGGTGCAGACTGCATGCCCTGCCTCGTGGAATGCGGTCAGCCGCTTTTCCTTGGGCGTTACCTTATGGGACTTCTTTTCCGGTCCGGCGATCACCTTAATGGTCGCCTCCTGAATTTCGTCCATGGTGATTGCCTTTTTATTTTTCCGTGCAGCAAGCAGGCAGGCTTCATTCACCAGATTTTCCAGATCAGCACCGGTAAATCCCACGGTAGACTTGGCAATGGTAGTCAGGTCTACGTCCGGTCCGATGCTCTTGCTCTTGGTGTGTACTTTCAGGATCTGTTCCCGACCCTTGACGTCCGGATAGCCAACTACGATCTGACGGTCAAACCGTCCCGGACGCAGCAGAGCCGGATCCAGAATATCCCGCCGGTTGGTGGCAGCAATGACAATGACGTTGTCCTTGCCGGTAAAGCCGTCCATTTCCACCAGCAGCTGGTTCAGTGTCTGTTCCCGTTCATCGTGTCCGCCGCCGATGCCGGTGCCGCGGTGGCGGCCGACTGCGTCAATTTCATCGATAAAGATGATAGACGGAGCGTTTTTCTTCGCCTGATCGAACAGGTCACGGACACGGGACGCACCGACACCCACAAACATTTCCACGAAATCCGAACCGGAAATGGAGAAGAACGGGCAGCCGGCTTCTCCTGCAACAGCTCTCGCCAGCAGGGTCTTACCGGTTCCGGGAGGTCCCATGAGCAGTACGCCCTTGGGGATACGGGCACCCAGTTCCGCATACTTCCGCGGATTTTTCAGGAAGTCTACGATTTCTTCCAGTTCATGCTTTTCCTCATCGGCACCTGCCACATCGGCAAAGGTTGCCTTGCGGGTGTTCGCCTGATTCTTGATGTTTGCCTTGCCGAAGGTGGTGTACTTGCCGCCGCCGTTTGCCTGCCGCATCATGAATACGAACAGGAAGATCATCAGCCCCAGCAGCACCAGTGTGGGAATCAGCGTCAGCAGCCACGAAGTATCCCGAATCTTATAATAGTCCACCTGCAGCGGAGCATCGGGGTGCTTCTGGTTATAGCTGGTGCGATAGTCCTTCGTATCATCACGGAATACCGATACATTGGGCACATCATAGGTCAGCTTATCCCCGTCGTCCAGCGTCAGCTTCAGTTCGCCGGAGCCCAGATCCAAGGTGTACGCAGTAACTTCATAATTATCGAAGTACTTCATAATGTCGGAATATTTGGTTTCTTTGCCGCCGGTTTTCAGTCCGTTCAGCAGGAAAACCAGTGCCACGATCAATACCACGACAACGAGCAGATACGCTCCGATCCCACGGCCTTTCTTTGGTGTCAAATTACATTCACTCCATTCTGTTGAAAAGAAAACCGGCAGGCAGCATTGCCGCCAGTTCTCTCTATATCATTGCGAGGGAACTGCTGCATCAAGTTTACACCATTTCCCGAGAATTTCCAGCACCAGCAGCCGTCTGGTTTCTCCGTCCGGACAAACTCTTGCGGCACAGCCCACGCCCTCGGCGAAAATCACCCCGTCTGCATCTGCCAGCACATGAGCCGTGCGGCGGCGTTCCGGCGGAAGATTCGCCTGTATCAGTTTTTTCAGAGCAGAGGTAAACCCTCTGCCGGAAAGCTGCATGCGGTCGCCGGACTGTCTGGGACGCAGGAAGATTTCACCTTTTATTTTATCATAATCCAGACACGCATTTGCAAATTTTTTATGAATATTTGCAACATTTTCCGCAGGCGACACTGTTTCCAGTCGGGCATGCAACACAAAACCTGAAAAAAGCCGGTTTTCCCCCATTTGCAGAGGGATCGCTTCCGGCAAAGGCTCCGGCAGCTGCACCGTTTCTATGGTCAGTGTGCCCGACTTTCCCACAGCATAAACAGCACCAGACAAATTCCACCTGCCGCCCTGCCGTGCCAGTGCCGCCAGCCGTTCCAGTAGCGGGGCTTCACAGGAGATCCCCGCCTCCTCCAGCAGCATGGCAATACACCGGAACTGCAACGCCTCGTGAAGCGTTTCCAAGCCGGAAAGGGTATTCTTTCCAGTATGGCATTTGGCATAGGCTGCCTGTGCCTGCTGGTGCAGGAAATCGTCCTCCCGCCGCAGGCTCCGCAGGGTATAGGAAACCGTGCGTTCTACAGAAGGGTTCAGCTGTTCCAGTGCCGGAATCACCTGATGCCGGATCCGGTTGCGGGTGTAGGCATCGGTGAGGTTGGTGCTGTCGGTAACATAGGTCTGCCCCAGTGATTCCAGATACTGTTCCACCTGCCGCCGTGTCACCCGCAGCAGCGGACGGAGAAACCGCCCGTTTTTCGGCGGAATTGCCGTCAGTCCATGCAGGCTTGCTCCCCGCACCAGCCGGTGCACTGCCGTTTCCAGATTGTCCGAGGCGGTGTGTGCCGTGGCGATCCAGTCCGCCTGCACCTGTGCAAAAGCAGCATACCGGCATTCCCTTGCCGCCAGTTCCTCGGAGCAGTGCTCCTGTGCTGCCCTTGCTGCCGGATTCACATCATAGACCGCCAGCCGCACGCCCAGCCCTGCACAAAGCTGCTGACAGAATGCTCTGTCCCGTTCGCTTTCGGCTCCGCGGAGATGGTGATTGACATGCACCGCTGTAATTGTAATACCCAGCACCGGACGCAGTTCCAGCAGGCAGCGGAGCAGACACACGCTGTCCGCCCCGCCGGAAAGGGCACAGCAGACAGTCTGTTCTGGTTCCAGACAGTGCAGCTCCCGCAGTTGCTCCAGTACTGCACGGGAAATGGCATCAGCCCTCATCACGCATTTCCGCATTGGAGAAGCGAGTGAACTGACCGTCCCACATCAGCTTGACGGTACCGGTTTCGCCGTGACGGTTCTTTGCCACGATGCACTCGGAAATGTTCGGCGTGGGGCTGTCCTTATTATAGTAAGCATCCCGATAGAGAAACATTACAATGTCCGCGTCCTGCTCGATAGAACCGGATTCACGGAGATCAGACAGCATCGGTCGCTTGTCGTTACGTCCTTCCGGACCACGGGACAGCTGGGACAGAACAATAATGGGAATATCCAGTTCTTTCGCCATAATTTTCAGCTGACGCGTCAGTTCCGAAACCACCAGTACACGGTTGTCGGTTTTCAGGGTAGAACCCATCAGCTGGAGATAGTCAATGACCACCAGTCCCAGATTCTTCATACGCCGCAGCTTCGCCTTGATCTGCTGCACGTTGATGCTGGCAGTATCGTCAATGTACATGGGCAGTCCGCTAAGAACGCCGGCACTGGTGGCAAGCCGCACCCAGTCCTCGTTGGTGAGAAAGCCGTTGCGAAGCTTCTGGGAATCTACCAGTGCTTCCGAAGAAAGCATACGGGTGGCAAGCTGCTCCTTGGACATTTCCAGCGAAAAGATCGCCACTTCCTTGCCGCTGTGCCGTGCCACGTTGGTGGCAATGTTCAGGGCGAAAGAAGTTTTACCCATACCGGGGCGGGCAGCGATCAGCAGCAGATCCGACTTGTTCAGACCGGAAGTCACCGTATCCAGATAGGAAAATCCTGTTCTGGCACCTACATATTTTTCTTTGTCCGGCCCTGCAATTTTGCCCACATGGTCATAGGCTTCACAAATGGCATCGCCGATCTTGGTCAGCCCCTGCACGTCCTTGCCCTGCCGAATGTCATAAATCCGCTGTTCTGCCGCGTCCATGAGCATCTGGGCACTGCCCTCGCCGGACTGAATGTCCTGCAAAATGCCCCGTGCCGCATATGCCAGACAACGGATATAATATTTTTCCGTGACAATGGCACAGTAGCTCTCGATATTCGAGGTAGACGGCACACTGTTGATTAACGCCGCCAGATAGTTTCTGCCCTCTGCGGCGGTTTCGAACACCTTGCGTTGCACTGCCACATTGAGCACCGTCACCACGTCTGCTCTTTCACCGGAAGTGAACATTTGCAGAATGATCTGGAACAGTTCCTGATGCTGGGGATTGAAAAAGCATTCCGGACGAACGGTTTCCAATACTACCGGCAGTACATTCGGGTCTTGCAGAATGGCACCCAGCACAGTCTGTTCTGCTTCCAGACTAAAGGGCAGTTCTGCGGCTTCGTTGGAAGAATACACTGTATCTGCCATGAAAATCCCTCCTTGGAAAAATAATGCGGGACGAAAACCGTACCCGCATTGCTCTGTTGCTGATAATTCTGGGCAATACCGCACAAAGATTGTGCGACAGATGCGTCGTCAAATTTTTCGGCAGATTGCCCAGAAATTCCGCAGGCATACTGCCGTATGGCAAGGGATTTCTGGGCAATATGACGGAAAATCTGCAAGCAGATTGCATACAAAGCCGTCAGGCGGGCTTTATTCAGTGTTTCCTTAGAATGACACAACGTGGAGTTCTTCCGGCAGCGTGTCCTCCGATGCTCCGCAGCAGGACACCACATGCCCGCTGTCCGGCCGGAACTGCCGGAACTGCCAGCCCTGGGGGTGGCGAGTGACATCTTCCCCGTCCAACGCGAACACCGCCGTGTGCAGCGGGTAGGAGATGCCCACGCCCAGAGCCTTGACAAACGCTTCTTTCAGCGTCCAGAACCGGAAAAAAGTTTCGTCCGGCTGGGGGCTTTCCATGACAGCAAGCACCTCCTCCGGTGCAAAGGAACGCCGCAGCACCCCCTCCCGCAGAGAGCGAATGCTTTCGCAGTCTACCCCCAGCGGAAACGCCGAGATGCCACAGACTGCCAGCCCGCGGCAGTGGCTAAGGTTGAAACAGATCTCCTGCCGCTGTGGAAAAAAGGGCTTGCCGCGGGAGTCGCAGGCAATTTCCGGCAGGGACAGCCCGTAAACCTCCTGCACCGCATACGCCAGCAGCCGGTAAGCGGTTTCGTGTTCCAGAGCCTTTTTGCCGGCGGGAACGGGGGCGGCGAATAGGTGCATGGGGATTCTCCTTTCGTGAGGTGAGGTGTAAAACGTTGACAAATAGGTGAGTGGGCTGCCAGCCCGACTGAAAAATTCCCCTCAATTGATAAAATAGTCCAGCACAGACCGCAGCGTTTCGCCGGTGCTGTCCCGCGAGATCACATTCTGCACCATGACCGGATCGTCCGTGATGATGCTGTCCACGTGGAGATTGCACAGGCTCCGCACCTCGGACATACTGTTCACCGTCCATGCGAATATCTGCTTGCCCTGCTGATGGGCGGCGTTGACTACCTGACTGGTGACGAACACCTTGTTCAGACTGAACGCGTCCGCATACTTCAGGGAGTAGAACTGTCCGTATGCCACGCTCATGAGATAGCCGGTACGAATCTCCGGATTGGCTTCCTTGACCTTTTTCAGCGAGCCGTAGGAAAACGATGTCACATAGCAGGCATCGGTGTACTGATACTGGGTGATTAACTCCGCCACGTCCTGCTCCAGCGTATCGGAACCGTGCTTGGTGGGCTTGATCTCGATGTTCAGCTTCGCCCGCTTGTCCACAAATTGCAGCGTTTCTTCCAGCGTGGGGATTCTGGCATTGGCATACGCCGGATCAAACCAGCTGCCTGCGTCCAGATTCTGAATATCTGCATAGTCCACGTCCCAGATGTCCTTGTTCACACCGGTAGTGCGTTTCAGATTGGAATCGTGCATCACCACCAGCACGCCGTCCCTGGTCTGCTGCACGTCCAGTTCAATGAAATCCGCCCCCACCGAAATGGCATCGGAAAAGGCGTAGAGGGTGTTCTCCGGTGCATCGGCAGAAAGTCCCCGATGTGCCATAACGGTGGGATTCTGGAACAGTGCCAGACGGAAATTCGCCTTGCCGGTGAAAACGCTGTACACATACGAAAGGTTCAGTCCCAGAGCCGCCACCGTAAAGCAGCATGCCGTCAGAACTGCCGTGCTCCGGCGAAACGGCTTGGCACTCCGGCTCAACGGGACTGGTTCCGGAAGCACCACCTCCGGCATCTGCACACAGCGTTTCTCCAGCAGAGCCGTCAGGTGTGCCATGCAGATCGGCGTGGCAAAGAACGAGAAACTCCACAGCACGATCTGAATCAGCAGTTTCAGGATCCGCATTGCCTGCGACATGATGAGATCATTGCTGCCGGTGGCACGAATCACCATCAGCACGACCACTGTAATCAGACACAGGAACACCAGCAAAGCGGCGAAATAACAGCAGTTCCACACCAGCACGGAGAAGAACGTCTGCCAGAAACGCCCCCGCACCAGCTGCACGCTGGTAGCTCTGGCACTGCGGTAGCTGCACTGGTTCTGGGTGAACAGCACGCTGGAAAAGACCCAGCGAACAGAAAGCAGACAGCACAGAATAATTGCCACCACATAAATCGGCAGCAGGAATTCCTTTTTCGTCATATAGTAGGCGAGAAAATCCGGAATGCCCATTGCGGTAAAAATACCGGAAGTCGCCGAAAACTGCATCAGCGGAATCAGCACCAGCAGATGCAGTACCAGAAACGATCCGCCGCCCCGAAAGAAGTGCAGCACCGACTGCAAGCCGGAACGCACCATTCGCCCCAGCGTGGTACGGACTTTCTGAAAGCGGGACTGCCGGAAACAGGTACAGACTGCCGCAATTTCAAACAGGGTATACAACGCCGCCAGCAGCAACAGCACTGCCAGCAGCAGAATCGTCCACGGGGAACGGAGGAACTGCAACAGGTTGGAGGTGGTGAGATATTTCAGCTTCGCCAGATGGATCGCCAGCTGGATCAAGCCGGCACACGCCGGTGCAATCACCAGCAGCGTCACCAGTTTCCAAAGAATTTCAAACAGTATCAGCGGTTTCCAGTGTGCTGTCAGCCGCCGCATGCCAACCCAGAATTGTACCACAGAAGTCCCTCCTTTTCCGGACAGCACCACCGGACTTGATGTCGTGCCGCCGCAAATGTTCTCCTGTTCAGTTTAGCATATTTTTTACCAGAAGTCAATGCAACCGCAAAAATGAACACGCCCAGCCCCATTTTTTCCACTCATAAATTGCATAAAAAGAGGCTGATCTACAGCAACACCCCACGAAGCCGCCTGATCGCTTTATGCAGAGTTCCCTTTACAGAGCCAAAAAAGCGGTACAGAAATTCTGTACCGCTTTTCTTGTTCTAAATTTCAAAAAGCCTACTGTAGCAATCCCTGATTCAGGAGCATCTGCATCAGCAGCAGAACGTCACAGTTGTCCAGATACCCGTCACCGTTGATGTCAGCACTTTGAGATGCGGCATCTCCTGTGGGGATCTGCCCCAGCAGCATGTGATTCAGCATCACCAGATCAGACAGATCTGTCTGGTTGTCGACGTTGACATCGCCGGCAGCTTCGCTGTCGCCGGATACCACACTAACGCTACAGGTATGCACCTGCCCGTCATACAGCACAGACACCTCTGCCGTTCCCACACGGTTGCAGGTGAGCATGATTTCCGCGGAGGTGTTTCCAGGAGCAAGCTTGACAATATCTGTATCCGAACTCATCCAGACACAGTCGTCCCCGTTGCCCTCTGCCGGATAAAATTGCAGGCGGCTGGTTTGTCCGGCACGTACCCGCAGTGTTGTCCGGTTCAGGTGGTCAGTCTTGATTGCAGCGGTATGTCCTGTGGTAGTCGCTGCTGTAGTTTCTGTAGAAGCCACAGTGGTTTCTGTCACCGCTTCCGTGGTGGTTTCTTCGGTGGTAATTTCTGTGGTTTCCGTAGTCGTTTCTGTTGTAGTTTCGGCAGAAGTCGTTTCCGTAACAGTGGTGGTTTCTGTTTCCGAAATCGTCGTTTCTTCCGTTGCGGCGGTCGTTGTCACAGTGGTTTCTGTTTCGGTAGTCTGTTCCGCCGAAGTGGTCGTTTCCGCCGGTGTTGTGGTTGCGGCTTCCGTGATGCGGATCGAGCCGGAAACCAGTGCCGGAGAAGAACGGGAACCGTCGGCGATCTCTACCGTGGCTACTGCACCGGTAGGCGAGAGCGATACCGCAGACAGGTCGATCACATCGCCTGCCTTGACGCTTTCGTCCAGCTTGATCTTCAGCACGCCCAGCGTGGTGCCGCTGTAGACATACCCGCTGCTGGGGTCTACGCTGTGGAATTCCAGCCAGCCGGAGCTTACCACTTCACCGGACCGCTGGCTAAAGTCGTCCATTACACCGATCTGATCGATGTTCACACTTTGCAGTTCCTTCGCCTGTGCAATGGTTTCGTCATAGAAAACGCCCATAGACAGATAGGACACACCGGTATTTCGTTTCAGGACAATGGGCACATCTACCACATAGCTCTTGAGCCACAAATGATAGGTATCAATTTCCACATCGCTGATCTTTACGGTTGCCGCCGCAGTCAGCTCGTTTGCCGACACCAGACTGATGGTGCCCTTTTGCATGTTCAGGTCACCAAAGGTGCCCTTGGTGCTGACGATAATCATGCTGTCGCCGTCGGGGCTCAGTTCCTGCGGATTCAGCATGATCTTGTCGCCCAGCGATATATCCGACCGCACACGGAACGTCAGCGTACACAGTGCCGTTCCTGTAAAAGCATCATAGGGGCCGCGATAGAGAAACTGCATCCAGATGCCGTTGTTGTCATCGGAATAGGATTCGATCATGCCCAGATTCTTGGTATCATCACAGGTACAGCTGACAATGCTCAAATCGTTGGTGTCCCAGCTGACACCGAATGCCAGCATGGTAAAGCAGCTGTTTGACGTGATTGTAATCGGCACAGAGATCAGGTGATCGCTCTGCTCCAGATCTTCCATGGAAATGGAAATGTCCGGAATCGTCACCTTACCGAATGCAAAAGAATTCGCCGCCTGGGTGGAAGTGGCAAAAATTCTGCCGTTGTTGATGGTCAGCGTACCCGCAGTGCCGGAGTGGTTGGCAACCGATGCCTTTGTATCTCCATCACTGCTACAACCGGTAATGTCATAGATCGACCCCGGCTTCGTATTGTCCGGTACTGTGAACCGCAGCGTACAGATGTCGCTGCCGGTATAGGTGCTGTCGGCAATGACATGGATCCACCCGACACCGTTTTGGTTGTCAATGGTGGGGATCAGAGAAAGCCCTTCCGGTATATTGCCGGACGGCGGTTCTGCCGTCATCTTGCTGGCATCCCAGCGGAAGCCAAACACCATGTCGCTAAAGCCATTGTTCGCTTCTGCGGTCACCGGCACTTCTACCATATAGTCGTTCTCATCCAGATCCCGCATAGAAGGTCTGACTTCTCCGATCTGCAGTTTTACTTCCGGCACAACGCTGTCCACAATAGTGATCGTACCGGAAACAATATTCAGGTCATGTGATTTCATCGTCTTGTCTTTGTACAGAGCCTTGTTGTCGGCATAGTCCGCATAAGCCCCTTCCAGCACAAATGTATCCCCCACCTTGACATCCGGATTGATCTCTGCTGTCAGGGAACTGATATTGGTTTCCTTGCAGTCGTTCTCAATGAACATCATCCAGATCTGCCTTTTGTCATTGGCAATGGTGAGAATCGGCAGCTTCATGTTGCCGGTAGAACGTGCACCCTGCACGGACATGCGTGTCACATCCCATTTTACACCAAATTGCAGAACGGTAAAGCCGGGGTTATTGGGCATGGTGACCGGCACAGTGACCATATAGTGGTTTTTGATCAGCTGATCCAGCTCGATCGAAATGTTCCCTATAATAATATCGCCGGAATTGTCGGCGAACTGCTGTGCATCTGCCCCGTCCGTTACCTCCGGTGTATTCCCGCCTGCCTCTGCCAGTGCAGAAACAACTTCGGCTCCGCCCGCAAGCACCAATGTTGTGCATACCAGAAATACTGCCATTAAAATCGCCATCATTTTTTTCCAAATGCGTTTCATCGTGTATCCTTCCTCTCATTGCCAAATCGGAAAACGCACAGAACCTTCTATCGAATATTATAGCACTATTATACATTTTTGTCAACGGATTTCGGGCTTATTTGTATAAATGTACAACTGCCGAATTCGTTTTTTGTGTATTTGGTGCTTTTTGGTGGATTCCCTCCTTTATTGTTAGTTTACCATATCCTGCATGATCTGTCAATTGACGGAATGGATAAAAGAACCTCGCTGATTCGTGTATTTCTTATGCGGATTTGTGGGATACAATATTGACATTTTCCAGTGCAACGCACAAAAAAACCGCACCGCTTTCTGCTTGTACGCAGACCTGCGGTGCAGTTTTTTCGAATTGTTTAGGGCAATACCGCACAAAGATTGTGCGACAGATGCGTCGTCAAATTTTTCGT
>ENA-OYZL01000925-OYZL01000925.1-human-gut-metagenome-genome-assembly--contig:-NODE-925-length-12196-cov-5.193724_pt1 | contig 12196 bp, 12 predicted proteins | sample MGYA00243292_ERZ653479 | MGnify/ENA primary metagenome ERZ653479 (study PRJEB26926, sample SAMN06165116) | human gut metagenome | biome: ENVO:00009003; feature: ENVO:2100002; material: ENVO:00002003... | reverse complement strand
AAAGAAAGAAAAAAGAAAGGAGATACATATAATGGAAAAAGAAGAATTTATTAAAGATTGGAAAAAGTTCCTTATTGAAATAGGAAAAAGTGAAACAATCCTTGCAAAAGAATTAGGAACAACACAGTCCAACCTAAACCAAAAAACAAGTAAAGGTACAATCCGGTACCTAGAGCTTTCTAATATTGTAGAAAAATATGGTTACTCCATAAAAATTCATAAAGGGGATACAGAAAAATGACTACAAAGAAAACGACCACAGCACGAAACGCAAAGCCTGCTTTTGTATGGGATGAAGAAACTTTAATAGGTTCTTTAATGAGTTCAGAAAAACAAAAAGTTTCTGTTTATCTATGCAAGAAAGATACAAAAGGGTACATTTCAGTCGTAAAGGCTGTAAAACTTAAAACAGGCTTTAAACCTACGAAAGGGTTTGCAATTCCCTACCACTCAGCACAACAAATTTCTGCTTTAATAAATAGAGCATTTAACGAAGGACAGAAAATGAATTATAGTTCTGAATGGGAATCAGAAAGTAAAGCAGTAGAAGATGAAGAAGCAAAACGAAGTTCTGATGTGATTATTTATTTGTAATAGAAAGAAAACAGACAACAAATAAAATCAAAAGACACCTTGAAGGTATCCAAAAGGATTCCCAAGGTGTCTTTGTTTCTTTCGATATTAAATTACTTAGTACCATTTTAGCACGGAAATAGCATAAAAAGTCCACTACTTTCTTGCAACTTATTTATGGTATAATACTAATAAATAATTGTAGGAGGTTCTTATGACAACAGTAGAAATTATATTAATAGTCATTTGTTTAATATTGTTATGGCTGGTTCTTCATTTCAAAACACTAAATAAAAAAGATTCTATGGTTGCAGAGCGGGCATTAAAGGCCTATGGAAAAACAACAGCTTATTATTATATACGGTGTGGAATGCTTGAAGGTGCATTTGAAAATTCCTTTACTGCAACTATGGACGACTTAGAGACAGCTTTTGCTCTCATAAAAAACCAAGACCCTGCCTTTTTCACTATAATAAATAAGCAGTATAATGAAGATTTAGAAGGTATAATAAAATTAACCAATGAGGTACAGTGGCAACGTATAGCAACTAAACATGGAATAAATGAATAAAAAAAACACACCTCAAGAAAAAATGAGATGTGTTATAATGTTTTGTAGAGGTGATGTTTTATGATAGGGTATTATTTAGGGCGTAGTATCATTGCTTTGCTTATTTTTAGTACGTTATACGCTTTGTTTACTGGAGCAATAGACGGCTTTCAGTATCTATTAAAACTACCTGTAATAAACGTTTTGATACTTGTAGCTATTTTTATGTTGTGTGTATTTCTATATTTAAGTATGGGAACGACAAACAGAGATAAACAAGCAGTATATGCCAAATTAGCAAACGGTTCGGCTATTATAATGGTTTGTTTAATGATATATAGCTATTTTAATTAACAGTAGTAACCTTTAGGAATTCCTAGAGGTTATTTTTGTTCCTCTTGTATGTGGAACAATAACTAAACGTTCCATATACAAGAGAGAGTATTATTTATTATTTGTTGACCATTGGAAGCTAGAGGATATCACAAGGATACCTAAAGGATTGCCGACAAAACAGATAAAATTGGAGAAAGAAACACAAGAGGGACAAAAACGTTCCCACTACTACGAAATCTTTGTGAACAATTTTAGTACCAGCTACTAATTTTTGAAAAAACAGACACCTGTTTGTGTCTTGTAGTGTCGCAGATAGTGACTTATAATGTAGGAAACCCTTGGTATCCCTTGGTTCTCCTGTGGTATCCTTTATAATCCATAGTTATGTACTAGGTTGCTAGGGTGTGCCTGTGTAATCCTGTGTAATCCTGTGGTGTTCCTGTGATGGAGGCGGCAGGAGCTAAATGTTTGTCTAAGGTTACCCGCTTGGTCGCTAGGTCGTGCCTGCTTGCACGCACGCACACGCCCGCACGCATATTTTATATATAATGGAAGGGAAGGGGCCACCGGGGGGAGCTGCGGAGCACCAACAACATATAATACCCTCTCACATTTTTTTTGGTAATTTTTACCTTTAAAGGAGGCATTGGTTATGACAAGACGACCAAAAGGTGATGGGAGTATCACTGAGTTACCTAATGGTAAGTTCAGAGTAAGAATAGAAATTCGCCCGGATGGAGGCGACAAAAGGAAATGGGTATCAAAGACGGTAGGTAGTATATCGGAAGCCCGTAGTGTCCTTAAGGAACTCGAACGACAAAAGGCTGACAACAAGCTAATAGCGGCTAAGAAGGAAAACTTCAAGGACATTGTTGAGATGTACCTTAAGGAACTGGAGGAAAGCGGAGAAGTCAAAGAGACGACCCAATGGGGCTACAAGATGTTTCTGTCTAAGTGGCTGCCTTATTTAGAGGCTATGCCTATTCAGAAGATAACTTCAAGAACCCTTGATAAGATAATGCAGGACTGGAAGACACAATATGGTGTCAATTCTATCTTATCGTATCGTAGGGCGTTGAGCTGCCTGTTTACTTTCGCTATTAAGAAGAAGCTGATAAGCAGAAGCCCTCTAAAGGACAGCAAGAGAATTAAGAATGTGGCGACAAAGAAGTATCTGGAAATTATTAGCCCAGAGGAACATGAGCATATCAAAAGGATTACCTATGGTGACTTTAAGAGTTTCTTAGAGACCGGAAAGGCAACGTCAAAGACCATGATGTTTCCTATTTATATGCTTGCTTATGAGACCGGAATGAGGCGAGGAGAAATAGCTGCCTTGAAGTGGAGTAGTGTCGATTTCAAGCAGAACACTATCTTCGTGGAATCCAATATGGTTCATGTGGCAGGTAAAGGAACCTTCGAGACGACACCAAAGACTGAATCATCTGTGAGACCTATTCTTGTCTCTGAGGCACTATTGGAGCTGCTAAGGACTATTAAGGATACCTACGAGAAGTTCAACATAAAGGCGACTTACCTTTTTGTCGGACAGAAGCATACCTGCATAATACCTTCGCAGATTGGAGATAACTTTAAGGAGATAAAAGAGAAAGCAGGTATAACAAGATCGCTGACTTTCCACGACATCCGACATACAAATGCCACTATCCTTTTGACAAAGGGCTTTAACACCAAGGTCATATCGACAAGATTAGGACACTCAAATATAGCCATAACCTTAGACACTTACAGCCATGTGCTTAATGCTACCATGCAGTCGGCAGTAGGTTTTCTGGAGGAACAATCGGGTCACTATTCGGTCACTATGGGTAGTTAAAATAGGCTAAATTTGGTAAAAACGGCTAATGTGGAATCAGAATGAAAATACCAATACGACTAGTAAACAAGCGGGTTGACACAAAAGTAGAGACAGAATAAAATATCATGTGTTATAATATAGTGATAATAAGGAAGGTGGGTAAACGAGTGAAGAGCAAAAAGCTTGGCATTATGGGCGGCACTTTTGATCCTGTTCATTTGGGGCATCTGCAGACAGCCAAGTTTATTTACGAGCATTTGGGCTTGGAAAAAATAATTTTTGTTCCTGCGTTTATTGCGCCTCATAAGGTTGGTCTGGAGTTTGCACCTGCTGCTGACCGTTATCGGATGACGGAGCTGGCAACGGAGCCTTTTCCTTATTTTGAAGTTACTGATATTGAATTGCAGCGCAGCGGAGTTTCCTATACTTATGATACGGTTATGGAGTTAAAGGCCCGCTATTCAGAATATGAGCTGTATTTTATTATTGGTGCCGACGCTGTGCCGATGCTGAACACCTGGCACCGCATCAGGGAATTGCTGGCAGAAGTGACTTTTATAGCTGCTGACAGGCCCGGTTATGGGCAGACCATTGACAAGGTTTGCGAATTTTTTGGCGAGCCTGCTAAGAATAAAATTATACTTTTGGATACTCCTGAAGTAGATATTTCTTCGACTGGCATTCGTGAACGTGTCAGACGAGGACTTTCTATTAAGGGTCTGGTGCCGGAAAGTGTAGAAAAGTATATTTTAGAGGAGCATCTCTACCAGTCTTAATGGTAGTGAGAGGAGTTGTTATCATGCTGGATATCACAGAAATGAAAAAACTTCTTAAAGCATCTTTGCCTCATAAGCGTTTTAAACATTCTTTGGCTGTATACGATACTGCTCTTGAACTGGCAGCTGTTTACGGACTGGATAAGGAAAAGGTTGGCGTGGGGGCATTACTGCACGATTGCGGGCGTGAGATACCTACGCGTGATCTTTTGATGCATACAATTGCTTTGGGTTTACCAATGGATGATGTCGAAAGGAATCAGCCTATTTTACTGCATGCCAAACTGGGCGTATATTACGCCCGGGAAAAATACGGCGTTACCGATCAGGAAATTTTGGATGCTATCCGTTTTCATACTACTGGTGCGGCAAGCATGAGCAAGATGGCGATGGTTGTCTATCTGGCTGATCTGCTGGAGCCGACCCGTGATTTTGCAGGTATAGAGGAAATGCGCCGGCTGGCTAAGGTTGACTTGGAACAGGCCATGATAAAGGCTTATGCGCAGACGATACGTTATTTGCTGGAATATGACCTTTTGGTACACCCTCATTGCATAGAGGGGTATAACGAATTGGCGGCTAAGTTTAAAAGGCTTAAATTGAATTTGTAGGAGATGCCAATGTCTGTGGAAGAAAATAGAGAGAGCAGGCCTGTCCGCAAGAAACGTAAATTACGTTGGGGCAGGCTGGTATTTGTACTGTTGGTTTTGGCGGTACTGCTGACGGGAGCTTTTTGGGGAACAGTCTGGATCTATGACAATTTTATCAATCCGCCGAAGGTTGATGTTGTTGGTGCAAGCGACAAGATAACCCAAAATGAAAAATTGAACAAGCGCATCAATATTTTGCTTTTGGGTATAGATGACGGTGACAGTGATGCTGCTCCGGATGAACCAAAGCGAACTGACGCGATGATGCTGGCCAGCTTTGACCCCGGCGATAATAAGGTTGCGCTGCTTTCGCTGCCGCGTGACACCAAGGTGCAGATTCCGGGCCGGGCTGGTTGGGATAAGCTGAATGCAGCCTATGCTTATGGCGGTGTGATGATGGCCAAGCAAACTGTAGCCAATCTGCTGCAGGTACCGATCCATTATTATGTTTTAGTGGACTGGCGTGCGTTTATTGATGTTATCGATCTGATCGGCGGCGTTGATTTATATGTGGAAAAGGATATGTATTATGAAGATCCTTACGCCGATCTTGTTATTGATATTAAACATGGCTATCAGCATCTGGACGGTAAGCGGGCAGGCGAATATGTGCGTTTCCGCAAAGATGAGCTGGGTGATATTGGCCGCGTGCAAAGGCAGCAGAAGTTTATGAAAGCGGCGGCAGCACAGATTTTCAATATCGATACGGTGACTAAGATCCCGGCGCTGTTTTCGACTGTTGACAGACATGTGGAGACCGATATGAACACTTTGACGATGATCAAGGCTGCAAACAGCTTTAAGCTGTTTGGTGACGAAAAGGTCAAGTCGGGTATGCTGTATGGTAATTTTGACGATACAGAAGGTATCAGCTATTGGGCTACATCACGCGAGGAAGTTCAAAAATCTTTGGACGAAATCGGCATTCCCTATATGAAAGATGATGAAGATGAACAAGAATAAAGGAGGCGAAAAGATGGATTTTACTACTAAAGAAATTGCACACAAGATCGCGGCGGCAGCCTGCGATAAAAAAGCAAAGGATATTTTGCTGCTGAATATGGAGAACATTTCTCCTGTAACTGATTATTTTATTATTGCCAGCGCTGGAAATAATATTCTAGTTAAAGCTATTGCTGACAATATCGAAGATAAATTGGCGGAGGCAGGCATTTTTGTTACTCACAAAGAAGGCTATGCTGAAGGTCGTTGGATTTTGTTGGATTATGGTAATTGTGTTGCGCATATCTTTATTGAAGAAGAACGCGAGTTCTATAATCTGGAACAACTGTGGGCTGATGCTCCGTCGGAAGAATTTGTGGAGAGCAAAAATGACTGATGAAAAAGACATGGCAAAGCAGCTTAAATATCGTGCGGGTGACGTTGTTACTTTAAAAGTGGCACGTCTGGGCGAAATGGGCGCTTTCCTTGACGCTGGTACGGGCGATACTTCTGATGATATCCTGCTGCATAAGCTGCAGCAGACGGAAGCGGTCAATGTTGGCGATGAAGTTAAAGTCTATTTGTATAAAGATCCGCATGGCCGTTTGACGGCGAGCCAGAAATTACCGAAAATGCGCGAAGGGCAGATCGGTTACGTTAAGGTTTTAAGTGTGACCAAGGACGGCGGGTTTGTGGATATTGGCGCTGAACGCGGTGTATTTTTGCCGTACAGCGAAATGCGAGGGCATGTGTCGCCGGGTCAGCTGGTCTGGATAAAGCTGTATCGCGATAAAACAGGACGCCCTGCTGTCAGTATGCGGGTGGAAGAAGAAATGCTGAAGGCTTCCAAACCTGCTGTTGGTGTCAAGGTCGGCGACAGCGTGACAGGTACTATCTATAATATCCTGCCGGAAGGCTTCTTCATTTTTACTAATCAGCGCTTTTTGGCGTTTCTGCATCGCAGTGAAGTTCCCGGCGGGCGTTTGGATTTTGGTCAGGAGATCACGGCTCGCATCACTTATATTCGTGAGGATGGCAGGGTAAATCTGTCCTTACGCCAGCAAAAAGAAAATGCTATGATCGCCGATGCGGAAGATATTTTAAATTTTTTACATAAACGGAATGGTAAAATGCCTTACTGTGATACTACACCGATGGAAATCATTAAGGAAAAATTTGGTATCAGTAAAGCAGCTTTCAAACGTGCTTTGGGGCATTTGATGAAGGATGGCCTGATCGTGCAGGAAGAAGGCTGGACTATGCTGACTGAAAAAGGACTGCAAAGCGAAAAATAAGTAAAGACTCTCGTTTGGGCGAGAGTCTTTTTTTATGCGCGTTATTTGTGGATGTTAAAAAACATTTCTTAAAGAACAAATATTGGAAATTGTTTAAGAGTAAGGTATAATGTAGACAATAAGAAGTTTGAAATAGAAAGAGGAACTATTATGGACTCTAGCGGCTTAAAAGAAGATATTTTTTACAGTTCCAGCTGGATGCAGGAAATATTGGAAATCAGTAATATTGGTTTATGGCTTTTGGAAATAAACAAAAATAATACTGACGTGCGTCTGTATGCCGATGATAAAATGTTAGAACTTTTAGGGCTGCAGAAGAGTTTATCGCTGGAAGATAATTATAAACATTTTGCGCAAGGCGTGCTTGCAGAAGATCTGGAAATAGTGCAGAAATATATTGAACAGATGCTGACGACCAAAAGGCTGGTAGAGGTTCAGTATCGCTGGAAGCATCCATGGTGGGGCACAATTTTTATTCGCTGCAGCGGCAAGTTATATAAAGAAGACGATAATGCTTATTATATTCGCGGTTATCATCAGAATGCCAGCGATGTTGAGGTCTTAAGACAGGCCAATATCGAAAAGAGCAGGCAGCTGATAGAAGTTGTACGTAAACGTGATTATTATGACGAGCTGTTTCAGTCCGTATTGTGCGGTATCGTTCAATACAGGCCACAGGCTGACGGAAGTATTGTTTTTCAAAATGCCAATATGGAAGCTATCAGGATTTTTGGTTATGAAAAAGAAGAATTCTGGAAGCGTAAATCCTGGCGGATAGAAGATCTGGCTGCGCCGGAAGACTGTGATAGAGTATATCAGAGCATGAACGCGATACTGCTGGGCAAGGGGAAACAGTCTTTTGAATATCGGGCGCTGAGGGCCGATGGTACTTATTGCTGGATCATTGGCAGCGGTGAATATATCAAAAATATTGACGGAGAACGTGTTATTCAAAGTGTTTTTCTGGATATTGATAACAGAAAGCAGATGGAGCTGCTTAATCAGGAATTGCTGGAGCAGGATAAGGGTACTCAGGAACTGCTGCGCCAGGTTCTGGAAGGAACAAAAATTTTCCATTTTTATTATTATCCGCAAAAACGTCTGGAAGTTATGCCGGTAAGAACCAGTAAATATTTTAACTGTAGTATGGAATACAGGAATATTCCGGAAAGCTTTGTGGAAGATTTTGTGAGCGGTGAAAGTAAGGCAGATTGCTATGCGATGTACGAAGCTATTCATAATGGGGCTAAAACTGCATCTTCCACATTCTGTGACAAGAACAAGCAGTGCTGGGTGCGGGTAACAATGACTGTTATGTCATGGGATGATCAGCAGCAGCCGACTTTTGTCATTGGTATCATTGAGGATATCAGCGAGCAAAAAGGAATGGAGCTTGAAAAAATCGAGTTGCAGTCTATTTATAATTTTACGATAGAACATGACTATGATGCTGTTTGCATCTGTGATTTAAACAGTGGTGATTATGTGATGCGTTTTGCCGGTTATTGCGCTCATTACGGCTTGCCGCTGCGTGGCAGCATTAATGAACAGCTGCCGGTATTTATAAAAGAGTTTGTTTGTGAAGAAGATTGTGAGCATTTAAAAAGCTGGAGTATTGATAGTTTGCTGAAGTGCCTGGAGCAGGAAGATGCTGTTATGCTGTATTTCCGTTCATCCGCTAAAGACGGGTACAGATATAAAGAAGTTAAGCTTTCATATTTTGGTAAATTAAAAGAACGGCTGCTTTTGACGATGCGCGATATCCATGAACGTACGATGCAGGAGGAAGCAAATAAACAAATCATCAGTGACGCATATCAGCTGGCTTTACAGGCCAATCAGGCCAAAAGTGAATTCTTTTCAAAAATGTCGCATGATATCAGAACGCCGATGAATGCTATTATGGGGCTGGCGGCTTTAGCGGCACATTGCGACGACAAAGATCATGTAGATGATTATTTGAAAAAAATTGTCACTTCTGGCAAACATATGCTGGAGCTGTTGAATGAGGTTCTGGATATGTCGAAGATCGAAAGCGGCAAAACAGAATTGAACTCGGAAGCATTTTTATTAAAAGAAAAAGTTGAGGAAGCATTAGATATCATTAAACCTGCTGTTGAGGAGAAACGGCATCAGCTGATTGTGGAAACAGAGGCACTGAAAAATATAACTGTGCTGGGTGACGCGTTGAGACTGCAGCAGATATTACTTAATCTGTTGTCCAATGCCGTTAAATATACGCCTGATGAAGGTGTGGTAAAGCTGACGGTTACTGTTAAGCCGTTACCGCATGATCTGGCTGTTTTTGATTTTATTGTAGAAGATAACGGCATTGGGATGGAACAAAGTTTTATCGAGCGTATTTTTGAGCCGTTTATAAGAGCAGAAGATTCTCGGGTCAGTAAAATACAGGGAACTGGTCTGGGCATGACGATCAGTTTGAACCTGGCAAAACTGATGAACGGGTCGATCGATGTTGAGAGCTGTGTTGGTAAGGGCAGTAAGATCACTGCTTCTGTTTGTCTGAAGGTGCAGCGTCAGAACGGAGTTGCGGTCGAGTATGAACAACCTGCCGGTGATAACGAAAATGCTGCTGATATTGATTATAGCGGTAAACGGGTACTAGTAGTTGAGGATAATGCAATCAATCTGGAAATTGCTTTAGAGTTTTTGAAGCTGTTGGGCTTGACTTGTGAATCCGCTGGTGATGGTGCAGAAGCATTGGAAAAATTCCTGGCGGCGCCTGAAGGATATTATGATTTGATTTTTATGGATATCCAGATGCCAACTATGAATGGCTATGAAGCGGCAAGAGCAATCAGAGCTGCTTCTCGCAGTGATGCGGTCCGGATTCCGATTATTGCCATTACTGCGAATGCTTTTTCGGAAGACGTGAAAATGGCGCTGGCCGCGGGGATGAATGCACACATAGCCAAGCCGTTTGAACTAAAGCTTTTGAAAAAAATAATACGTCAATGGCTGAAATAAGACGACTGGAAGAAGCTCCGTTTTGTAGGGGCTTCTTTTTTGTGTTATAATGCAGATATCTATTTCAGAAAAGAGCGGAGAGAAACCATGGATTATTTTGTCTTGACAGTTGCTTCGTTGATATTATTTGCTGCTACTTTTTTCAGTACTGTAACTGGTTTTGGCTTTGCGCTGATCGCAGCTCCTGTATTAACGATGGTCATGGGGCCGAAAGAGACAGTTGTATTTGTTATTATCGCCGGTGTTATTGTGCGGGTGATCATGATGTGGCGTACCTGGGGAGAATTTGAGTGGCCGACAGTTTTGATAACAGCTGCCGGCAGTCTGTTGGGGATTATTCCCGGAGCGTATCTGCTGAAAGTGGCTGATGCTAATCATTTAAAGATTTTATTAGGGATAGCGCTTTTGCTTGTAACGCTTTTGATGGAATTAAATTTTGTGCCTGAGGTCAAAAATAAAAAGCTGGGACGTGTTTCTGCTGGTTTTTTAAGCGGTTTTTTCAGTGCGACTACCAGTATCAGCGGGCCGCCGATCGCTTTATATTTTTTGAGTGAGAATATGGAGAAAAATTTGCTGCGCGCCAATATGATCTGGATCTTTGCTATCGGCAGTTTTTGTACTTTAGGCAGTTTTTTTGTTGCGGGTACATTTCAGGGTGGAAATTTGATTGCTTTGTCGCTGTATGTGTTGCCGGCAGTACTTTTAGGCTGGTGGCTGGGAGAAAAAATGTTTTTCCGTATAAATCAGCATTTATTTAAGCGCATTGCGCTGCTTGTAGTATTGATAGGCGGGGTAATGACTTTGGGAAGTGGCATCAACGGTGTGCTCCATTGATTTTGTTGTAACATTGTTTACAATAGACGGTGCATAAAAATTAATTTTTTTGAATTTTATGCTTTTGCTTGACACCTTTTTGATACGGGTCTAAAATAACAACAATTAAGTTTTACACAAGAAATTTAAATTAGGTGGGTTGATCGTGGAATCTGTTTTGAGAACTAATTGGGTAAATGAATATGCTTTTGACTTTAGCCGGGGCTATTTTTATTTTAGCGCTGGTTATTTTACTTGCTCAAAACTGCATAATTCTATTACCGTAAACAGATGCCGATACCGTAGCTGAGATATGCTGCTGTAAATAAGAAGATGAATTTTTAATCAGGCTCTCTTACGAGGCCTGATTTTTTTTATTATCTTGTGTAAATAAAAATGAAATTAAGGAGTGGAGATAAATGATTATAGTAATGAAACCGGGGATTCCCGCAGAAGAGGAATTGAGAGTAAAAAGCTTGATGGAAGGTAAGGGTTTTCAGATCCATGAAAGCCGCGGTGCTAATTTTACCCTGTTCGGTGTAGTAGGCGATACGGCTGCCTTCGATATGAATCAGCTGAGAGTATATGACTGCATTGACAAGGTTATGCGTGTGCAGGAGCCTTATAAACGTGCTAACAGGATGTTTCACCCAGAAGACAGTATCGTAGATGTATGCGGGGTGAAGGTGGGAGGCAAACAGATCACGGTAATGGCAGGCCCTTGTTCAGTAGAGACGCGGGAACAGATTATCGGCGTGGCGGAGGATGTGAAGCAAATGGGCGCTGCGATCCTGCGTGGCGGCGCTTTTAAGCCGCGTACTTCTCCATACTCTTTCCAGGGACTGCAGGAAACCGGACTGGATTTATTAAAGGAGGCTAAAGCTGTTACCGGGCTGCCGATCATTACAGAAATTATGTCAGCAGATAAGATCGAACGTTTTGTAGAAGATGTGGATGTGATTCAGGTAGGCGCCCGCAATATGCAGAATTTCGAGCTTTTGAAGGAGCTGGGCAAGACAGATAAACCGATTTTGCTGAAACGCGGTTTGTCTGCGACGATAGAGGAGTGGCTGATGTCGGCCGAATACATTATGGCCGGCGGTAATGATAATGTTATTTTATGTGAGCGTGGTATCCGAACCTTTGAAAATTATACCCGCAACACTTTGGATCTGAGCGCGATACCGGCAGTAAAAAAACTCAGTCATTTGCCGGTGGTGGTTGACCCCAGCCACGCGGCTGGTATGTGGTGGATGGTAGAGCCGCTGGCTAAGGCAGCAGTAGCCGTAGGTGCTGACGGACTGGTCATTGAAGTGCATAATGATCCTGAGCATGCGTTATGTGACGGAGCTCAATCCCTGAAACCTGAACGCTTCGGCAGGTTGATGCAGGATTTGAAGATCATAGCAGGAGCCGTTGGACCTGTCTCTTATACACATCTGACGCTGCCGACG
>ENA-OYZL01000920-OYZL01000920.1-human-gut-metagenome-genome-assembly--contig:-NODE-920-length-12238-cov-3.913486_pt1 | contig 12238 bp, 10 predicted proteins | sample MGYA00243292_ERZ653479 | MGnify/ENA primary metagenome ERZ653479 (study PRJEB26926, sample SAMN06165116) | human gut metagenome | biome: ENVO:00009003; feature: ENVO:2100002; material: ENVO:00002003... | reverse complement strand
GCAACTAATTCTGTCTTATTCATGATTTAATTGTCCTCCTTAAAAAATTAAGTAATAATAAGTATAGATTATTTATACTCCTAGATTCATGATTTGTCAATAAAAAGTGGCTCAAAATGGGGATTTTTGGCACTTCTTGCTGAATGTAAATACTTACATTTCATCCATTAATTCTTCCCAGTGTTCATACAGTTCGTCTAATTCTTTCTTTAGTTGAGTGGATTCATTATGAAGTTCCATTAAACGGGCTGTATTACTGCCTATTGAAGGATCTGAATATTCTGTATCAATAGCGGATAATCTGTCTTCAATTTCAGCAATTCTTATTTCGGTTTTCTTAATTTCATTCTGCTTTTTCTTAAGCTTATTTTGTTCTTCACGCGACTGCTGCCATGAGAGCTTTGAATCTTTTTTGGTAGTGTTATCAGAAGAACTCAATTGTGCATCAGGGGAAGCCTTTGCTGTAAGTATATCCCTTTTTTCCAGATAATAATCATAATTACCAATATAATTAACAATATTTCGGTTAGTGAGTTCAATTATTCTTGTTGCTGTTGCATTAATAAAGTATCTGTCGTGTGAGACATAAAGAATTGTGCCAGTGTAGCTGTTAAGGGCGTTCTCAAGAATTTCCTTGGATACAATATCAAGGTGGTTAGTAGGCTCATCGAGAATAAGCAGGTTGGCATTGGAAAGCATAAGCTTTGCCAGTGAAACACGTCCGCGTTCACCACCACTTAAATCGCGGATATATTTGAATACATCATCATCAGTAAAAAGAAATGCTGCAAGAGTATTTCTTATCTGTGTATTGTTGAGGTCAGGATATGCGTCCTGAATCTCCTGAAAAAGAGTCTTGTCAGGGTCAAGAACATGGTGTTCCTGATCATAATATCCAATATGTACATTTGTTCCCAAGGTAAAAGAACCATGGTCTGCATCTACAAGTCCGTTCAAAATTTTAAGAAGCGTTGTTTTGCCGGTTCCATTGTCACCGATGATTGCCACATGCTCGCCGCGCTTGATCTCAAAAGAAACATCCGAGAACAACTGCTGTGGTGGGAATGCTTTGCTTAAATGTTCGATGGATAAAACATCATTTCCGCTGACAACCGACGGGGTGAGTGTCAAATGGATGTCGGTGTTGATCTCCTGTGGTTTTTCAATGCGCTCAATCTTATTCAACATCTTTTCGCGGCTTTCAGCACGTTTGATAGATTTCTCACGGTTGAACGAACGAAGCTTTTCAATTACGGCTTCCTGATGTTTGATTTCCTGCTGCTGGTTTAAGTATTCTTTTAACCGTGCTTCCCGGAGCTGCTTTTTCTTATAGGAAAAGTCGCTGTAATTTCCAAGGTATGTCATAACCTGACCGGCTTCAATCTCAATTACCTTTGTGACAATTCGATTGAGAAAATATCGGTCATGAGAGACAATAAGGACAGCGCCCGTATAGTTGAGAAGGTAAGTTTCCAGCCATGTGATGGAATTTAGATCCAAATGGTTGGTCGGCTCGTCGAGAAGTAAAATATCGGGTTTAGAAAGAAGCAGTTTTCCGAGGGAAACTCTCGTTTTTTGCCCACCGGAAAGAGTGGCGACCGGCCTTGAGAAATCTTCCTCCTGAAAACCCAGTCCTTTCAGAACTCCGGTGATTTCGCTTTCATATGCATAACCATTTTCCCGGTCAAAAGCGGCAGTCAACCGATGGTAGGTCTCCATACGGCTGTTTAATTCACTCCCTGAGAGATCCTTCATTTCCAGTTCAATGCTGCGAAGCTGTTCTTCCATGGCAATCAGATGTGCTTTTGCGGACTTCACTTCATCATAAATAGAGTTGGAACTATCCATGTTTTGGTGCTGTGCCAGATAGCCAAGTGTCTTTCCTCTTGTCAGGATTACATTTCCGCTGTCTGTCGGAAGTTCACCTACGATCATTTTCAGGATGGTGGATTTTCCGGCGCCGTTAGGTCCTACAAGAGCAGCCTTTTCGTGGTCTTCTATATGAAAGGAACCATTGTCAACAATGATTTTTTCTTCAAATGCTTTACTGATTCCGTGACATGCAAGTATCATATGTAACCTCCTATATCTATAACATACGACCTTATTATAGCGAAAAGAACATAAAAAAACCACTAAAAGTTTGACTTTGAAACCACAATTTTATATAATAATTTATAGAGAGTGAATGGGAAGGTGAGAAAATTGGAGAGCAGAGACATTTCTCAGGCAGTAATAAGACGACTGCCAAGATATTATCGATATCTCGGAGAGCTTCTGGAAAACGGAGTGGAAAGGATATCTTCAAACGATTTAAGTAAACAAATGAAAGTAACTGCATCTCAGATTCGTCAGGACTTGAATAATTTTGGTGGATTTGGACAGCAAGGCTACGGATATAATGTGAAATACCTGTATACAGAGATCGGAAAGATCCTCGGACTGGAGGAAGATCATAACATTGTGATCATTGGTGCCGGTAATCTCGGACAGGCTCTGGCAAATTATGCAGCCTTTGAGAAGAGAGGGTTTATTTTAAGTGGTATTTTTGATGTGAATCCAAGACTTCAGGGGATGACGATTCGTGGTGTCCCAATACGGATGATGGATGAACTTAAATCCTTTGTGAAGGAAAATGATGTTGAGATCGCGGTGCTTACGATACCGAAGGAGAAGGCTATTGAAGTTGCAAATATGCTGGTAGATAACGGGGTTCGTGCGATCTGGAATTTCGCACATACAGATCTGAATCTTCCGGAGAATATAATTGTAGAGAATGTGCATTTGTCAGAAAGTCTGATGCAATTATCTTATAACATCAGTCGCTATAAGGAAGAGCATAAGGAATAGTGATACAGAGACGTATGAGAAAGGCTTGTGCATGGCAGGCTTTTACTCATACGTTTTTTTCTATGAAGGAGGATGAACGAATATGCAATATCTTCCCAATGGGATGCAGATGAAGGAAGCTGATACTTATACGATAGAGCAGGAACATATTCCGTCTTCAGAGCTCATGGAACGTGCGGCGAACGCGTGCGTATCCTGTATGATAGATAGCGGTTATGATCTTGGAAATATACTGATTGTATGTGGAAAAGGAAATAATGGCGGAGACGGGCTGGTGATGGCGGAGATCTTCAAAAAGAAAGGGTATCCTGTCACCGTGTATCAAATTCATCCGTCTGCCGGTGACGAATATCCACAAGGTGAATATAGTATTATAGTAGATGCCATGTTCGGTGTGGGATTAAATCGTCCGGTGCAAGGAGTTTATGCTAAGACGATTGAACATATGAATGCGTCATCCGGTGTCAAGGTTGCAGTTGACATTCCCTCAGGAATCAGTTCTGACAGCGGATGCGTGTTAGGAACAGCTTTTCGTGCAGATCTTACGGTTACGTTCCAGACGAAAAAGGCAGGACACATCCTCTATCCGGGAAGAAGCTATGCCGGAGAAGTGGTTGTGGCAGATATAGGAATCACAACAAATATTTTTGAGCGTAATAAAAGTGTTGCCTGCTGCTATGACAAAGAGGAATACTGGAGATTCCTTCCTGAGCGAAGAAGAGATTCACATAAGGGAACGTATGGAAGACTTCTTGTGATCGCAGGAAGCGAAGGGATGAGCGGCGCAGCTTATTTTAATGCAGCTGCGGCATACCGAACAGGTGCCGGACTGGTGGAAATCTATACTTCCGGAGCAAATCGCATTGTGCTGCAGAGTCTTCTTCCGGAGGCAATCGTTACCACATACGATTCCTATGAAGAAGAAAAATTAAGAGAACTTCTTGATAAAGCAGATGCAGTATGTATTGGCTCGGGGCTGGGAACCGGGAAAAAGGCAAAAAAGATTCTGCGAACCGTTCTTCGGGAAGCAAAGGTGCCATGTGTCATTGATGCGGATGGGATAAATCTTCTTGGCGAATACCCGGAATACATGGAACTTTTGCGTGAAGGAAGATTTGTTCTGACCCCTCACATGAAGGAAATGTCAAGACTTGCGGGAGTTGGCATCAAAAAGATCAAGGAACAGAGAATTCCGTTTCTTGAAGAATTCGTACAGGAATATGGATGCACTTGTATATTGAAGGATTCCTGCACCATTGTGTCAGCAGAAGGGGAACATACTTATGTGAACCAATCCGGAAATGAAGCAATGGCGAAGGGAGGAGCCGGTGATGTGCTGGCAGGAATTGTTGCCGGACTTCTGGTACAAAAAGTGCTGGAGAGAGAGGCAGCCGTTCTTGGTGTATATGCACATGGAACATGTGGAGATCTTGCAAGAGATGAGTTGGGAAGCTACAGTGTTCTTGCCACAGATCTGATAAGGAAACTAAGTGTTGTATGGAAAGGCGAGGAGGAGATAAGACATGAAAAGTTACACAAGAATTCGTGCAAGGATTGATCTGGATGCAATTGAATACAATATTGAAAAAATGAAAGAAAACCTTCCGGAAGATACCAAACTGATCGTTGTTGCCAAGGCAGATTGTTATGGACACGGGGCTTTGCAGACTACAAGTCTTCTCTCGTTGAAAGAATATGTGTGGGGATTTGCAGTCGCTACGCTGGATGAGGCGATCGTGCTTCGAAGAGGAGGAATTACAAAGCCGATCCTTGTACTTGGCTGTATTTTCCCTGAACAGTGGATAGACGCACTGGAAAATAATATTCGAATTACCGTCTATACAGAGGAATTGACAAAGGTTTTATCGGATCTTGCAGTGAAAATAGGAAGAAAAGCTTATGTGCATGTGAAATTGGATACGGGCATGGGAAGAATCGGCTTTACTCCGGGAAAAGAAGGTGCTGATAAGATAGAAGAGATCAGTAAGCTTCCGAACATTGTAATGGAAGGCTTATATACTCATTTTTCTAAGGCTGATGAGGGTGATAAAAGCTATACAATGAAACAGATGGAAGCGTATACATGGATGAAAGAAGAATTGGCCGGTCGGGGCATTACATTTTCGTACTATCATTGCTGTAATAGTGCCGGAATCATTGACCTAAAAGGGGCAGGTCAAAATCTCTCCAGAGCCGGAATCTCCACGTATGGCATGTATCCTTCGGAGGAAGTGCATAAGGAAAATGTAGATCTTAAACCGGCGCTTGAGCTTATCAGTCATGTGGCATTTGTAAAATGGGTAGATGAAGGAGAAATGATCAGCTATGGTGGTACTTATGTGACGAAGAGGCGTACGAAGATTGCTACAATTCCGGTAGGATATGGAGACGGTTATCCGAGAAGTCTTTCGAACAAAGGGTATATGCTGATCCACGGAAAGAAGGCTCCGATCATAGGAAGAGTCTGCATGGACCAATGTATGGTTGATGTAACGGAGATTGAAGATGTCAAGTTTGGCGATGAGGTTGTACTGGTAGGGCGCGACGGGGATGAGTATCTTTCCGTAGAAACATTAAGCCGGCTGTCTGATCGTTTTAATTATGAATTTGTCTGTTTGATGGGCAAGAGAATTCCAAGAGAATATATAAGACGTGGAGAGATTCAGGAACAGATGGATTATTTTGCTTAAAAACAGGAATGTGAACTCTGTGGAATACATCCGAAAAAGATGGAAATACTAATTTTATCTTAAAGAAATCGGAGTGTGAAAGAGAGTGCAGGTAAGACGCGGAGATATCTATTATGCGGACTTAAGTCCGGTTGTCGGTTCAGAACAAGGGGGCGTACGCCCGGTTCTTATTATACAGAACGATGTGGGAAACAAACACAGCCCTACAGTAATCTGTGCGGCAATTACTTCACGGATGAATAAGGCGAAGCTGCCAACGCATGTGGAGATTGATGCAAGGAAATATCAAATTGTGAAGAATTCAGTTGTTCTTTTAGAACAGATTCGAACCATCGATAAACTGAGACTAAAAGAACTTGTATGTCATTTAGATCAAACAATTATGAAGAAAGTAGATGAGGCGATCAAAGTAAGCTTTGAGCTTCATACATAGCAAAGGAGTTAAAGAACAGATAATATGGAAAATGGGAGTTTATTTCAAAGAGTACGACAGATCTTGAAGATTGAAGATGATATGGACGATGAGGCGAAAAAAGAAGCAGCTTCCTTGATTCGAAATATTTTCCGTTATATGGATAAAGATGCGAAGGATATTATGACGCATCGAAAAAATATTGTTGCCATTGATGAGCAATTTACGATGGAAGAAGCGCTTGAATTTATGTTGGATGACAAATATTCTCGTGTGCCGATCTATCATGAGAGTATTGACGATATCATTGGATTTCTGCATTTGAGAGAGGCAATGACCTGCTACCTTAAGGAAGAAAAACTTCGAAAAGTTTCTGTGAAGGAGCTTGGGGATTACATAAGACCGGTAGTATTTATTCCGGAGACAAAAGGAATCGACCGTCTGTTTAAAGAAATGCAGATGAAGAAAAACCATATTGCAATCGTGGTGGATGAGTATGGACAAACCTCCGGTCTGGTGACGATGGAAGATATTGTTGAGGAAATTATGGGGAATATCCTTGATGAACATGATGAAGAAGAGGAGCTGATCCATGCACAGCCGGATGGAAGCTATCTGGTTGACGGAATGACAATTCTGGAAGACCTGTCTGATCTTCTGAACATCAGTTTTCAGTGCGAAGAAGATGAAGAGTATGACACTTTAAACGGATTTTTGATTGGTGAACTTGAACGGATTCCGGCAGAAGACGAAAAGTGTGTTATCGAGAAGGACGGCTATCGCTATACGATTTTATCGATGGACAACAATACAATAGATCGAGTTAAGATTGAAAAAACACAAGAAGAGTGTTAGAATAAAAAAATGTGAAAAAGATAAGAGATACAAGGAGAGATTGATTTATGTCAGGACATTCAAAATTTGCCAATATTAAGCACAAAAAAGAAAAAAATGATGCTGCGAAGGGAAAAATCTTTACGAAGATCGGAAAAGAGCTGGCTGTGGCAGTAAAAGAGGGTGGCGGTACAGACCCTGCGAACAACAGCAGACTTCGTGATGTAATTGCGAAAGCAAAAGCAAACAACATGCCAAATGATACGATCGAGCGTAATATTAAGAAAGCTTCCGGCGATGCCAATGCAGCTAATTATGAGCATATTACATATGAGGGATATGGACCGAACGGAACAGCGATCATTGTAGAGACATTGACCGATAACCGCAACCGTACAGCGACAAATGTAAAGAATGCATTTACGAAAGGAAACGGAAATGTAGGAACACCGGGTTGTGTATCCTTTATGTTTGATACCAAGGGACAGATTGTGATCGATAAGGAAGAATATGAAGCAGATGCGGACGAGCTTATGATGATGGCTCTGGATGCAGGAGCAGAGGATTTTGCAGAAGAGGAAGACAGCTTTGAGATTCTGACAGATCCGGATGATTTCAGCGACGTGAGACAGGCATTAGAGGACGCAGGCGTTCCTATGGCTGCGGCTGAGGTTACTATGATTCCACAGACTTACGTAGAACTTACAGATGAGACAGATATCAAGAATATTCAGAAAACTCTGGATATGCTGGATGACGATGACGATGTCCAGAATGTATACCACAACTGGGATGAATAAAAACACAGCGGAGGACAGAAGATGGAAGAAGATGTAAAGAAGAAGCTGCGTGATCTATTCGATGATATGCTGACGAAGGTTGGGGAATTCAAACGAAAAACCTATAGTGATGTTTTTGAAAAAGGTTACGAGATTTATAAAAGTCTTCCGGAGGAAATCGCCGGTTTATGCGAAGAGGCAGAAGAAGGCAGACGTGAAGAACTGGTGGAAGAATTAGCTTTGGTAATTCCGGATTATGCGTTGGGGAAAATAGGGGAACGATCGAAGAAAGAAAAAGACCAGTTATATGTAGACTTTAATCTTAATATGGCTGTGTATGTGGTTCCGATTCTCAACTATTCGGGGAATGAATGGTGTGAAAAATTAGCGAAACGAATGGTGGAGTTATGGAATGAAAAGAAAGTTTCAAAGCTTACACTGTCATATTCCACCTATGATAATATAAAAAGTGGATTTAAGAGCAGATTATGCTATATTACGACAGCGGTCTGCGAACACCTTGACAAACCGGATGATTGTTACGAACTTACGACACTTAGGGATTACAGAGACCACTATTTAATGCAGACAGAAGAAGGACGGGGTATTGTAGAGGACTACTATGAGATCGCGCCGGGAATTGTGATGATGATCAATATGAGAAAGGATGCTGAAGCTGTTTACAGCAACCTGTATCAGCAATATTTGGTGCCGTGTATTGAAATGATCGAAGCTGGGGAAAATGAAGCGTGCCAGAATCTATATATGGATATGGTACATAATCTGCAAAAGGAATACTTATATTCATAGGAGGACAACAAGATGAGTGATTACAGAATTGAAACAAAATGTATTCAGTCCGGTTATGAGCCGGGAAACGGAGAACCTAGAGTGCTTCCGATCTACCAGAGCACGACATTTAAGTATAGTTCCAGTGAACAGATGGGACGTCTGTTTGACTTGGAAGAATCCGGCTATTTTTATACCAGATTGCAAAATCCAACGAACGATGCAGTAGCAGCAAAGATCTGCGATCTGGAAGGCGGAGTGGCTGCTATGCTGACATCTTCCGGTCAGGCTGCAAACTTTTATGCGATTATGAATATTTGCGAAGCAGGAGATCACATTGTATGCGCATCTGCTGTTTACGGAGGTACATATAATCTGTATGCACACACTATTCGTAAAATGGGTGTGGAGGCAACCTTCGTTGATCCGGACTGCAGTGAGGAAGAATTAAATGCAGCATTTCAGGAGAATACGAAAGCAGTATTCGGTGAATCTATTGCCAACCCGGCATTAGTTGTTCTTGATTTTGAAAAGTTTGCCAAGGCAGCACATGCTCACGGTGTTCCATTTATCGTAGATAATACGTTTTCTACACCGATCAACTGCCGTCCATTTGAGTGGGGAGCTGATATTGTAACTCATTCTACAACAAAATACATGGATGGTCATGCTTCCTGTGTGGGCGGAGCAATTGTAGATAGCGGTAATTTTGACTGGGCAGCATATGCAGACAAATTCCCAGGACTTACTACACCGGACGAGACTTATCACGGAGTCGTTTATACAGAAAGATTCGGGAAGGGCGCTTATATCACAAAAGCGACAGCGCAGCTTATGAGAGACCTTGGCTCTATCCAGTCTCCTCAGAATGCGTTCTTGTTGAATCTCGGACTTGAGACTTTACATCTTCGTATGGCAAGACACTGTGAAAATGCAGTAAATGCGGCAAAATATTTGAAAGACCATGAAAAAGTGGCATGGGTATCCTGTCCGTCACTTCCCGGAGATAAATATTACGATCTTGCAAGCAAGTATATGCCAAACGGAACCTGCGGTGTAATCACCTTTGGTCTTAAAGGCGGAAGAGAAGCAGCTGTTCGCATGATGGACAGCCTGAAGATGATCGCGATTGTCACACACGTGGCTGATGCGAGAAGCTGTGTGCTTCATCCGGCAAGCCATACCCACCGTCAGATGAACGATCAGGAATTAATGGAAGCAGGCGTACAGCCGGATCTGATCCGTTTCAGTGTAGGAATTGAAAATATTGAAGATATCATTTCAGATCTTGAACAGGCGTTAGAGCAGGTATAAAATTATCTAAACACCTCCATACTAAGAAAAAAGTATGGAGGTGTTTTTTTGTATGGGAAAAGAAGAAAAGGAAGAGCGCTCAGAAGCGGAAATCCGGGAAACAGGAAGTGTAAGTCTTGATGAGAACAGGAAAAATCATCGGATTAAATTACTTACGATTATTGGAGAAATTGAGGGACATGAAGCAGTGTCCGGCAATACAAAAGCAACGAAATATGAACATCTTCTTCCGATGCTTGCAGAAATTGAGGACAGTGAAGAGGTGGATGGATTGCTGATTTTATTAAATACACTGGGCGGAGATGTTGAAGCAGGTCTTTCTATCGCCGAGATGATCGCATCAATTAGCAAACCAACGGTATCCCTTGTACTGGGAGGAAGTCATTCTATCGGAGGTCCGCTTGCGGTATCGGCAAAGTATTCTTTTATTGTACCAAGCGGAACGATGGTGATTCATCCGGTGCGGACCAACGGGATGTTCATCGGTGTGGAACAGAGCCTTCGGAATATGATCAGAACGCAGGATAGAATTACGAGATTTCTGGCAGAGCATTCACATATCTCTAAAGAGCGAATCGAAGAGCTTATGCTTAACCCAACAGAACTTGTCAAAGATGTAGGGACACTGCTGGAAGGAAGAGAAGCAGTGGAGGAAGGACTGATAGATGCAGTAGGAGGCATGAAGGATGCTCTTGGCAAATTGCACGCAATGATCGAAGGAGAGGAGAAGAAAAAGGGCAAAATTATGTAATGACAGTCTATTTTAAAAATGCTATACTATTAATAGTATTGCCAATAATAAGGGGGAAAAGTTAATGGCTGCAAAGTCAAAGAAAAAGAGTAGCAGGAAACCGACGAAAAAGAAGAAGACAGAACAGAGTTTTTTGCAGGATGAGGTGATCATTTGGCTGACACTTGCAGTCAGTCTTTTGCTGATACTCAGTAACTTTGGACTGGGGGGATGGATCGGCGATGAAGTATCTTATTTTTTTAGCGGAATCTTCGGTCTGATCACTTATATTATTCCATTTGCTTTGTTTGGTATAGCGGCATTTCTTGTATCGAACAAAGGAAATGTGTCAGCTTATATAAAAGTAGCGGCAGGAATCGTTTTTCTGATTCTTGCCTGTACCTTTTTAGAACTTGTGGATCATAAAGGCGGAAGTCTGGGGAAGAGTATTGCAAAAATATTAACGCCTACGATCGGGACAGCGGGTACATATGTAGTGATCATTATTTTTATGATCATTTGCTGTGTGATTATCACAGGAAAATCATTGCTTCAGGGCGTGAAAACACAGAGCGGAAAAGCTTATGACAAAGCAAAAGAGGACAATGCAAGACGTCGGAAAGAAGCAGAACTTCGAAGAAAAGAAAGAGAACAGGAGAAAAAGAAAACTACCGGGAATTCTGAAAAAGAGAAGAAAAAGAGAACAGATAAACATGCCGTGGGAGTCTCTTTTGCCACTACTTTGACAGGAAAATCTCCGGATATGAAAGAAATTGCACCGGAACCGGCTGAAGAACCTGTACCGGAGCCGGAAGAAAGCCCATCATTTGTGATTAATCGTGCAGAACCGGCGCCGGATGTTGAAGAAGCAGAATCATTTGCGGAAGAACCGTACGAGCCGGTCAGAGAATCAAAAAAGAAGTCGGGAGCTATGGCGGCTGCAGAGATGGAGCGTGTGGCGGCTGCAGTTGCTGCGGATGAAGCAAAACCGAAAAAAGCATATCATTTTCCACCGATGAACCTTCTGAAGCGTGGAAATAAAACGTCCGGTGAATCCGATGCACATTTGCGTGAAACAGCTATGAAGCTTCAGCAGATTCTGCAAAATTTTGGTGTGAGCGTTACAGTTACCAATGTAAGCTGCGGACCCGCAGTTACAAGGTATGAGCTTCAGCCGGAGATGGGTGTCAAAGTCAGTAAGATCGTAGGACTTACGGATGACATCAAATTAAATCTGGCGGCGGCTGATATCCGTATTGAGGCGCCGATTCCCGGGAAAGCAGCAGTTGGTATCGAGGTTCCGAACAAGGAAAACTCAGCGGTTATGCTTCGCGATCTTTTGGAGACTGCGGAATTTAAAAACAGTCAGTCGAAGATATCCTTTGCAGCCGGCAAAGATATTGCCGGTAAGGTCGTAGTGGCAGATATTGCGAAAATGCCGCATCTTCTCATTGCAGGTGCGACGGGGTCCGGTAAATCGGTCTGCATTAACACGCTGATCATGAGTATCCTGTATAAGGCTTCACCGGAGGAAGTAAAACTTATTATGATCGACCCGAAGGTCGTGGAATTAAGTGTGTACAATGGAATTCCTCACTTGATGATTCCGGTAGTGACAGATCCGAAGAAAGCGGCGGGCGCTCTGAACTGGGCGGTTGCGGAAATGATGCGGAGATATCAGGCATTTGCAGAGCAAAATGTAAGAGATATGAAGGGCTATAATGAAAAAGCAGCGTCCTCTCCTGCGATTGATGGAGAAGAGTTAAAGATGATGCCTCAGATTGTGATCATCGTTGACGAGCTGTCTCTTATACACACCTCCGAGCCCACGAGACCTCTC
>ENA-OYZL01000913-OYZL01000913.1-human-gut-metagenome-genome-assembly--contig:-NODE-913-length-12328-cov-4.378392_pt1 | contig 12328 bp, 17 predicted proteins | sample MGYA00243292_ERZ653479 | MGnify/ENA primary metagenome ERZ653479 (study PRJEB26926, sample SAMN06165116) | human gut metagenome | biome: ENVO:00009003; feature: ENVO:2100002; material: ENVO:00002003... | reverse complement strand
TCTACACGCGTAAGATCGTCGGCAGCGTCAGATGTGTATAAGAGACAGGTATTTAATTGACGAATACCGCCACTGGCCAAATTACGAGGATGCCCACATTCTTTTCCTTCTTCTTCATATTTTTTTTGGATTTTCAAGTAGGAATCCCATGGCATCAGGCACTCACCCCGGACTGTCAAATCACCTGTCTCTGTGATAGTGAACGGAACATTTTTGACCATCTTAACAGCATCCGTCACATCTTCGCCGGCGGTTCCCTCGCCTCTTGTTACTGCTTGAACGAGCTTACCGTCCTTATATCGGAGCACTAATGTTAAACCATCTAATTTATAAGATGTAATAATTTCATGACCGCCTGCAAATGCGATAATCTTATCAATATTTTTTGTCTTATCTGCAGATAACATCGGCTCTACAAATTGAACTTTTTTGAGACTATCTATAACAACGCCTTGTACTTTCTGGGTCGGACTGTTTGACAAAACGATACCTGTCTGCTTTTCTAACTGCTCTAGTTCGTCATACAAGGCATTATATTGATGATCCGTCATAATAGGATCATCATATCCATAGTAAGCTTCCGAAGCTTCACTAAGCCTTATTATCAGCTCATTCATACGTTTCTGTGTACCCATATATTTTCCTCGTATTATAAAAAGTAGTAGTTATTAAAGCCCCTCTCCAAGGGCTGTGCCAGGAAAAGATTCCTCTCTTGATTCATTGACGAATTCTTCAAGAGAGCAATGATAAACTCTTTGGCAAGTCTCACTCAGCAAAATTGCAATTAACCGATTTTCCGATGGAGTTGGGATGTATTCGTAAGATACTTCTTCAGTGTCGCTTGATACGATATATTCCATAATCAGATTTTTACTCAACACATCATATTTAGCGTATAAATTCACCCACTTACTATCATCACCTGCTGTATCTGTTCCGAATTTTTCATCGACATCGAACCATATTTCTATGTAAGCTATAATACGATTTGGTCCGTCATCATCAATTTCCAAATCCTGACCCACTACCAAATCGTTTCGGGTCCATTCTTTTATCGTATTCATATTTTTATCTTTAATATTTCTCCTTATCTCTGTATTTGTTCATAGCAATCCTCTTCAGAAAACATACCCTCCCTTCTTCATTGCTACGTTCCTATTAAATATGAAGCATGTTGTTAGATATAAAAAAGGCCGGGGTTTTGCGAACTGCAAAACTCCAGCTTTTTGCCAATGCCTTTATAAAAATTCTCTTTTAAGTATTCTCAAATCGATAGATCTACACTTTTTTGCCCGGCTTAAGCATCAATGATAATAGGATGGACATAATCGGGATCTCCATAATCATCCGTACTCCATACGACAAGGTGAAGCTCATATTGTTCTCCACTTTTAATTGTTTCTGCTAATGCATAGGTTCTTTCTATTTCTTCCCCGTTGCCGACAATGCCTAAGTATATCCCCGGATAATCAGAATTTTCTCCAACTTCTGCAAATATTCTTCCTAACGATGATTCCACTTCAATTCGTTTTGCCTTCAATATCTGGTCCATACACCAGTTGCTGATTGCGATATGGGAACATAACATTTGTTTGTAGAAGTCCTGCGCTACGCTATCCACATCCAACTTTAGCAACATATCCGGTGCCATAATTATCATATCAAGGCCAATTTCTTCCCAAGTCTTGCTTTGATCTCGGAACAATTCTCGATATTCTTGTAGAATTTCCTTCCTTCGCTTTCGCCCATAATCATTTCTAAAATCGACATAAATATCATCAGTTGTGTTTTCAGTTTCATGGTCATCTGTCCCGACAGCAGAAATTTTTGTTACAACTCCAATTAACCCACCGAACTCTTCACACGGGATACTTACTACTGTATCTCCGACATTGACCATACCATTTAAGCATCTAGTCATAAACCTTTCGCCTCCTTGTTCATGCCGATCCTCACTGATCATTATTTTCATCATCGCCATCATCTAACGGATGCCAATGAAAATAACAATCTTGGTTTTCACACACTCCATTCCACATTAACGATCCACAAATAGGACAATCCGATACTTGATAAGGTCCTCCTCCTAGCATTGTACTTACCTCCTTTGTTACAAAAAATCGCCACCTGCTATAAAGTGGCGATTTCTGTTCGAATTACTTGTTGTTAATGAATGAGCCAACTGTAGTCCTGTCTGCAATCCACCACATAGTCAGCATAGACAATATCATCTACAATCTGAAAAATTATCATATAGTGTTTTTCAAACAAGATAAACCGATAGGCATTTCTAGGGATATATTCCCCTGTAAGCCACGGGCATCTCTGTGGCATAGTCTCCAATGAATCTGCGGTTTTTTCAAAATCTGTAGTCAGCCATTCCGCCGCTTCCAAACTTACTTGTGCCAAAAATGCGGCATGGGAAACCAGCATTTGTGTTGCCCGTTCTGATATAATAACATGGTACTTATTCTGTTGTTTCATGACCTGACGCCTCCTTGATTGCATTACGCATCATCGTGGCGACTTCACCGACAGAGTAACCTTTACTGCCTCGCACCCGATCCTCTTCAACCGCTAAAAGTTCCTCTCGAAGTTTCAACATTTTTTCCCGTCTATTGTAGGTTTCAATATCCATAACCACCAAATCTCCCTCTCCATTCTTGGTAAGAAAAACTGGCTCTGCAGTCTTTCTGCACTGCTCAGCAATCTCGTTGTAATTCTGTCTGATTGCTGCGGATGGGCGAATATTCATAACGACACCTCCTCAAAATAATAATAGTAATATTCTGACTATATTATACCCATTTTATACAATGTGGTCAACATAAATTATAGGAATTATACCTCCATGTTTTCGTTAGGAATTTTTGTCTTCCGATTATATTTCTACTACTTGGTTTACAGAAATCCCCTCTGGTAGATATCCAAAAACATCTTCAAGTTGAGAAAAGAAAAAATCAAGCTTTTCCATACGATCATCATAGTTTTTTTGATCCATCGCCAAAATCGATTCATGAATACACTTCATAGCACATTCAATGGTTATTTTTTCAGGGCGTGGGAGTAGTACAATATCTGGCCTACAGTCCGTTTCAGGGTATCTAATCAGGATGGTTATAAGCTTTTCTTGAGCCATCTTTCCATTCTCCTTTTTCCTTTAATTCTACCGAATGATTGATTGAGCTCCGAGTGATACTTCCCTCCTTTCTTCATTTTCTGCTCCTTTTTAATATGTGTTATATTCATATGGGTAAAGGTTCTTTCCGCACTATCGCAAATTAAGCCCAGCACTTTTTAAAAACATGCATATTCAGCACCCCCTATGCCTATAATTGATAAAGAAATAAAAAAAGGAGATGTTTTTATGGCACGACCGCGTAAACCTATCAATTACGAAGAGGAGATATCAAGATTAGACGCGCAAATCACCCGTTGTGATAACACGAAAGCCGAACTGGTAGCACGTAGGCAGCAGCTTTTGACCGCACAGCGCGAAGCATCAATTGGTTCACTTTATGATGAAATTCAAAACGCCGGTGTTTCTGTAGACGAAATTGTTAAAATGATCCGGCAAAAAGCTGAAATGTAAAACAAAACAGCGCTCTCCATGACCATGAGCCGGAGGAGAGCGCTATTTTTTGATAGAGTATAGCAATTTCAACTATAAAATATTTTGTTCCTCTTTAACTATGGTTCCTTTCTTTTCTTTCAGGTTTAATACCATGGTACAGGTACACGCTATCAGTATTAGTATGAACCACCAGTTATTGAATATTACAAACCTTAAATTGTTGATCGCATTGATATTAAATGCGATCAATGATTCCACAATCATGTCCATATAAGCTTCCTCCTAAATTCTAACGACAGGTGTATCGGACGACATATCATAATATACCTGCCAACATTCTTCATCTAACGGATTTTCGTGGCGCAAAGCTGTAGCAGTTGTCATTCGCACCATTTTCCCAGCCAGCGCACGATAGCCGCCTTTCTCCTTAATCCAGATCGCTACCTGGTTCATGATTCTTTTCTGCAAGATATCACGATTTGGGGTTACGATATAGATCGCATTTGTGACCTGCAGCATTTTATTGCATTTTGCGGAAAAATCAGCTTGCACATGTGTTCCGCATTCATATTCGATGTAAAATTTTTTAGCCCCTATAGCAGCTATAATATCAGGAATATAAGTACCGCCCCGGCGCAGTTTAATTGTGTTTATTTTTCGGTCAGTAATAACCGAATCAAATTTTCCACTGTCTTTTAGGATTTGCGCAAGCGCCAGTATCCCATAACCATGGTTAGCGTTATCATGCTGGCTTATGATAATGTCCAATTCCGAAAGTATCGGAGAAACACCGAAATGTTCTTTAAACAGCCTATGCCCTATTTCCGACAGCCTATAAACCATAAATTTTGATCGGATTGGATCTGATATTTGTTCCTGGGCAAGTAATCCCATTGAAAACAGAGACCGAACACTCATTCGCAGTGTTGCTTTCGTTGCAAGATCTGGTGTCATATCATGTATTCTCGCTTCAATTTCGGTATATGCTGAAATTCCTTCTTTTCCAATTATTTCAATGACATGCCACATTAAATCCGTGATCTTTTCCTGATAAATTGATAAATCTATCACATGAACCATCGAGCGTTCTTCTCTTTCTTTCCGGGCCATGATAGTTTTTTTTGCAGGGTGAACTGGGATTTCTTTTTGAATCGGCTTTAAATCCCGTGCAAATTCTTCGATCTCCCTTAAACCATCGAGATCGGCTTCTGTCACGTCTTCATCCTCTTCGATAATCATATTGATAAGGGCTGGTTCTGCTTGTGATATCTTCGAAGCCTCCTGGCTATCATCTATTTTTCTGTCACTGTCTTCTCGTTCATTTGGTCCTTTGATGTTCTCAGATTCCGTAAGCGTTTCCGGTTGATCTCTTGAGTATGACTTTAATACCTCAATCTGTTCAACAAGACTTTCACTTTGAAGCCGCCGTTCTTCGGCAACATCAAGGAGTTTACGCATTAGGTCAGTTCTTTCAGCATTATAACTACGAAGGCTTGCCAATGCTTTTTTCGCCATCTCCGCCATTGATAAGTTATCCCAACTATACTTTTTCCCCAAGACCATTTCTTCCGGATCCTTTACTAATATTTCTTCACATAATTTTTTACAATGAAATTCCGCTTCCCTAAAAGCCGTTTCAGCATGCTTCCATTGCTTTTCCTTAATCCGCATCTGTTCCTCTAGGTTCCGGCATTTCGCCTCTGATCTATTATACTTATTTAGCATTAAATTCTCATCGCTCCTACTCATTCTTCTGTACTCCCTCCAGCACCTCCTTGACATATTGTTCTGGCGACCATTCGTACATGCTCGATATATCGACACCTGAAATTGTTTCGCCTAAGGCTGCTACGTTTTCAGATAAAAGCATAAAGTCACTGTACATTTTATTGCGGCCGGCAATCGCCTCGTTCCCTTTCTCAGAACTATTTTGCAAGATGGCAGCAGACATGTTTTGTAAATATACGGCGGCATCTGTTTTTACCCATTCCAATAGCATAGTTTTGAATTGTCCGTATTTTGTGTCAACCGCCAAAGCATCAATGGAAACTACCAGCTTTGAAACATCATCTAAAAGTGCTTCGTATTCAGTCGCAAGCAATTTTGTCTCATTTTCGAGAGTGAGTTTATAGTCAAGACGAAGGATGTCTTCGTAGAGGATCCGGGCTTGAATATAATATCTATAAATCTGTTCAAAAACAGCTTTGTTTTCAATCTCATCGGTGGTAATAATTCTTGGTACTAGCATTCCATTTTCGTTATATTCATACTCTGTTACAATCAGGCCATATAACAGAAATACCGTGTATGCGCTTAAAAGAGCCAAAACAATCTGTACTCCCCGCGCTAATCTACAGCGGCGTTTCTCTTTTCTGGATTCTTTTTTTTGTCTGAGGGTTTCTTCATTTTCCAGTTTTTTATCATACTCTTCTCTAGCTTCACTTGATCCATCTTCTTCTCTGATTCTTTTGCTCAATTCTGTTTCCGCTAATTTCCCATGTTTACGCAACGCTGCTTCCGCTGCTTTCCGATCAAATCGTAGACAAGAACGGCTTTTCCAATTCGTCATTTTGGGCTTCATCCTCCTTATCTTTTTCTTCGCGTTCGGGAAAGTTGCACCCTGTAAGATATTCCACTGAATATGGAATGATTTCTGAAGCGGTATCTTTCCATGTATATTCAGCCCCGCATTCCTCGCATTGAGTTGACCTTACTATTTCCCGCGTTTGCATTCCGCCATTCACATAAATAGTCGCTCCTTCTCTGAGCCTCAATGCATCTTGCTTTGCTTGTTGCCCAAAACTCTTTATCCATGGATAATCGGTTCTTTCATCTGTTCCCATATCGCGGATATGGTATTTCCGGTTAACGGCAATTTGGTATTGGCAGGTACTATAGTTGAAACTTTCATCCGCAAAGAATTGAGGTGGCCTGCACAGATTTCCCATAAGGATAAACATATTCGAGATCTCGTTGCGCTCTTTTAGAATTTCGAATCCAGCCATTGTATCTAGCTTCTCTTCTCGCTTGCAAACATAGATTGGTGTGATATAAACTGAATTTCCAAGGACACTATTTTTGTGTCCGCACTTTTTACAGATTGTGCTTTTGGTTACTTCTCTAGTAGTGAGGACGCCTCTTATGTCAATCATATCCCCTTGCTGCATTTCCAAAAATTTACGGATAAAATCTTCATTGCCCGTCATGATAATTGGGCAGTCAACATATAATTTACCTCCCAACACTTCGCCATTGCCGTTGATATATGGTCGGCGCAATACTTTGATAGCAGTAATTGCCCTTGTCAAAATACCATCTTCAGTCTGATAAATCTTTGGATTTGTCATAATTTGTCCATGCAAAAAGGCAATGTTTTCTCTGGCCATTCATCTTCCTCCCTTCCTAATGATTTCATTATAAATATGTAAGAATCTATAAAAATAGCGTTAATCAATAAGACCCGGATCATTACGATCCGGGCCCAATAAATAAATCTGTTACTGCTTGAGTATGTCAATGATTGCACGTCCAAGAGTTTGATTAATTTCAATCTCAGGTGTTATTCTCGCTTTATCGCGTTCAATTTCCGCGACCATCCGGTCTAGTAGCTGCTGTACGCCATCTGTGCCGTACTCCAACCATTGTTTAGCTACAGCCTCAGTCAAACCGATAGAAATCATTTTCTCCATATGTTCGTATTGCCTTACCGAGTTGAGTATAGGCGCAACAGTCCCATGTAAAGCAGAGGGGACATATTGCAAAAACGCCCGCGCGTTTTCCTCAGTTAGCTCGAACTTAACAAGTTCTTCAACTTCAGTATACGGCCCTAGCGACTCAATATTTTAATAAAAGATTTCGCATATGCTGGTTGCTCCCATATCCACATATGCATGAGCATACTCTTCTGAAATGCCCTGCATTTTGAGTTCATCGATGATTTTTTTCTTTCAATCCTTGTTAGGACCATACAACTGAACCTCTTCAGTGTGACCACACGCGCGTTTCATCATGTATTTCACGATAATCGCTCCCTATTTTAACTTGATTTTATTGTATCACCAATCTGTAAGGTAATTGATACTTTTAGATAAATGAACCCAGTCAAATGACCGTGCCTTCAAAAAATGTGTGAGTAGCTAACTATAACATCGGTCGATAATCCAGTCACTCTCTGCTATTCTTCTCCCTGCTATTATATATTCCTTGTATTTCTGTATCAATATCAGCTAGTTGATCAGCACATTGTCTTAACCTGTCATAAAGTTCTTTGCTGGAACTTCTATCCGACTTGTAGCGCAGCTTATGTTCAAGCCTTCCCCAAATATCCATCGCTACAGTTCTAATTTGGATTTCTACCGGAATATCTATCCATTTTTCATTTATGATGATTGGAACTGCGACAACCATTTGCAGACTGCGGTATCCATTGGCTTTGGGCCTGCAAATGTAATCTTTGCTTCTGATAACCATTAAACCACTGTGGCCCAGCAAAGATGCCACCGCATACACATCATTAATGAAATCACATACAACTCGTATCCCAGCTACATCTTTTATTCTTCTTGAAATAATTGTGGTTGAAATGGGACTGTGATGCTTCAATAGTTTAATAATAATGCTTTCGTTGGTTTTTATCCGGCTTTCAATGTGGTGAATCGGATTATGGTCGTGCATTTCAATAAAGTCTCGATGGGACTCAACCAGTGTTGCCATAACAATATTCATAGCCTCTACATAATATCGACGGTTCTTTTCCATAAATAAATCTACAATATCTACTGCTTTTGTAAAGTAAGCAATTTTATCGATTTCCTTCACCTATATCTAACTCCTTCATTTTCAAATTCTGTGGCAAATCCTAAATCGCACTATAGGCACACATAACGATCAAGGCAATTACCATAACCATTACAAGGCCTATGATAATTAGGTTTGCTTTGGTAGGATCATAGTCCTTCCATTCATGTTTTACCGTCTTTTTTTGCTTCATCTCTATCATCACCTTTCCAATATCAAGTATGTAAGACATTGACGAATTTTGACACAAAGGCTTCCTGATATTGTTACTATTCTGCAGTTCTTCAACCAGTTACATACTTATTACAAACTAATGGGAGGTACATATCATGAAGCAAATCCTTATAGTTCTCTTGCTTTTACTGATATTCTTACTTTTATCCGGGTGCAAAAATACATCGTTTCAAGAAGCCCCCGAAAACATTGATATTTATCAAATGGTTCCTTCTAATCCTGATATCCCTTACGCTGATGATTTGTCGTCTGAGCCAGTCGTACAAATTCCCGATACTTTATTGACACTGGATCGGGTTAAGGAACTTTTTGCACCTCTCGAATTTAAACAATATCAGCTAGTATCAATCGAAAATCATGCTGTCTCTATTTATAGAAGTGAATCAGGACAGGCCGTTTTGGAGCTGGAGGTGGACAAAAATGAAATAGTGGTTGCTCTTACTGTTTCATCATCAGATATTGATAAGGCAACAAACCTTTTTTCGCGTTTTATATCATTGATCATTCAGCGATCGCTTTCAGATGAAGAAGAAAACAACTTGATACAACGCCTTCAAATGTTAGGCCTGTCATCGCAAGAGATAGCGCCTGACATTTCCTGGACGGTGGATTCATCATGTTTTGTATTTGCATATGACCAGACCACCGACCGTTTTTTCATATCATACTAAGCTCGCAAAAGCTGCGTATATGTGTGCGCTGATCTTTGCGGTTCGCTATTTTTGTTTATCGTGTATATCCTCTGCGTTTTTATAATACACTATCGTTGCAACAACCCAACTGAATTTAATAATTTTTGCAATGAAATGCAAAAACTTTACTTTTCTGCCCTACTCTTGTATAATGGACGCAAAGGAGGCGGTGATATGATACCACGAAACGATTATCTGGACAGTCTAATCAATCTGCGGGATAAGCAGATCATAAAGGTAGTAACTGGAATCCGTCGCTGTGGCAAATCCACCCTGTTTGAGCTTTTCCAGGAGTACCTTCTACAAAACGGCGTGGAGCCGGAGCAGATTATCACGTTCAATTTAGAGGATGGAGACTATGCGGACATCGAGGACAACAAAGCCTTGTATAATTTGGTGCGGGAACGCTTGCTGCCGGATAAGATGAATTATATTTTTCTCGACGAGGTTCAGCGGGTCGAGGATTTTCAAAAAGCAGTGGACGGCCTGTTTATCAAAAAAAACTGCGATGTGTATATCACAGGCTCCAACGCCTACTTGCTTTCTGGCGAACTGGCAACCCTGCTGTCTGGGCGCTATGTGGAAATCAAAATGCTACCACTTTCCTTCAAGGAGTATGTTTCCGCTTTCCCGGAGGACAGCAACAAAGATCGGCTGTACCAGCAGTATCTTCACAACAGTTCTTTTCCCTACACGCTGGAACTCAAACGGCCAAAAGACATCCGGCAATATCTCGAAGGTATCTATGACTCCATTGTTTTGAAGGACATTGTGACCCGCAAGCGGTTCCAAGATGTAGATATGCTCAAAAGCGTGGTACGTTTCCTGTTTGACAACATCGGCAATATGTGCTCCACCAAAAAGATAGCCGATACCATGACCTCGGCAGGGCGCAAGATCAGCGTGCATACCGTGGAGAGCTATCTAACCGCTCTCACCGACAGCTTTATCTTTTACCGGGTGGGCCGGTACGACATCAAGGGCAAGCAATACTTGAAAACCGGCGATAAATACTATGCCGCCGACATCGGCCTGCGCTACAATGTGTTAGGCACCAAGAAGGCCGACGAGGGGCATATTCTGGAAAACATTGTGTATCTGGAACTCCTGCGCCGGGGGTATGAGGTCTATGTGGGTAAGGTGGGGGCCGCCGAAGTTGATTTTATCGCCATTGGTGACGAGGGTGAAGAATACTATCAGGTGGCCTACACGGTAATCGACGCAGATGGCAGCACCCTCGCGCGCGAGCTTGCGCCGCTGGACGCCATCAACGACCACAATCCCAAGTACCTGTTGACGATGGATTTTACCCCGTTGACTTCCCACAATGGTATCAAGCAAATCAATGCCTTGGATTGGCTTTTGAAATAAGGGTCAGCAACAGGAAAAGAAGCCGCTTGAGCAGCTTCTTTTCTTATGCTCGGCTATGTCAAAGGCAGATGCGTACCATATAGGCATAGCTTTCATAAATAGCAGGCGCGGAAGCACTACACCCCAGCGTCGTTTTCAAATTCAAATTATTGGGGCCCCCAGCTTGCCCATCACAAAGAAGCGACCTTTTCTGCTGTTTGTGCAGCAGGTGGAAAGGGCCAGCACATGGTCACCGGAAGCCACCGACACATCGCTTTGGAATAAGGATCGGCCTTGTTCTGCATGCCGTCCTACAGCCGCTTTAGATAGCACTCGTTGTCATCAGCCTGAGGCAACGTATGTGTGTACGCTGCCTTTTCCTATTTATTGTCTGGCTTTTTTTTATTTGCATGCATGACTTTCTGTCTTATATACTTTGTGTTCCCCCGTGAATCGTTTCCAATCAACCTCTTTTTTAAAAACTTCATATCGCCTGACGGTTTTCTTCTTTTTCTCATCTTAACTTTCCTCTACAAGCAGGTTTTGCGGTCGGGCACACAACACAATACTACTTTTACTCGGAACATCCCTGTATACTACCCCCAGTCTCGGATTAACCGCTTCAACGTTTTTCCCTTCTCCGGCGTAAATGCCCACATGAGATATATTTTTAAATCGTCCGTTATTTTCGTATGACCAAAATATTAGATCACCTGGCCGCAACTCGTCATATGATATTGTCAGCCCTTTCCCTTCAAGGTACTGCCCCTGATCGGCTGCTGTACGCGGCAAATCGACGCCAAGCTGCTTATAGGTCCACATGGCAAGGTAAGAGCAATCGAGATACCGGCCTGTCCCTGCAAGTGGCTGCGAATATGGATCACCAACACGGGTTTTTGCTATGCCAACCGCCTTATTGCCAATACTACCATTAAGATCAAAAATCTGGCTCGAAAGAACCCGTGAATACATATATCCCGATAGCTCTCCTCTCCTGATGAATACAATCGGAGCCTCCTTTATATTTCCGTACACTTCTACTGTATCACCACGCCTAAGATAGCATATTGGCGAATCCATGCTCGATGCTGAAGCAGTAACGTAAGCAAACGGCGCTTGCACTAACATAATGCGTCCCTGCCCTGTCTTATAAGGAACTGCTAAACTTTCTCCTGCCGCGCCAAGAACCAATTTAAAAGCGTACACTGGGCTTGATTTTACTATTCCATTGTCCTTGTCTTGCGTCGCCCAGACCACCAAATCGTATGTATTTCGTGGAATCTGCTCTTGCGGATAATTTAGTATACATGATTCTTTATCTTCACCTTCGGATACCGGGGATATATCACAGGTTGCATCCCAAATAAATTGACCGTTTTTTGATAACGCAAATTGAAAGGTATCTGGCATGTCCTCCTCAGTAGTCTCATAGGTAATCTTAATTCCTTCCTCATTTTCTGTTGCTGATACTACCTTTACTTGAAGTTCTTCAATATCTGCGGCAAACACCTGACTCGGTACGGAAAACATAATCAAAAGCAGGGTTAAAACTATACATAAATTTCGTTTCAAGACTTACACCTCCTTCATAAGTGATGAACAGCGGCAGTGAAAAATGCCGCCTTAACATAAATCATCTAATGCGCCGGGAAGACAAATTATCTTTCCGGCGCTATATAAT
>ENA-OYZL01000898-OYZL01000898.1-human-gut-metagenome-genome-assembly--contig:-NODE-898-length-12458-cov-5.854229_pt1 | contig 12458 bp, 11 predicted proteins | sample MGYA00243292_ERZ653479 | MGnify/ENA primary metagenome ERZ653479 (study PRJEB26926, sample SAMN06165116) | human gut metagenome | biome: ENVO:00009003; feature: ENVO:2100002; material: ENVO:00002003... | reverse complement strand
ACGAGATGTAGAGAGGTCTCGTGGGCTCGGAGATGTGTATAAGAGACAGCCTATGGACTGCCCATGGATTCGGGCCCGATGGGCTTCTTCTACAACGAAGACGTGTTCCGCCAAGCCGGCGTGGACGCCACCAAGATCAAGACTTGGGATGACTATTACGAGGCCGCCGAAAAGCTCAAGGAGATCGGCGCGTACATCGCCGCCGACTCGGGCGACGGCAGTTTCTATGACGCGATGGTCTGGCTCGCCGGTGGTCAGCCGTTCCACACGTCGGCCGACGGCAAAACCGTGACCATCGATTTGGATGAGGATGCCGGCACCCAACGGTTCACCGAATTCTGGCAGAAAATGATCGATGAGGGGCTTGTTGACACCACCTCCGCCACATGGTCCGACCGATGGAAGCGCCGTGTGGGCACCGGCACCATCGCCTCCGTGTTCTCTGGGGCCTGGATGCCGTCGCTGCTGCTGTCCAATGTGCCGGGCGCGGCCGGTCTGTGGCGCGTGGCTCCCATGCCCACCTATGGTGGGCAGCCTGCCAACGCCGAAAATGGCGGCTCGGCGCTGACCGTGTTGCAACTGACCCGTAAGCCGGATGCGGCCTATCGTTTCGTGGACTTTGTGGCGCATGACGCCCAAGGCATTAGCGCGCGTGTAGACGGCGGTGCCTTCCCGGCCGATTACGCCACCTTGAATTCCGCTGATTTTCTGGATAAAACCACGATTACCAATGACCGTGGCATTGAAATCCCGTATTTCGGCGGGCAGAAGTTCAACCGGGTACTGTCGGAGGCCGCCGAGGATGTGTCGGTCGGATACCAGTATCTGCCATTCGAAGTGTATGCGCGCAGTGACTTCAAATCGACGGTGGGCCAGGCATACGAGTGGTCCGGCAGTTTCCACGCCTATCAGCAGCGACAGGAAGCCATTGAGATGGGTATGAAGGACAAGGAAGGCAACCCGCTCGAACCATTGGAGAAGCCCGGCAAGAAAGTCAGTCTCTCCGAAGGCCTGGCCCAATGGCAGAAAGACCTCCGAGAATACGGCCTCAATCAGGGCTTTACGATTAAGTAGGGATTCGGGGTTGGGTCGGAATCGACCGCGCTATACGCGGCCGATTCCTGCATACTACGTCACTTCACATTGCGCGAGTAGATGTGCGCCATGCCCTTGAAAATCAAATCCGGGTCATACACGTCAATCAGCTCGGTGTCATTCTCAAACACTCGACCGAGGCCACCGGTGGTGATCACCTTGAAATCCTCGCCTCCGAGCTCTCTGCGGAACTGACGAATCGTGCGCTCCACACCGCCCAAGAACGTGTAATACAAACCGGCCTGCATGCAGGTCTTGGTGTTGGTGCCCAGAATCGTATCCGGTCGCGTAATTTCCACTTCCGGCAGCTGGGCCGTATCTCCCCACAGAGCGGCCGCACCGGCACGGATGCCGGTGGTGATGACGCCGGAATCGACCACGCCCTTGTCGCTCACGTGCGTGAACGTGGTGGCGGTGCCGAAATCAGCCACCAGCACTGGGCCGCCATACTCGTAATAGGCACCGGCGCAGTCGGCCAGAATATCCGCACCCAGCGATTTCGGATCGTCAACGCGCACGTTCATACCGGTCTTGATGCCCGGTCCCACCACCATCGGATCAATGTCGAGGAATTTGACGATGGACGAACGGAAGGAGTGCATCACTTTCGGCACCACCGAACAGATGATCACATCGTCCACATCGGATGGCTGAAAACCGCTCATTCTCAGGAATTCAGTCAGAAACAGCCCATACTCATCAGACGTATGGTTGGCTTTGGTGGTGATGCGGTAGGTGCCGGCGATGGCATCGCCATCCAAAAAGCCCAGCACGATGTTCGTATTGCCGATATCAACGGCGACCAGCATGATAACCCTCCAGATTCAAGATGGATTTCATGCGCAATTCTACAGTCCCATGGCTATGATGGCCTGCGGTGGTCGACCCAGCGTGGCGGCCAACCGTAGAACACAACATATACAGAGGAAGAACCATGTCTCAAGACAATGGTGCGCACATCGAAGACGGCGCAACCACAGATGCGAGCCTTGCCTCGCGTGCAAAGAATCCGAAAAAAAACGGCCCGAAGTGGTGGCTGATCTCACTGATTGCCGTCATCGTGGCAGTGGCGGTCGTCATCGGCGTCACGCTCGCTTTCGGCGGTAAGAAAGATGACAAGTCGGCCTCGTCCAGCAACCAATATGCCGACACCGTGACCATCGGCCTCAAACTGGCCCCCACCAATCTGGACATCCGCAACACCGCCGGCTCCGCGCTTGACCAGATCCTGATCGGCAACGTATACGAAGGCATCGTGGCACGTGACTCCAAGAACCAGGTCGCTCCCGCCATCGCCTCCAGCTGGGAGACGTCCAAGGACGGCCTGACCTACACCTTCCACCTCAATAAGAACATGACCTTCTTCAATGGCGACAAACTTGACGCCGAGGACGTGGCCTGGTCCATCAACGAGCTGATCGCTAAGGGCTACCACGACGCCGACGCGCTCGCCGCCGTCAGCAAGGTGGAGGCCAAGGACGCCGACACCGCGGTGATCACGCTCAAGACGCCGAACTCCAACCTGTTGTGGACCCTGACCGGTCGCGCAGGGCTCGTGTTCGACAAGGACGCCAAGTATGACCTGAAGACGCAGGCCGTCGGCTCCGGCCCCTACACCGTTGCCAAGTTCGTGGAAAACAGCTCGATCACGCTGAAGGCCAATGAGAAGTACTGGGGCAAGAACAAGGCCAAGACGCCCACCGTGGTCGTCAAGTATCTGGCCGACGACAACGCCGCGGTCAATGCGCTGAAGTCCGGTGACGTGCAGGTGCTCGCCCCGATTACCGAGAACCTCGCCGAACCGTTCAAGTCCGATTCCGCCAAGTACACGGTCAAAGCCGGCAACGGCACCGACAAGTTCGTGCTCGGCTTCAACAACGCTTCCGGTTCCAAACTGGCTGACAAGCGCATTCGCCAGGCCATCCGTTACGCCATCAACCACAAGGAGCTCATCGCCTCTCGCGGCGGTGCGGACAAGGCGCTCGGCGGCCCGATCCCGTCTCTCGACCCCGGCTACGAGGATCTGACGAATCTGTACCCGTATGATCAGAACAAGGCCAAGTCGCTCATGGCTGAAGCCGGCTATTCCACCGACAAGCCGCTTCAACTTACGCTGACCTACGCCAACATCTACGGCACCGAGCTCGGAGACCAGCTGCGCTCCCAGCTCAAGCCCATCGGCATCGACCTGAAGGTGAATGTGGTGGAGTTCTCCACGTGGCTGCAGGATGTGTACACCAACCACACCTTCGATATTTCGCTGGTGGACCACAACGAAAGCCACGACTTCGCATCGTGGACCGATCCGACATACTATTTCGGTTACGACAACAAGAATGTGACCAAGCTGTACAACGAGGGTGTTGCCGCCACCTCCGACAAGGAGCGTGATGCCAAGTTCGCCGCGGCCGCCAAGCTTGTCTCCGAGGATGCGCCGGCCGACTGGCTGTTCAACTACCGCATCACCACCGCCACGGCCAAGGGCGTTGAAGGATTCCCCTTCGACCTCAACCAGACCGTTCTGCCCCTCTACAACGTGACCTACACGAAGTAGTTCGTTACAGCAATGAGCTCCCTCAGTGAGGGGGCTCATTGTTAATCCAAGTAAAGTAGGCATTATGCGATTCGTGTTGAAACGGCTGGCGTTATTCGTGGTGGCGTTGTTCGGCCTGTCCGTGGTGGTTTTTGCAGCATTGCGCATTCTGCCTGGCGATGTGGCCTCCGTGATGGCCGGCGTCAACTCGCCGCCTGAGCGTGTGACCCAGCTACGCGAACAACTCGGTCTGGATCGGCCATTGATTGCACAATACTTCGATTGGATGAGTGCGCTGGCCCGTGGTGACTTCGGCACTTCAATCCTGACTGGTCGCTCCGTAACCTCCTTGGTAGGCGCACGTGCGTCCATCACCTTTCCCCTGATTATTCTTGCCCTGCTCATCGCCTTGGTCATCGGCTTGCCGCTGGGCTGTGCGGCGGTACTGGCCCGCAGCGCAACGGTGCGTGCGGTGTTTCATGTACTGGCTATTGTCGGCGGTGCCGTACCTGCGTTGTGGGGCGGTCTGCTGCTGATTCTGTTGTTCGGGCGCGGCGTAGGATTGCTTGATGTGTTTCCCTCGCAAGGGTTCCCGCTGGATGGTTGGGGCGCACCCGGTTCGGCGATATCAGCGTTGGTATTGCCGGCTGTATCGGTCGGCATCATCGTGGGAGCATCGCTTATGCGATACACGCGCGCGGCCTTAGGGGATTTAGCCAGTTCCGGCTACATCGATATGGCACGCTCGTGTGGCATGACGCGCACTCAGGCGGTGTTGCGTGTGGGATTGCGGTTGGCAACCCCGCAGCTGGTGTCTGTTATCGGGCTGACCTTCGCTTCGATGGTCACTGGCGTGATGGTCATCGAAAACCTGTTTGCGTTACCGGGCATCGGCAACGGTCTTGTGACCGACGTGGGCAACCGCGACCTGATTGCCGTGCAAAGCGAGCTGTTCCTGCTGGCCGCGTTCTTTTTGACTGTCGGCCTCGTGGTCGATTTGTTCCACCGCGTGCTCGACCCGCGTCTGAAAACCGCTACCGCCATTACGGAGGTGACCGCATGAGCAATGTTCGTCGTGCGACGACTGGTGGTCGACGGGCTGCCTTCGTCATCGTCCTGCACTCTATGTGGCGTCGTGCCGAGGGCAAATTCGCACTTATCGTGCTCGCTCTGTGGTTGCTCATTGCCATCGTTTCCCTGTTCTGGACCCCGCAATCGCTGTGGGCCACTGATGGCTACCATGTATGGGCCAAGCCGTCCGCCGAGCACTGGCTCGGCACTGACGGCACCGGCGCGGACGTGTTCAGCTGGCTGCTGGCCGGCTCACATACCAATCTTGTGATCGTGCTGCTGACCGTAGTGGCATCTATGGCTTGGGGGCTGCTGCTCATCGCGGCCATGGTGGCACGCAATGCGGCGCTCGCCAGTTCTTCGGTAGTGGTAGTTGATGCGTTGATTTCCGTTCCCACCGTGTTGATTGCGTTGATTCTGGCTGTGCCGTTGGGAGCGTCAATCGCGGTGATTGTGATCGCCTGCGGCTTCGGATATGGGTTGAATCTGGCTCGTGTGGCTCGCCCCGCAGCGTTGCTGGCGGCCCGCTCGTCGTATGTGGAATCGGCCTTGGCCAATGGTGCCAGCGGGTGGCGTGTGCTCATAAGCCATGTTATGCCGAATATTCTGCCGGTATTGGCTGTGCAACTGTCATTGTCGGCGGGCACGGCGGTGTTGGCTGAGTCGGGGCTTACTTATCTCGGTATCGGTGTGCCGTCCGGTGTGCCGAGCTGGGGGCATTCTCTGGCCACTTCGGTCAAACTCATCAACGTGTTCCCATTAACCGTGGTGTGGCCCGGCCTGATCGTCACGGTTGTGGTTGTGGCGCTGAATATTTTTGGTGATGTGCTGCGCGATGCCATCGATCCGGTCACCAACCCCGCATTACGTGAAATAGGAGGCGAACGATGAGCGTCGATGTTCGCGGGTTGAAAATCACGATTGGCGGCAAACCAATCGTCTCTGATGCGGATATGACCATTGCCGACGGTGAACGAGTCGGCTTGATCGGTTCTTCAGGCTCCGGAAAATCTATGATTGCCAAGGCGATGCTGGGGTTGCTGCCCCTGACCGCTGTGACTAATGGGTCGATTGATATGGGCAGCACGGAAATTATCGGAGCTTCCGAACGTGCGCTTGCCGACCTGCGCGGCCGGTATGTGGGTGCGGTGTTCCAGAATCCGGCTGCCTCGCTGAACCCGGTGATGACCGTGGCGCAGCAGATCGCCTTGCCATTGCGGTTGCACTATGATCTGACCAAGGTCGAACGAGCCGACCGAGTGAATGCCTTGTTGAGCAAGGTCGGGCTGGATCTCGATATGGCCGGCAAATACCCGCACGAACTGTCCGGCGGCCAACAGCAGCGCGTGGGCATCGCCACGGCGCTGATCACCTCACCGCGATTCATCATCGCGGACGAACCCACCACCGCACTCGACTCCATCACGCAACGCCAGATCATGGACCTGCTGACCTCGCTGGTGGACGACGCCGGTGCCTCCATGCTGTTCATCACCCACGATTTCTCCGTACTCGCGCGTGCCACCACCCGCTGCTACGTGCTGGACGCCGGCCGCATCGTCGAATCCGGACCCACCGCCGACCTGCTCGCCGCGCCGACCACACCACAAGCCCAGCGCCTGGTCGCCGCCGCCCAAACCCTCACCCTCCACACCCCCAAGGAGGATTCGCATGAGTAACAGCAGTGTGCCGCTCCTCTCCGCCCACTCCATCACCAAATCCTTCGGCCCGCGCACCGCACGCCACCAAGTCCTCTTCGACGTCTCCGCCGACGTCCACGCCGGCGAATGTCTGGCCGTGATCGGCGGCTCCGGATCCGGCAAATCCACGCTGACCCGCATTATGCTGGGCTTGGAATCCGCGGACTCCGGCAGCGTGGAATACGAGAGCCAATCCATTGTCGGCGGCCGAAAATCGCCGGGATTCGCGGCCCTGCGCCGCGAATCGGGACTGGTGTTCCAGGACCCGTTCTCCTCGCTCGACCCACGTTGGCGAGTCGCCAAATCAGTGGCTGAACCGCTGAGTCTGCAACGGCGTGACCTGAACAACACCGATATCGACGAGCGAGTGGCCGCGGCTCTGACCATGGCAGGCCTTGAACCGGCAGACTTCCTGAACCGGTACCCAATCGACCTGTCCGGCGGCCAGGCGCAGCGCGTGGTCATCGCCCGCGCTATCATCAACGAGCCCAAAGTGATCCTCGCCGATGAGCCGATGAGCGCCATCGACGTGGCCGCGCGCATTCAGATCCTCGACACCTTCGCCGCCATCCGCGCGGCCCGGCCGAGCACCGCCATCATCATGGTCTCCCACGATCTCGGCGTGGTACAGCACATCGCCGACCGCATCCTCGTGCTCCATGACGGGCGTCTCGAAGAGACGGGTTCCACCGCTGAAGTGCTCGGCAACCCCCAATCCGATTACACCCGTCAGCTCATCGAGGCAGCCTCGTTATAGACCTTTTTTGGCTCCCTCTCTGAGGGGAGCTGTCGAATGCAGTGAGGCTGAGGGGAGTTACGGGTGCCGTCGTATTCCCCTCAGTCCGCTTCGCGGCCAGCTCCCCTCAGGGAGGGGAGCCGAGGCCGCCGGCGACACGCGCTTGTCGCGGGTTGTGCTATGGTGTGAGACATGCAGATTATCTCATGTTGTTGTCGCTAACCGACGCCCCTGGGCGAGCGGTCAGTGACGCATAACTTGAGATAGAGCATTCGAATCGCGGCAAATCTGTCGCATGAATTTTCATGAAATCGATGGCACGAGCGTAACCGTGTAACGCGCGAGCCGTGGTTAACATGAAAAACCGATTCACTTTCCGGCTTCACCGTACAGTGAGCGGGAATACTCGATTTCAAACCAAAGCCACAGTCCATTCGTCTGGGAACGTCGGTTCACGAACGCAACGCAGCAAAACCCCCACAACCCCAGCAACGAAGGACTTCACATGACCATCCACAACAGCCTCGCAGAACTCATCGGCAACACCCCGCTCGTCAAGCTCAACCACATTCCGCAGGCGGCCGGCGTCAAAGCCACCATCGCCGTCAAAGTCGAATACTTCAACCCCGGCGGCTCCTCCAAGGACCGCATTGCCGAACGCATCATCGACGCCGCCGAACAGTCCGGCCAACTGAAGCCCGGCGGCGTGATCGTCGAACCCACCTCCGGCAACACCGGCGTCGGCCTGGCCCTGGTCGCCCAGCAGCGCGGCTACCGCACGATTTTCACCCTGCCGGACAAGGTCTCCGAATCCAAGCGCGCGGTGCTGCGCGCCTACGGTGCCGAAGTCATCGTCACGCCAACCGACGCCGGCCCGGACGACCCGCGCTCCTACTATCAGGTCGCCGAACGACTGGCCAATACGATTCCCGGCGGCTTCCGCCCGAACCAGTACGACAATCCGAACGGCCCGCTGAGCCACTACTACACCACCGGACCTGAGATCTGGGAGGCCACGGACCACAAGGTCACGCACTTCGTGGCCGGCATCGGCACCGGCGGCACCATCTCCGGCACCGGCAAGTACCTCAAGGAAGCCTCCAACGGCGCGGTCAAGGTCATCGGCTCCGACCCGGAAGGCTCCATCTACTCCGCTTCCTCACGCGACGAAGTCCACCAGTACGATATCGAGGGCGTGGGGGAGGACTTCTATCCCAAGGCCTTCGACCGGAACATCACCGACGACATCGTGCGCGTGTCCGACGCCGAAGCCTTTGAAATGACCCGCCGTCTGGCCGGCGAGGAGGCGCTGCTGGTCGGCGGCTCGTCCGGCATGGCTGTGGCCAGCGCCATCAAGTACGCGCTTGCCAATGATTTGGACGAGAACCAGATCGTGGTGGTGCTCGCCCCTGATTCCGGCCGCAGCTACTTGGAGAAGATCTTCAACGACGACTGGATGCGTGCCAACGGCTACGGCGACATCGTGGAGCGCACCAGCAAGCCCTCCCTCGCCGAGCAGTACCTTAACGGAGCTCCCTCTGATGAGGGAGCTGGGGACGGACTCCATAACTAGCTATCAAAAGAATCAATACCAACATCCGCACTAACCAACCGCACCTGTTCTACCTTCGAATACGGAACGATCCCGAAAGGAACCCAATATCATGTCCGCTGAATACAACGCCAAGTTCGCCAACACCGACATCGCCACTCGCGCCATCCACGCCGGCCAGGAGCCCGACCCGACCACCGGTGCGGTCGTCACGCCGATCTTCGCCACCTCCACTTTCAAGCAGGATGGCGTGTTGGGCCTCAGGGGAGGCCACGACTACTCCCGCTCCATCAACCCCACTCGCACCAGCTTCGACGAGCAGCTCGCCGCCGTGGAAGGCGGCAAGTACGCGCTGAGCTTCTCCTCGGGTTTGGCCGCCATCGACGTGCTGCTGCGCTCCACCATCAAGCCCGGCGACAACATCCTGCTCGGCAACGATGTGTACGGCGGCACCTACCGCCTGCTCTCCAAGGTGTTCGTGCCGTGGGGTGTGGGCCTCGACGTGGTGAACATCACCGATCTGAAAGCCGTGGAAACCGCATTGGCCTCCAAGCACTACCAGTATGTGTGGGTCGAGACCCCGTCCAACCCGCTGCTCAACATCACCGACATCGCGGCCACCACCGAAGTCGCCCACAAGTACGGCACCAAGGTCGCTGTCGACAACACCTTCGCCTCGCCCGCCCTTCAGCACCCGCTGGCCGATGGCGCCGATGTGGTGGTCTACTCCACCACCAAGTACATCGGCGGCCACTCCGACGTGGTCGGCGGTGCCGTGGTGGTCAACGATGAGGAGACCCGCGAGAAGGTCGCCTTCCTGCAGAACGCCGCCGGCGCAGTGCCCTCCCCGTTCGACTCCTGGCTGGACATCCGCGGCCTGAAGACCCTGGATCTGCGCGTCAAGCGCCACAGTGCCAACGCCCTGAAGGTGGCCGAATGGCTCGAATCCCAGCCCTCTGATGTGATTGAGCGCGTCTGGTACCCGGGCCTCGAGTCCCACCCGGGTCATGAAATCGCCGCCCGCCAGATGCACGGCGGCTTCGGCGGCATCGTCTCCGTGCAGCTCGCGGCCGGCGCCGAGGCGGCCAAGCACTTCGTGGACCACACGCAGATCTTCACACTGGCCGAATCGCTCGGCGGTGTGGAAAGCCTCATCGAGGTGCCCGCCGCCATGACCCACGCCTCCGTGGCCGGCACCACCCTGCAGGTGCCCGCCAACCTGGTGCGCATTTCGGTCGGTATCGAGAACGCCGACGACCTTATCGCCGATCTCAAGCAGGCGTTGGATCGTATCTGACCGTACTGACGGTACTGGTGGCACCGTATTGACGGTGCCACCACGCTTATCGGCGGACTCGCTATCGATTGGTACCTACAAAAAATCCCCGGCCCACAAGGGTCGGGGATTTTCCGTTATCGATTAAACATATTGAATCAGCTGGCGTTGCCGCCCTGCCATCCAGTGGCATCCGCACCAGCCGGGCGCAACGTCTGACCGGAAGTCGGTGTGGTGCCATCAACGACCACACGAGTGCCGATGGTGGCAAAGTCGTACATCCACTTGGCATCGGCCACCTGCATGTTGATGCAGCCGTGCGAGCCTGGGATACCCTGCTGCACATAGATGGGGTGCTCGCCCCACATGTATGCAGGAACACCGTGCAGAGCCTCGCCGCCGTTATAGTAGGAAACCCACGGCGTGCCTGGCTGGTTGTAGCCTTCGCCAACCATGGTCTGCGATTCGTACTTGAGATACACGTAGAACGTGCCGGTATCGGACAGCATGGAACCATCGGCGGTGGGCTTGCCAGAAGCGATGTTGAACTTCTTGACCACCGTGGTGCCCTGATATGCAGTGGCAGTCTGGTTCGTCAGATCAACATGAACCCACTTATCGCCATTTGCCGTATCGAAGTTATGAGGCACCTCGACCTGCTTGACATCATACGGGCTGTCTTTCACAGCCACAGTGGAATCAGTGGACTGGTTCTGCTCGATGGCGGTAGCCAGACGTTCGGGGGCGTCCCCGGCGCCAGTCACTTCAATACCATCCACACCGAGTGTCTTATCGGCACCAATTTCCACGCCGCCTTCGTCTTTCGGCGTGATGTAGACCTCGCGTGTCACCTTGGGAACAGTCAGTTCTTTGGTTACGCTGTCACTGGTGACGTACTTGGTGATGGCATCGCGGTCGACTACCAGACTCATGGTGCCACCCGCCTTATTCACCGTGGGCTTGAGGAATGAGGCAATGGTATCGGCCGGGATGGTGACGCTCTTGTTCACGCCGTTGTCCACGGTCAGTTTGAGGCCAAGCTTGGCATTGGCGTCAAACTGTGTTTGCTGTGCGCTCGCGTCATTAATCGGATTCTTTGCAGTCTGTAGCTTGACCGGCACCGTCGCATTTTCGCCCGGGGTCGCGACGGCCTCCTTGACTGCAGCATTGACAACATTGATATCCGGGCCCTTGCCATCCTGACCCGCGGTGTAATCGAACTGCTTGGTGCTCTTGTTGTAGACAACGGTGGCAATCTGCGCTCGGTCGGCCTCATCGACCAGGCCGGCGGTGACGAATTGTTCGGCAGTCTCTTTGTCCCTGGTGGCGGTCAGAGCGATATGCGGCTGATCGAAAATATTGAGCTTGGCCACGTCGCCGGTCTTCGCGTTCAACAGCGCATCTACGGTTTTATCCGTGTCGACGGTGACGCCAAGGTCCTTCAGCGAGGCTTTGACGCTGTTGCCTTCGGCGGTGAACGTCACTGTGGTGTTATTCAGCTGCTGCTTCACAGTATTCGCAAGTTCTTCGCGGGTCTGGCCCATGACAGAGACATTGCCCAAATGAACACCGGGCGCAGCCTTGTCTTGGAAGTACCAACGTCCGACGAAGAAATAGGCTATTAATGCGGCAAGCAACACTGCAAATATGGTTATGATGGCAATCCGTGCGGCCTTGCCATGTGATTTAGCGGTGGTAGATGCCATAACATGTTCACCCACATAGGCTGTATTATCGGCATGGTTATTGGTGCCATTGTCACTTTGCTGTGGTGTGGCGGTACCTGAATCCGCGGCTGCGAACAGCCCATCGGTGGCCACAGGCTGCAGCACCGCCGTCTCCTGATCGTCAGGAGAGGAGAAGGAAAATGTATCGTTGGCCATCAAAATGCCCCGTCTTAGTTCTCTCAAAGCGGCATATCGTGCGATATGCCGGGAATAACGTTCCTTGACGCATAATAATACGGAAGGGCTACGTACATCGTTGCGAGGTATTCCGTTATACGCTGAAATCCAGCCGCGGTCGGCCTACACTGGTCGTTTATGACAGCACATCAGGCGGCGCTGGAGGCGCTCACACGATACTTCGGCTATGACTCGTTTAGGCCCGGACAGCAAGGAATTGTCGAGGCTTTGCTTGCCGGACGCGATGTCTTGGGCGTGATGCCCACCGGCGCAGGCAAGTCCGTGTGCTACCAGATTCCCGCCGCGCTCAGCCCGGGTATGACTTTGGTCATATCTCCCTTGATTTCCCTGATGCGCGACCAGGTCGATGCGCTGAACGACCTCGGTCTGCCGGCCGCGTTCATCAATACCACTCAAACTCCCGACGAGCAGGCGATGGTGTTCGCCCAAGCCGCCGCCGGGCAGATCAAACTGCTGTACGTGGCCCCGGAACGCTTGGAAACCGGGCGATTCCGCGACTTTGCCGCCCGTACGCCGATCTCGCTGATCCTGTCTCTTATACACATCTGACGCTGCCGACGATCTTACGCG
>ENA-OYZL01000887-OYZL01000887.1-human-gut-metagenome-genome-assembly--contig:-NODE-887-length-12558-cov-4.480925_pt1 | contig 12558 bp, 10 predicted proteins | sample MGYA00243292_ERZ653479 | MGnify/ENA primary metagenome ERZ653479 (study PRJEB26926, sample SAMN06165116) | human gut metagenome | biome: ENVO:00009003; feature: ENVO:2100002; material: ENVO:00002003... | reverse complement strand
GCCTCAAAGGTAGCACGTAAGCCTCCGGAAGGGAAAGAAGATGCATCGGGCTCTCCCTTGATCAGTTCTTTGCCGGAAAATTCCATGATCATCCGGCCATCCTCATCAGGATGTGTCACAAAAGCATCATGTTTCTCTGCGGTAATGCCGGTCAACGGCTGGAACCAGTGGGTATAATGAGTGGCACCGTTCTCGATGGCCCAATCCTTCATGGCACTTGCCACTACATCCGCAGTTGCCAGGGAAAGTTCTCCTCCCTGATCCATGATCTTCTTCACTTCTTTGTAAGTACTCTTTGGGAGCCTCTCTTTCATCTTGCCCAGGGTAAACACCTTGCTGGCAAAAAGCTCCTCTACATTCAATTCTTCGCGCATGTCCCTACTTCCCTTCGGTATACAATAAAATAATATCGAATACAGTGTACAACATGTGCGTTATAATGGTCAATTATTATTTTCGAGGTTTTAGTGATAAGTTTTTCCAAAAATACTCTATACTCAGAACACTTCCCAGCAGGATTCCTGGCATCTGATTGTACATCTGTCTTCCACTGGCTTCCCAGAACATTAAAAAAACAACGATACCGATAAATCCCAACTGACAGATCATCAACATTACAGGTGGTTCCTGATCTCTGATAATATTGCGAAGGCTGAGGATCATTCCGATCAGTAACAGCACATACATGGACACCAGATAGCAGAAACAATACTGACAGGTGCGCCAGTAGTATTTTCCCCAGGGCGAAAACATTTCCCAGAGCAGGGTTCCATCGCTGTACTCCACGTTCAAAAATGCACTGGCCCCCAGATTTCCGTTGGCAAAATTATAGCTTGCCTTTTTGCGCAAATGTACGGGATTCCAGAATTCCGATCTGTTTTCGCGAATATATTCCATACTGTATTGCTGTTTTTCCTGTCTGGTGGAAAATTCATACATATGATCCACAAACTCTGTGTTGTTGGTCCAGGAACCGTCTTCCTTCATTCCCAGTGCCACCCAGCTGATCACAGGATTGGCTGTTTCAGATGCTTCCTTTGTGATCTCGTAGGAATTGGCCCAGAGCTGCAGAGCCACTCCCAGAATCACGACAAAACCTCCAAACAGCAATGTCACTCGACGGTCCACCGACACTCTCTGCCACAAGAGGATCACAGCGCATGCGATCAGCGGTATGATCACTGTGATCTTCCATGTGCCTGCCAGTACTGCCATACCGGCCGCAAACAGCGCCCACAGGATCTGCCGGCGCTTCCCCCTGGATGCTGCCGCCAATTTCAGGAAAGCCAGTCCCAGGATTCCCATACCGAAGCTCATGGAATCCGTATAAAACACGGCAGTCATCTCCCACATCGGAAGCAGAAATACAAAGGCAAGCAGGATCGGAAATCTCCAGCAAGTATCCCCATTCCGTTCCGCAAGATAACCACAGGCACATGCCACCAGCATCACCAGAATTACATTCCGCAGCAAAACAAAATAAAACGGGGACACATCCATCAGCAATGCCATCCGAAACAGAACGGAAAGCAAAAGCATCGGCTTCAGATTATTCGAATAGGTCAAAAAATAATTGGTGTCTTCCAGTTCTCTCCCGTTCGCCAGATTCAGGGCATCCCGATAGACATAGGTGTAATCCAGCAGAGTATTCTCATTCCCCTGCCGGCTCAATGAAACCACATAAAGCAGCACCCCAAACAATACCAGCGCTACGGCATACAGCGAATTTCTCCGGCCTGTCACCGTATATATTTTATTCCATGCCGCACCGGCCGCCAGCAGCAACACTGTAGCAGCCGCCACCCCCAGAGCCATCTGCCATGGGATCAGATGATTCCCCGGATACCTGAGTACTGTCCACAAGAGCAACAGCATAAAAGCGATGAGAATACTATAGGCACCTATGGACACTCCTTTATGAATTCTGCCTTCCCTTTTCATAAGGCGTTACCTCCGGTCACTCTTTCTCAATCAGCATTTTTCTGACGCAGCAAATCAAATTCCTGCGGCGGCATGGATAACTTTATCCACAGCACCTGCTTGGGATGGGGTGCACTGTCCACACTTTCTCCCTCCTCGGTGTACATAGCTTCCACCGTGACCGGTACATTGGTGCCGTCAGGCTTCATGATTTCTATGGAATCGCCCACGCAGAATTTGTTCCGCTGCTCGATCCGGCACAGAGAATCCTTTACTGCCTCCACAATTCCCAGATAAATATATTCGTTCACGTAAGTGTTATTATCATAGATCTGCGTATTTTCATCCGGCTTGCCGAAATAGAACCCCGTCGTAAACTGACGATAGGTGCACTTGGAGATCTCTGCCTTGTACCAGTCCATATTTTTCTCGTACAGCTCCGGATCGGCAAAATAATCATCAATGGCCTTCCGGTAGGTTCTGGCTACCGTTGCCACATACAATGCGGTCTTCATACGCCCCTCGATCTTGAGACTGTCGATTCCTGCCTCCACCAGCTCCGGAATATGTTCGATCATGCACAGATCCTTGGAGTTGAAAATATATGTCCCCCGCTCATTCTCGTAGACCGGCAGATATTCTCCGGGACGGGTCTCCTCCACCACCGCATATTTCCAGCGGCAGGGATGTGTGCAGGCACCTCTGTTGGCATCTCTTCCTGTAAAGAAATTGCTCAGCAGACATCTGCCGGAATAAGAGATACACATTGCCCCGTGGACAAAACTCTCAATCTCCATTTCCGCAGGAATCTTCTCCCGGATTCCCTTGATCTCTACCAGTGACAGTTCTCTGGCAGACACCACTCTTTTGGCTCCCAGCTTCCACCAGAACAGATATGTCTCATAGTTGGTATTGTTGGCCTGCGTGGAAATATGCACTTCCACCTGGGGCCAGACTTCTTTGGCGATCATGAACATTCCCGGATCGGAAATGATCAGCGCATCCGGCTGCTCCGGCTTCATATCCCGCAGCTCGGCAAAATATTTTCTGGCTCCCTCGAGATCATAATTGTGCGCCAGAATATTGGCCGTCACATAAACCTTCACTCCATGTGCATGGGCGAATGCAACTCCTTCCGCCATTTCTTCTCTGCTGAATTTTTTTGCCTTGGCCCGCAGTCCAAAAGCTTCTCCGCCGATATAAACAGCATCCGCGCCAAAAATAACAGCCGTTTTTAATACTTCCAGGCTGCTGGCCGGGATTAAAAGTTCCGGTTTTTTATATGTCATTTTATTTCTCCTCTTTTTCTGCAACAGATTCTCTTTCCTGATAAGCACACCATGTCAGATTTAGCGGAAGCATTATCATCACCGGCAGCATATAGCGCAGTTCTCCGTTGACCGGGGAAAGAATGCATACCGCAAACACCAGCAGTGTGGGTACTATCAGCAAAATCCGCTTTCCCTTTTTCGATCCCAGCAGATACACCACATATCCCAGCAGCAGGTATCCGTGAAATCCCGCATTATACAACAGGGAGATCAGCGGGAATTGTGTTACAAAATGTATCATTCCGATCAGAAATTCTCTCATGCCTTTCAGCTGTGGAGGAAATCCTATTTCCATATAGAACTCTTCCATCGAAAGCTGCTCTCTGCCAACCGTAGTCTCTATGATCGGCGTTCCCAGTCTGTCCTTCCGGTCCGTATAAAAATATCCGTAAGTCTGGTTAAAAAATGCCTGGAAATAAGTATCCGGATGCTTGCAGAACTGTGCAAACCAGACTTTAAAATAATTCTTCAGTTGTTCCTTCGTGGGATGGGATATCATCTGGTTTTTGGCCGCATCGGATATCTCCGGTGAATAATGTGCCGTTCCCATCTGATCATAGTCATCAAACAATTCCGACAGAATCGCCCGTTCTTCCTCCGTGACCTCTGCTCCGTGATCCCTCTGGTATCTTGCCGTCTGTTGAATAGGGGCCGATAGTCCTTCCGCCAGTCTTCCCTCTTCAATATCATGTGCCGGCATATATATCTGCTCTATATAGAACAGGATCATAAAACCGGTTACTGCTGTAAACAGGTATAATTTCCACTGCTTTTTATGATAGAAAAACAGACAGATCAGCGCCCCCACCAAAAGATATCTGCCTTCTTTTCTGCAGAGGATCATACCGTAGGAAGCACAGAGGAATACGATCTGTTTCCACCATTTTTTCTTTTCCGTTCCATCTACCAGGATATCCGCAAATGACACTCCAAAATACAACAGGCTGATATAGTACTGTGCATCCTTCACCATAGTAAATCCCCACATGGGAAATAGCGGAAACACAGTAAGAAACAGAAGTCCGAACCAACGGATCCAGACCGGAGCTTTCATTTTTTTCATAACGCAGACGAGATATGAGATTCCAACTGCCTGCAATAGGGACTGTATCAAAGTATAGGTAAAAATTCCAAGATTGTCGGATCCCAGTACCACTCTTCCGAAAGCCAGGCATCTTCCCATGATTGCTGTGGATACCACCGGGTGTTTATTGCTGTTTTCAATAATTCCCATGTACTTCCACACCTGTTCAAATGCATCCGCCTGAATCGGTCCCGGGAAAAAACTTATCATATAGGGCAGCGCACACAGCATTGCTATGGCAAAAGTACTCCAGAAGGGATGGGCTTCGAAAATAAAATTCTCTATTTTCCCCTTTATTTCTCTCCTGCGCACTCCTTCCCAATGTTCCGACACATAGGCTCCCAACGCAATGAGACTCTCATACAGGTTGTAATAACCGGCCACCACCACCAGTGCCAACAGGAACTGAGCAAAGTTTCCAAACACATAGTTCCAGCTGCCCTGCTCATGATAGCTTGTCCCCATTACTGTAGTAAATGCAAAAAAGGCACACAAAACATGCAGCCATCTGTTTTTTCTCAGAGATTCGTCCTTCGTGATCCAGCATACTGCTCCCACACCCATGGTCAGAAAAACCATTTCCACATGCAGACCGTCCAATCCGTCACTCAATGTTGTCAGACAGCCCGGTGTCAACGCAAATATCATGAATAAGATCCGGAAAAACCATCCAACGTTTTTCCATTTACTGTTTTCCTTAAGCAACTGTTTCATCTGCTGTACCCTTCTTATTTCTCCAATATTTGAACGCTTTATTCATAGTTTCCAAAAGAATGAGATAAATCAAAGCATTTCCCAGCCAGTAACCACCTATTATGATCACTTTATCCGGATGTATCTTATAATAATATCTGGTCGTAGCCTGTGCATCTTCCGCAGCAAACAACCCGCCGTTCCTTTCAAGACGTATATTCTCCGGGGCCACACCGTTTCCATGTTCCGCATACATAAACCGGATATTGCATTCTGCGGCTTCCGGTATTGTAAGTGTCCAATGATATGTCTGTTTTCCGGAAAGTGACACCCCCAGGGGAAGTTCGTAGAAATGATCCGCACTCATACTTCCAAGAGGAAAATCCTGTGACATCAGCTCTGTATTCTTTTCATCATATAGTACAAAATGCAATACCTGATCTGTCACCGCTTCCTGCTCAAATCCCAGCGCAAATTCTATCTGATCCAATCTGGAATACAGCGGCTTAAAATACTGTGTGATCTCCGTCCGTTCCGTGATGGGCTCACTATACACACTGTATTCACTGTAAGAGCTGCTCATATAGTTATTATACACCAGGTATCCCGGCCAGATGGCTAATTCCAGTGCAATGAGCAGCACCGTCAGCAGACCTTTTCCTATGACCTCTGCCTTGTTGATTTTCTTTTTCTTTTGACCCCGACATCATAATATATAAGGATACACGAGATGAAGAATTTATGCAAACAAAACTGGTATCAGATCACATTACTTTTTCTGTTTTGTGTCACAGTATTTTTAAGATTCTATAAACTGACCGTTTTACCGGATGTTTTACATATAGACGAAGCCGCTCTTGGATATAACTCCTGGTGTCTGGCCAATTACGGTACCGATCGTTATCTCAATGTGCTGCCTTTCTATCCGCAGAATTTTTACGGTGGCCAAAGCCCTCTCTATACTTACCTTGTCGTATTGCTGATCAAGTTTTTCGGGAAGGGGAATCTGTCCGTTTTTCTGGTAAGATTTCCTGCTGCCTTTGCCAGTCTTCTTCTGTGGATCACCGGCACCAGGAGCATGTCCCTTATCTTTGATAATAAAAAAATCACCCTCGCTGCTGCTCTTTTTCTGTGTTTCTGCCCGTATTTTGTGATGTCCGGACGTTATGCCCTGGACTGCAATCTGATGTTGTGCTGCATTTCCTGTTCTGTTCTTGTACTGCTTTTGTATCTGAAAACAGGAAAACTGCATACTTTACTTCTGTCCGGAGTCTGCTTCGGTATCAGCTTGTACTCTTATGCATTGAGTTATCTGATCATACCTATTTTTCTGGTTCTGATCTCTCTTTACATGCTTTACCATAAAAAAATCACGTTTCCCAGAATACTGTTGTGGGCGGTCAGTGTCTGCATTACGGCATTGCCTGTGATCCTTTTTGCCTACACACTTCTCTTCCATGCAGAGCCAATTCATTTTCTCGGCTTTACAATTTCTCCTATTTCCGGCAACCGCATGGATGAAATTTCTTTTTCCTCATTGGGTGCAAATCTGTGGAACAATCTTAAGATCACTCTGACATACAGTATTTATCCTATGGATTCCGTGGATAAATTCTATACCTTATACCCGGTTTCCATCCCTTTTATCCTGTTGGGAATGTTATGTTCCGTTTATGACTTCGGAAATTCCTTCCGGACACGCTGTTTTCATTCCGGCACAGTATATCTGTTCTATTTCATCAGCTGCTCCTTTGTGGTTGCTCTGACACCTACAGATCATCTATATCGTGCCAACAGCATCTATATCTGTTATCTGTTCTTTTTTCTCCGTGGTATCCGGGCATGTTGCGATTTTCTTACCGTTTACCGGAAAGCATTTCTGAGCATTCTGGCTTATGGCTATGTGCTGTGGATTGCTTCGTTTATGCGTTACTATTACACTATATATTCCGTGCTGGATCTGCATACCTATGCAAATTCCTTCTATTTTGCCGATATTTCCGACATTGTCACCTATATTGACGAAAATCTCGGGGATAAAGAAATCTATGCGGACTGCGTTGATGTAGAGGAGTTTTTGTATTTTTATTATCCTATTTCTCCTTATGAGCGCGTTCCCCTGTCCGCCCGGGAAGAAGACGGTGAAATCCCCAAGCATTATATACTGAATGCTTCCACTCCGCTCTCTCCTTCCGCAGCCTACATTGTCCGCAAAGAAAATCAGGAATTTATTTCTTATCTGAACGATTCCGGACTTTCCTGCCATACGGTAGAATTTTCACCGTATTACTTATTTTATTTTGATTGATTGCGAGGTATCCACAAATGAAGGATCTGAAATCTCTGGTGAAAAAATACTGGTATTCCGCAGCCATCCTGCTGTTGTTTCTCATTGCGGTCTTCCTGCGCGTTTATCGTCTGGAAAGCCTGCCTGACGTTCTTCATATCGATGAAGCAGGACTGGGTTATAATGCCTGGTGTCTGGCTCATTACGGAACCGACCGGTATCTCAATGTACGCCCTTTTTACCCTCAGAATTTTTATGGTGGTCAGAGTCCTCTTTATACCTACTTACTGGCTCTGCTGATCCGGACAGTCGGACAGGGCAGCCTGTCTCTTACGCTTCTCAAAATTCCCGCCGTCCTTGCAAGCCTGTTGCTGTTTTTTGTCGGGACCAAAAGTATCCGTCTGGTGTTCGATGATCAAAAATGGAGTATTGCTGCTGCTTTCCTGTTGGCAGTCTGCCCCTATTATATCATGTCCGCCCGTTTTGCCCTGGACTGTAATCTTATGTTGTGCTGCTCAGCTGTAGCATTGCTGTTTTTCATCCGTTTCACACAGACTAAGACCCTTCGGAACCTTATATTATCCGGAGTCTTTTTTGGTATCACGATGTATTCGTATGCACTGAGTTACTTCCTGATCCCTATTTTTCTGATCTGCATTTCCCTGTATCTGCTATACACGAAAGAAATATCCTTCCGCCGGGTTCTGCTCTGGGCTGCATGTGTATGTATTACAGCTCTGCCCGTAATATTATTTGTATGCTCCCTGTTATTCCACTGGGAAACCATTCATTTTCTGGGGCTTACCATATCTCCCATCGCCTCCGAGCGCATGTCCGATGTGGGAGTCACTTCTTTCTGGGAAAATATAAAAGATATCATAAAGATTACCTTGACATGTGGTTCCTACCGTTTAGATGCCGTACCTAAATTTTACACGCTTTATCCCTTATCCATTCCTTTTATTGTTCTGGGATTTATCGGTGCAGTTTACAGTTTTCTTGTCTCTCTGTACAAGCGGACTTTTCAGGCCGACAGCATCTATCTGCTGTTCTTTCTCAGCGGTCTCATCACCATTGGTCTGTCCGGATCCGGCTATGTCTACCGGGCTAACAGTTTCTTTATCAGTTATCTCTTCTTCCTGATAAAAGGACTTTTCCTTTGCTGCCGTTTCCTGTCCTCTTATCACACAGGCTTTATGCTCCTTTTGTCCGCCGGTTATCTCTTATGGTGCATCTCTTTCTGCAGCTTTTATTTCCGGGTCTATACCATGACCGACGTCTGCCCGAATTATCTGTATTCCATCTCCTTCCGGGAGTGTGTGGATGATGTGAATCTCAACCTGGATTATGCGGATCTCTATGTGGATCTGGTCAACATGAAGGAGTTTTTCTTCTTTTATTATCCCGCATCTCCTTATGATACTCAGGATGAAGAAACCTTTACCGACGGTATACACACTTATCATTTTCTCACCGACTATTCCACGGAGATCAGTCCTTCTTCCGTCTATGTGGTATACAAAAAGAACAATGAATTCCTGCAGAATCTGTCAGAGTCCGGACTGGCTTACCAGACCTGGGAATACCCGTATTATTATGTTATTTATTTTGAGTAACCGTGCTTTCCTCTTTCTTCGTACTCAGTGTCACTCCATCACCTACCGGCAGGATCACCGTCTCCAGTTCCGGATGATGTTTCAATTCATACAGATATTCCCGCATCCTTGCATGAATGGTCCGGTTCCTTCTGGTTACGGCAAAACGGGATTCTATGATATCACCGTCCTGTAATACGTTGTCGGAGATCAACAGTCCGCCAGGGGGCAACAGGCGTAAGATATCCGGCAGGAAATGAATGTACTGTCCCTTCGCCGCATCCATAAAGATCACATCATAGGTGCCTTCCAGTTCCCGCAGGATCTCCGTAGCATCACCCTCCAGCAGAGTGATCCGGTCTTCCCTGCCTGCCTTACGGAAGTTCTCCTTTGCAATAGGAATTCTTTTCTCATATTTTTCGATCGTCGTGATATGACAATCCTCCGGTGCATATTCACTCATCAGTAACGCAGAAAAGCCGATAGCAGTCCCGACTTCCAGGATGCTCTTCGGCTTTGTAAATTTCAGCAGAAATTTCAGCAGACTTTGCATGGATCTGCGTATGATGGGAACCTGTGTCTCCAGAGCGAATTTTTCAATCTCATTCAGCCACGCCGGATTCCCGCTGTCCAGGGAATCGATAAACGCAGACATTCTCTCGTCTATGATCATACTGTCCCTCATTTCACACTTTACTGTGCAACTGCAGTGGTATCCTGTGTCTCACCGGTAATCGCACTGCCGTTGTCTATAGTCTCCACTGTCTCTTCCGTTGCGCTTTCCGTCTGTCCGGCCATGACTTCCATCATCTCTTCTGCGGTCATGGCTGTACTCAATTCGTAGGTTCCGGGCTTCCAGTCCTTTTTATACTCGGATAGCAGATACTGTAATGCAAACAGTCTGCCATCTCTTACCAGACCTTTTTCCTGCAACGTATTACCAATCTCTGTCGCAGACATGTCTGAAGTCAGGGTCACGGTGATCTTGCGGCCTTCTCCGCTGGAGATCGCAGGCTCCGTAAAAATACGATAACCATAGTCGTAGCATGTAGACGCTCCGGTGTACACCAGATATACCACGATCACTGCAAATGCCACTTTTAAGATAGCGCCCAATACGGCACCTGCCAAATTTGCTGCCTTCATGTGTTCTGTCCTTTCTTATCCAAGTAATCCGCATTTCGATCCATACATTCGCAAAATCGTCTCTTCGAGACTTTCCTTTTGCTCACTCAAAATGCATCTGATCGGTAACGTAAAGTCCGATCTCCTGCATCATACGGCAAAATGCCAGCTCCGCCGCCAGAAAATCCGACACCAGTGGATTCTCCCGGAAAGCTTCGTTTTCTCTGGTAAACTGATCCAGCTTATCAAAGTTGGTGTCCTTGCTGGTCTGCAATTCAAAATTTCTGGTCCGGAATTCATCGATCTGTCTCTTAAGTTCCGATTGTTCCTTCACGCGGGCCAGCTGCTTCTGATATTCCAGATAAGCGTCGGTATTACGAATCGCCTGTACCATCTGCTCTACAGCCTGATTTACATTTTCGTCCGATGTAATCTTCATCTGCTTACGACCTTTCCAGCAATCGCTGCTATTACACTTCCATAATGATTGGAAGGATCATGGGACGTCTCTTGGTCTTCTTCCATACATAATCGCTGAGGACATCCTTGGTGGTGGTCTTCAGTTTACCCCAGTCCGTAATTCCTTTATCCAGACATGCCTGCAGCGCATCATCCACGGTGCGTCTGGCTTCCTCGATAAGTTCATCGGATTCCTTCACATATACAAAACCTCTGGATACAATGTCGGGACCTGCTACCAGTTCTCCACTGGCCTTGTCCAGACTCATGACCACGATCATAATACCATCTTCTGCCAGATGCTGTCTATCTCTCAATACTACATTTCCGACATCACCGACACCCAGACCGTCGACCAGAATAGCTCCTACGGGTACTCTGCCGTTGACCTTGGCCTGTTCCTCGCTGACTTCCAATACATCTCCGGAGGACAGGATGAAGATATTGTCCTTACTGATGCCCAGACTTTCTGCAATCTTGGCCTGTGCCTTCAGATGCTTGTATTCACCATGCACGGGTACTGCGTACTTCGGATGGATCAGGGTATAGATCAGCTTGATCTCTTCCTGGCAGGCATGTCCGGATACATGAGCATCCTGGAAAATAACATCTGCGCCTTTGCGGAGCAGCTCGTTGATGATCTTGGTGACGGACTTTTCATTGCCCGGGATGGGGTTGGAGGAGAAGATTACGGTATCCCCCGCACCGATCGTGATCTTACGGTGCATATTGTTGGCCATACGGGACAGGGCTGCCATACTTTCGCCCTGGCTTCCGGTGGTGATAATCACCTGCTGCTCATCGGGATAATTCTTCATCTGATCCAGATCCACCAGTGTATTCTCGGGAATATTGATGCACTCCAGCTTGATGGCGGTATCCAGGATATTTACCATACTGCGGCCTTCCACAGCCACTTTACGGCCAAATTTGTATGCCGTATTGATGATCTGCTGTACACGATCCACGTTGGATGCGAAAGTTGCCACGAAAATTCTGGTGTTCTTATGTTCTTCAAATAAAGTATCAAAGGTCTTACCCACTGTTTTCTCAGAAGGGGTAAAGCCGGGACGCTCTGCATTGGTGGAGTCGCACATCAGTGCCAGTACACCCTTTTTGCCGATTTCTGCAAAACGCTGCAAATCAATGGCATCTCCATATACCGGTGTGTAGTCTACCTTAAAGTCTCCGGTGTGCACCACAATACCGGCAGGGGAATAAATGGCCAGTGCTGCGGCATCTACGATACTGTGATTCGTCTTGATGAATTCCACACGGAAATCGCCCAGATTAATGGACTGACCGAACTTCACTACTTTACGCTTGGTCTTCTTCATGAGATTGTGCTCGGTCAGCTTGTTCTCGATAATACCCATGGTCAGGCGGGTAGCGTAGATGGGAACATTAATATCCCGCAGCACATAAGGCAGTGCTCCGATATGATCCTCATGTCCGTGGGTGATGACAAAACCCTTTACCTTGTCGATATTGTCCTTCAGATAAGTCACATCCGGGATGACCAGATCGATTCCCAGCATATCATCTGCAGGGAAAGACAGACCACAGTCCACCACAATAATACTGTCCTCATACTGGAAGGCAGTAATGTTCATACCGATCTGCTCCAGGCCTCCCAAAGGAATGATCTTCAGACCTGAAACGTTACTATTCTCTTTTTTCTTTTTCAACGAAATTACCTCCAAATTCTATACGTCTATACAACTGTTCTTAGTGTATGTATCCCGGCGTTAGAACGGATTGTTATGCTCTGCAAACAAAGACCTGTGATTTACCTCCTGTTTTCACGGCTCTCTTCTCAAAGACTCCCGTGGAGATCAGACATCCCAGATCTTACGATTCCATCAAAATAACGGCATCTCTCATGCCCTTCGTGTATTCCCTGTCACTTTTAGCACAAAACCATTATATGCTGAAACCGGCAAAGCCTCCAATATCCCTCTCTGCCAATCATACAAATCATATATAAATATAAGACCGTCCTTCTCGCAGAACTGCCTGTATCTGTCTCTTATACACATCTGACGCTGCCGACGATCTTACGCG
>ENA-OYZL01000858-OYZL01000858.1-human-gut-metagenome-genome-assembly--contig:-NODE-858-length-12844-cov-3.430995_pt1 | contig 12844 bp, 10 predicted proteins | sample MGYA00243292_ERZ653479 | MGnify/ENA primary metagenome ERZ653479 (study PRJEB26926, sample SAMN06165116) | human gut metagenome | biome: ENVO:00009003; feature: ENVO:2100002; material: ENVO:00002003... | reverse complement strand
CGGCAGCGTCAGATGTGTATAAGAGACAGGCCTGCGTATTAATCGCTCTATCCGGTTGCACGAATGGAGGAAGCAATAAAGAATCCATGGAAGTCGTACTGAATATCAAACGGAAAGTAAAACCCGAATGTGTCTCCGCCTTAAAGGAATCATTCTTGAAATGCAAGGAAAGCACGTTGCTAGAACCGGGATGTATCGACTACGGCATGTACCAGTCCCTCACCGATAGCACCGAATTCTTTATCGCCGAGACTTGGAAAAACGACGGGGAATTACAAAAGCACGGCGAAACCGCCCATCTTAAACAACATCTGAATGAGATCAAAGATATGGGAGACCCTTCCTATAAAGGTAGTTTCCGGAAGATTTATGTCTGCCCGAGTGTAAATGACTAATCATTAAGAATTGAAGATTAAAAATCAAGCTTCACATAAGCGTTTATTTTCAATCTTCAATTCCCTATATTTAATTACAAAAGATCTGACGCTAACTCAGATAACTCGCTTCGCTCGCCTTTTATCAAGTTGATATGGGCGAACAAGTCCTGTCCTTTCATCTTGTCGATCATATAGGCCAAGCCATTACTTTGGGCGTCTAGATATGGGGAGTCAATCTGTTGGATATCTCCCGTGAAGACCATCTTCGTTCCCTCTCCCGCACGGGTGATAATCGTCTTGATCTCATGCGGCGTGAGGTTCTGGGCCTCATCGATGATACAATAAGTCTCGGACAAGCTACGACCCCGGATAAAGGCCAACGCCTCGATCACCAACTGGTTGTTCTTCTGCATATCGTCGATCTTACGGACATCGGGATTACCCGGGGCAAACTGAGTCTTGATCACGTTCAGGTTATCGAATAGAGGTTGCATATAAGGAGCGACCTTTTGCTTCTCGTCACCCGGAAGGAAACCGAGATCCTTATTCGCCAAAGCGACGATCGGACGGGCCAAAAGTATCTGTTTATACGTGCCGGCTTGTTTCAAGGCAGAGGCCAACGCCAACAACGTCTTTCCGGTACCGGCCTTTCCGGTCAGCCCCACCAGCTTGATATTCGGATCGTTCAACACCTCGAAAGCGAAACTCTGCTCGGCATTACGGGGCTGGATACCAAAGTTCGTGCCTTTATCCACCTTCTTGATCTTATCCGTAAACGGATTGTAGCGAGCCAATACACTATTACGTACGCTTTTCAAGATAAAGCATTCGTTCGGGTCGAGCTTAGACTTGATATCCAACGAATCTGCGTCCACGCCTTCCGGAGAGCTGTAGATCTTGTCGATCAAATCGGGGTCTATATTCTCATAGGTCTCTTGCGCACGCTCGAAAATATCTACATTCACGACCTTATCCGTGATATAATCCTCAACGGGAATACCCAAAGAACGAGCCTTCATACGAAGGTTCACATCCTTGCTGACCAAGGTTGTCTTGATCTTCGGATTCTTCTCGGCGATCGTCAACGCACAAGACAAAATACGGTGATCTGGCGTTTTATCCGGAAAAGAATGCGCTATTTTCTCCTGGTACTTATCACCGGTCACGATATAGAGTGTACCTTTTCCCGGTCCTAGTGAGGCGCCTTTCAAGAACAGGTCATTACTGGTCAATAAGTCTAGCTCCCGAACAAACTCACGGGCATTATAATTGATCTGCTCACTCCCCTTCTTGAACTTGTCCAACTCTTCTAATACCACAATGGGTAGATAGATATCATTTTCCTGAAAGTTCTCGATGCACTTATAGTCATGTAATATGACATTCGTGTCCAACACAAAATTCTTCTTTGCTCCCATGGCCTTTCGATTTAATGATTATTGCTTCTAATATAAGAACAATTCTGACACGTTGATAGTTCAGGCCTGCTAAAATTAGTTACACACACCAATAATTTCGTCATATTGACCAATTCAAGGAAAAATATGTATCTTTACGAGGATTAAAAAATAGAGGAGGATAACGTCATGTTCACAAATTTCAATTTCCAACAAATACTTAGCGCATTCATCGTATTATTCGCTGTTATCGATATAATCGGAGCTATTCCCATCATCATAGACCTAAAGGATAAAGGCAAGGATGTCAATGCGTTGAAGGCAACCCTAATCTCCTTTCTATTGTTATTAGGGTTCTTCTACGCCGGGGATATATTACTCAGGCTTTTCCATGTGGACATCGAGTCGTTTGCCGTGGCCGGCGCTTTTGTGATCTTCCTCCTATCTTTAGAGATGATTCTCGACATAGAGATTTTCAAGAATCAAGGGCCAATCAAGGAGGCTACGTTGGTGCCGCTGGTATTCCCGTTGCTAGCCGGAGCAGGATCATTCACCACTTTGTTGTCGCTCCGTGCGGAATATGCCAGCGTGAATATTATCGTAGCCTTGGTACTGAATATGCTATGGGTCTACTTTGTTGTCCGCATGACACGCAAGGTAGAGAAAGTCTTGGGGAAAGGCGGCATATACCTGATCCGTAAATTCTTCGGTATCATCCTGCTGGCGATCTCCGTCAAGCTATTCATGAGCAATATCACCCTGCTAATGGAACAGATAGAAGCGAGTACGAAAGCAATATAGGATTTCCTTTAGAAGAGCATCCAGTTTCATCCTATTGAAACAAAGAGTTCATTAGGATGAAACTACAAGGCATCTATTATTTTCCGAAACGGGATGTGTCTATCGAATCATGTTCCCTCTCCTTGTAACCACCAAACTTCCAGACAAAAGATAATTTCAGACATCTCTCATCATTCAATTTCCTCATCCGGCTCCATTGATTGCCTTGGTTTATCTTGATGGTACGTGGAATGCTGCTGGCGAAAATATCGTCTCCTTTAAGTGTCAAGCTGGCACGGTCATTCAAGAAAGTCCATTTTAATCCAGCGGATATCTCATACATGGAACCCAAGTCGTATATACCTTGGATGGCACCGGGAGTCACGTATTGGCCGTCTATCGTCATTTTTAAATTCGGTTTATCACAGAGGTTAAATGTGTTACTCATATGCGCTAACCCGAGATAAGCCTCACGGTTATATGAGATGCCGTGGAAGTTATCATTCTTCTCTTGCATCCTCCAACCTCGCAGTGTGATGCGGCTATTCCAAAAACGACCCACATTAAAAGGAATGATCACCGCCAATCCCGCTTCCAGACTATAATCCATATTCTCGAAACGAAAAACGGTCTTCAGTTCCGTATCGCTTTGATAAGGAAGTTGGGCGAAATAATCCGGCGTGTATTCACAGAACGCTACCAGCATATACTTTTGGCGGAAGATATAGACCATCTGCCCCTCATACGTGCGATAAGGTTTCAACAAGGGATTTCCCGCCACCTCCGAGTAAGAGTTTAGAGGCGTTACTTGCGGGGAGACTTGCCAATAACCGGGATAGGTCTTATCGCTACTTATATCGAACTGTAAAATATGTCGGGGAGAAAACGTATAGCTCAGGGATACGGTGGGAAACAACGCCCCCTCATTCCATAGGTTCATATTTTCCCGGCTAGAGGCGTAGTCAGACTTAAAATACTCCCCTTTCAGCCCGACCGTAGCAGAGAAACGCTCTCCGAAGCTTTTCGATACCTCGGCGAAAATATCAGCGATGTATTCCTTTTGTGTATTATCCTCCAACGCTTCCTCGTCCATCTCATAGCCAGCACCTTGCTCATATAAATACTCCGAATAGTTTTTCGACGAGGCGTAACCTCCATGCACGCCGTAATTCAATCCCCACCCGGAAGCGAAACTATGTGTCTTATTTAGGAATACGGACCAGCGGGATACATCCTGTCTCGTATTATTTATCATATCAGTCCGGGAACCATTCGTATTCGTATCCTGGTAATCAAGTACCGAGGGCGAATGATAACGGGTGAAATCCGCTCCTGCCGATATCCCGGCATGTCCGTCATACTGTAAACGTATATTATGAATAGCGGAGTGCCCGTCATCACGGACCAAGCTCGTACTCTCACTTTTATTTTCCGGCTTCGACAGATCCAGATATGAGGTAAAGGCATCACGGTCCGATAAGACTTTATCTCCCTTCAGATAATATGCCAAAGAGAGTTTATCCTCATTCGCAAACGTATAATCCATTCCCAGACGAACCGTTCCTCTATTTACATGGACAAGGGCCCGATTATGTTGGCTTATTTCCGTCATACCACTATTTAATGTATGGCGGGCCAACATATCCTCCCCCATCACATCCCGTCTCTTATTACCATTCAACAGGAAATCTATGCTAAAGCCCTTATTCGTATAAAGTAAATTCACATGTGCATCTCCCCCCGCATGGCGATATTGGGTGTAATCCACACCCGTTTCACCTTGCCAAGAAGGAATCTCGGACTCATTCTTACTCAATACGACATTGAGTAACGCCCCCTTGACATTATATTTAGCTGGAGCGTTATACATCACCTCAGCCTTTTCGACCCTTGAGGCCGGCATAGTTTTCAGTAACTGGATTAATTGATCTGCCGACATTGTCGTCAACTGCCCATTCAAGATTATATTCAAACGACTGGCCCCTACCAGTTCCAGATTATCATTCCGCTCGATAAGCCCCGGTAAGTCCTTGATGATCTCAAAAGCGTTCGTGGCAGTCTTATCCTTCATCAGTTGAGGGACATCATACGTCAGCTTGCCTCCCTCCAGTTTCACTTGCGGGCGTTCTCCCTTTACGGTAATCTCGGCCAACTGATAATCTTTCTCCTCCAGCACCACCGTACCTACGTTGGCGGTAGTTATCTCTTTCTCTACCATATTATATAAGATGTGTTGGAAAATAAGTCGATACGACTGGTCTAGCGGATGATTCAATCGAAAATCCCCAAGCGTATCGGTAACCACGGCATCCACATATACAGAGTCGAGGGTCTGTAAAATCACCGCCACTCCATCTACCGGCTGTTCCTTGCCATCCATCACCTTCCCGGAAATACCTTGTGCCATAATCTCACCGAGACTCATCAGCAAGCATAAAATCATGTAGTAAATAGTACGTTTCATATCGGTTTGTTTTTATCATTTTTCGTTCATACAAAAGAAACGTATTCTTAAAAGAAACTATGTTACCACTCACTTACGAAGTCTTACCTTGTCTTATCAGGAATGTTATTTAGTCTTATCGCCAATTATCAAACCCAACAAAGAGGAACAAGATAATCTGGAAAACACCTTCAGAAAAGTAGTATGAATGGTATCCTTTGTGCTAAATCTCACCTAAGGGAATTGCAGGAAAAAGGTTTCGAGGCCGCCGTACTCTTTGATGCGAAAACGTAAACTGAACATTAAGAGGTTCTAACTGTTGATATATCAATCAAATATTTGAAGATAACCTATTAAAAGTTGAAAATCATGTGTACAAGAGTAGTTTATTCGGGAACAAACGGGATGGTAGCGACTGGTCGCACGATGGACTGGAAGACCGATATGCATAGTAACCTATGGGTGTTTCCTAGGGGGATGGAGAGAAACGGGGAGACAGGAAAGGATTCTTTAAAGTGGAAATCCAAATACGGCAGCATCATCACCTCCGCTTTCGAGATAGCCAGTACGGACGGAATGAACGAGAAAGGTTTGGTAGCTAATTTGCTCTGGTTACCCGAAGCCCAATATCCGGCCAGAGATAAGAATAAGCCGGGCCTTGCCATAACGATATGGGTACAATATATGTTGGATAATTTCGCTACGGTGGAAGAAGCGGTCTCTTTTATCAACGAAGATACGTTTCAAGTAGTATCGGATAAGATGCCGGACGGTTCCCGCTTGGCGACCTTACATTTATCGATTTCCGACGCAACCGGTGATTGCGCTATCTTCGAATACATAGGAGGTAAACTGACCGTTTATCACAGTAAGGAATACAAGGTGATGACTAACTCCCCTACTTATAATAAACAGTTGGCTCTTTGTGAATATTGGAAATCGATCGGAGGGCTGAGTTTCCTTCCGGGTACCAACCGTGCATCCGACCGTTTTGCCAGAGCTAGTTTTTATATAGATGCCGTACTTAAGACGGACGATGAGAAGATAGCTATCGCCTGTGTATTCAGCGTGATCCGTAACGCCTCTGTCCCTTATGGCATATCGACTCCCGAGAGTCCGGAGATATCCACCACGCAATGGAGAACGGTATCCGAAAGCAAGAACCTGATTTATTTCTTTGAGTCGAGCCTGACCCCGAACACTTTCTGGGTACGACTGAGAGACATGGACTTATCGGAGGGTGCGCCGGTACTTAAACTATCCATCGCCAACGGTGAGACCTATCATGGCAACACTTCAAAAGACTTTAAGCCGGCGCAACCATTCAAGTTTATGGGTGTAAAGGATCTTATTTAGTCTTGGCTAACTATTTTTTGGGATAATATGTTCCATATTTCCTTTTACAACATTTGAGTTTCAATTAATATTTATATTTGACGTCAAAAATCTTACAATATGGATAAACAGTTCCTCTGCCTTGATTCACCTACAGACTTTATGGTTGGTAAATACATATCCGCCGATGAACTCAAGGAGTTTATAAATATTCCTTGTAAGATAAAAGCCGGGGTCTTTATCCTTTGCATGGAAGGGCAAATACGCTCAACTATCAATATGTCAGAATTGACCACCTCGAAACTCAATGTTGTAACGCTATTGCCCAATAGTCGCATACAAATACATGAGATATCCCCCGACATCTTGATCTATTTCATAGCGTTCTCTTTCGATTTTATGTGTTACGCAAATTTTATCAAGAGCACGATGGGTTATCTACTTATGATTTACAGGTATCCGATTATAAAAATATCCCAAAACAGGGCCAACCTGATCACGAACTTCTACGAGCTTCTCTATCAATATGCCGTATATCCCGATATCTTGAACAATAAAGAGATGATAAAGGCCATTTTTATGATGTGTAGTCAAGGTATCGCAGAAATATACAGTAAAAATTACCCATTAGAGAAACAGGAACTTACACGTCCGTTACAAATCTATCAAGAGTTCCTAAATATGGTATTAAGATACTATACAAAAGAGCATAACGTATCGTTTTATGCCGAGAAGTTGGGCCTCACGTTCTCCTATTTCTCGACATCCATCAAAAAAGCGATCGGCGAGACTCCCCAAGAGATCCTCACGCAAACAATAATCATAGACGCTAAGACACAGTTAAAAGGGACTAACCAAGAAATCAAAAACATAGCGATGGACCTCGGCTTTAATAATCTATCGTTCTTTAATAAGTTCTTCCGTCGAAATGTAGGCATGACTCCACAAGAATACAGGGGTAAATCGTATACCTATTCTTGTTACCAGAAAACATCCGACTAGCCGAAAGCAAAAACGGAACATATTATCAAAAAGAAGAATTTCAAGGGTACCTTTTATAATTTTTACTTTTGTAGAATAATATAAAAAGACATACGATGGAAGGGCGAGAGACGGATCTAGAATACAACTTATTGATGGGGCTTACGGGAGCTAGCGTCAGCAAACATTTATTGGATGAGCATTTCACACTTTTATGGGCAAATGACTTCTATTACGATATGATAGGTTACCCCAAAGAAGAATATGAAGCTCTTTTCCACAATAAACCCGATTTGTATTTTAAAGGTTATGATGAAGCTTGGAATATATTATCCAAGAATGTTTACGAGACGATAGCTAATAAAGCCAGCGGTTACGAAACCGTTATCCAGATGCCAACGAGAAAAGGGAAAAGATGGACTAAAATCACCTCAACGTTTACCGACCAACTACAAGACGGCATCCCTATCTCCTATACGGTAATGACCGATGTAGAGGACGTAATGCGAAGGCGGATCGAGCAAACGATCACTTATGATAATATCCCCGGCTTCATATCCAAGCATAAGGTACATAAAGACGGCAGTTTTACATTGCTGGAGGCAAATGATAAATATATGGACTTCTCTGGTATCGATAAAAATTCTTTTTTATCTTTCAGTCCTTTCTCCCGTTTAGATGAAACAAGCCGTAATACGATGAACGCACATATCCCCTGTATGCTAAAAGGGGAACCTGTACATTTCGTTATCCAGTCGAAAGACAAAAACGGCAACGGCGCTTGGCTACAGTTGAACGGGGAATGTATCGGCTGGGAAGGTGACGAGCCTATCTATCTTATCGTTTACATCAATATCACCGACATTACCGAACAGAGGGAGTTGCAAAAGAAACTGGAGAAACAGTCAAAGCAACTTAAAGAAGCCCTAAAGTCGGCGGAACAAGCCAACCAAGCCAAATCTGATTTTCTCGCCCGCATGAGCCACGATATCCGTACACCCATGAACGCCATCATGGGAATGGCGACTATAGCCAAAGCCCATGTAGATGAACGTGAAAGAATATTAGATTGTATGGAAAAAATCAATGGAGCCTCTAAATTATTATTGAGTCTGATTAATGAGGTTCTCGATATGTCCAAGATCGAAAGTGGCAGGTTAATTCTTTCGGAGGATGAGTTCAATGTGGGTGAGCTCTTGCAAGACTTGGTCGTTATGATGCAACCGGAGATCAAAAACAAACAACAAACTTTAAATATACACGTCAAGAACCTTAGGCATGAGAATGTAAAAGGCGATACGCAGCGTATCAAACAGGTATTGATGAATATCCTCTCGAACGCAATTAAGTATACGCCGGAGAATGGGCGAATCACGATAGAAATCTACGAGAAGGACCCTCATAACGGCATCGGAAATTATCAATTCGTGTTTGAGGATAACGGAAGAGGTATGAAACCGGAGTTTCTGGATAAGATTTTCGAGCCTTTCGAGCGTGCGAGCGATGATGAGATCAAGAGGATACAAGGCACTGGCCTCGGGATGTCGATCAGCCATAAGATCATTCAGATGATGGGAGGAGATATCAAGGTGGAGAGTGAATATGGCAAAGGTTCCCGCTTCACCATCGACATGCCATTGGTTTGTCGGGATCAGAAGCCCGATGATAAGATAGAGGTAGAAGGTTTAGAGGTTCTTGTGGTAGATGATGATAAGATCGCTTGTCTAAACACGTCTAGCTGTTTGCGAGAGATCGGGATAAACAGTGAATGCGTATATTCAGGTAGCGAAGCTATAGAAAAAGTACGACAGCATCATTTAGCGGAGAAAGAGTATTTCGCCGTGATCATTGACTTGAAGATGCCTCAAATGAACGGCATTGAAACAACCCGGCAAATCAGACGTTTCGTGGGAGCGGACGTACCGATCATCATTCTCTCCGCATACGATCTTGAGGAATATGAGGCAGAGGCTAAGGAGGTTAAGGCCAATGGATTCATCACCAAGCCTCTCTATAAGTCCAAGCTACTCCAAGTATTGAGATCTTTCCTTGACGAAGGAGACCAGCCGGAACCGATCCGCCCATTCAAGTTATCAAACGTCGATTATTCCGGCAAGCGCATCTTGCTGGTGGAGGATAACGAGTTAAATCGTGAGATCGCCGTAGAGATCATCGGCAGCACCGGTATCACTATCGATACGGCGATAAATGGGCTCGACGCCGTACATAAAGTCGCCCAATCGGAAGAAGGATTTTACCAGATAATACTGATGGATATCCAGATGCCTATCATGGACGGTTATGAGGCGACCCGGCAGATTCGTTCCCTCCAACGAAGGGATATCGCACATATGCCAATTATAGCCATGACCGCCAACGCTTTTTCCGAAGACGTGACAAACGCTATCAAAGCGGGCATGAATTATCATTTGGCTAAACCGATTGATATTGGGGCGTTGATGGGCATCCTTAGTAAATATTTACAAGCGCCCGCATAAAGTTTATCTTGCGTATTAAAAGTTCATGTAATAAAATTGTCTATTTTTAGCGATCAATTCGATTATAAGCATAAAGAGACTTCATGAACATCAGACTTCGTTTTAAGTTAATCGCTTTGTTGATCGTCCTATCGCTGGCCGGGCTTTTGGTTTTCCAAGGATACTGGCTGAAAGGTTTATATGATACATTATATAAACAGATGGAGATCAATATAGAGGAAGCGATGAAGATCGCCGACTATAAGGAGTTGTTCCTGCGCATCCGATCTATCAAAAAAGAACAGGGAGCGCTGGGACCTCAAACCCAAGATGTGTACTTCAGCTCAGAGCTAGATCCGTCTAATAAGCAGAAGATGGACGCAAAAGCTTCGATCCATCCGCAGAAAGAAGATCCTGACCTTAACCGGGAAGATATCTTCAAGACGGCAAATCCCGACTCACACATGAAACTACATATCGATTACGGGGATGAGGAGGACTTTAGCTCGATAGACTCTACCCTAACGGATTACCTATATGTAATCGGCGAGGTGGAGGACATGGTGCAGCAAGCGATGCACGCGAATATAGATTCTATAAAACCAATTGATTTCAAGACCTACAACAAATTATTAACCTCGGAGCTGGAGGCAAGAAACATCGTAACGGAACATGAGCTGGTAACGATTTATAAACCAAACAACGGGGACGAGAAGGGTTGGATGCATCTGGACAAGCCGGAACGATTCACTACGTGGAAAAACCCCGTGCATTTCGATTACCCGCTCCATAACGAGAGCACGTTACAATATCGCCTGTTCCTCAAATCGCCGGCCAGCGTGATACTCACCCAGATGAAAGGCATCCTGATCTCCTCCTTCCTATTACTTTTGCTGATCATTTGCGCTTTCATATACTTACTCCGCACCATCTTAAAGCAAAAGACCGTGGAAGAATTGAAGACCGATTTCACCAACAATATGACGCATGAGCTGAAAACCCCGATCAGCGTCAGCTATGCCGCCGTAGACGCATTATTGAACTTTAGCGATCCCGTCAACGAGAAACAGAAGAAATACCTGACGATCGTTAAAGACCAACTTATCCATCTTACCGGATTGGTGGAACAAATCTTGACACTCGCCGTAGAGAACCGCAGTACCTTCCGCTTGCGCCCCGAAACCATCTCATTAAACGAGTTGGTGAACTCCCTCATCGAGCAATACAAACTGAAAGCGAGCAAACCCGTGGAGTTTACTTGCTCCATCCCCGAGGATATAGAATTGGTGGCCGATCGTACCCACCTATATAATATGTTGAGCAACCTTATCGATAACGCGATCAAATACGCCGACAAGGAACCTTGCCGCATCGAAGCGACAGCCCGGCAAGACAATCACGAAACGACAATCTCCATAACCGATAACGGCCCGGGTATCAGCGAAGCCAACCAGCGGCAGATATTCGACAAGTTCTTCCGGGTTCCCAGCGGGAATATCCACAACGTGAAAGGTTATGGCCTAGGATTATATTACGTAAAAGACATGATGGGTAAACATGGAGGAACAGCCCGTGTGGAAAGCGTCCCCGGCAAAGGCTCCACCTTTACCCTGCATTTTAAATAATAATCCGAAAATAAAGTATCAAATATGGAAAAGATAAAAGTACTACTAGTAGAAGACGAGCCTACATTGGCCATGATCATCAAGGATACGCTGGATGGGAACGAGTTCGATATCACCCTAGCTGCGAATGGCGAGGAGGGCCTCTCCCGTTACGCGGAGATCAAGCCGGATATTATCGTAGCGGATATCATGATGCCTAAGATGGATGGTTTCACGATGGTCAAGTTGATCCGTAAGACGGATACGCATACCCCTGTCCTATTCCTATCGGCCCGTTCCGCGGCCAACGACGTGGTAGAGGGCTTCGAGCTGGGCGGCAACGATTACTTGAAAAAGCCTTTCGGCATGGCGGAATTGATCGTGCGCATCAAGGCGTTACTGCATAAGGTGTCCGTCCAAAGACCGGAAGCCACCTCTTTCCGTATCGGGCTTTATACGTTCGATTCCATCACGCAGACATTGGTCTACCGGGGAGAGAAACAACTCCTCAGCAACCGGGAATCCGAGATATTGAAGCGCCTTTGCGACAATAAGGACCAAGTATTACCGATGAAAGGGATCTTGATAGACCTTTGGGGGGATGATTCTTTCTTCAACGCACGCAGCCTGCATGTCTTTATCACCAAGCTACGTCATAAGTTATCGAAAGACGAGTCTATCAAGATTTTGAATATCCGGGGAATCGGATATAAACTGATCATTGATTGAATTGCTTCAATGCCTGTGCCATCTGGTCCGGGCATGAAGTTCCCCTTCCATGACAATCGATGCCAGACAAACGACCGATAGCGTCTTCGATGCGCATACCTTTCAATAAGGCGCACATGCCTTGCCCGTTACCGTGGCAACCTCCTACAATCTGCACATTCTCGATCACGCCATCCTTCGCGTCGATCACCATCAACTTAGAACAAACACCTCCTTGAGGCGTATAGGTTATACGTCGTGTTTCCATTTTCTTTTTCTCTCCTTTTTATAAACGAGTCGCAAAGGTATAAATAAAATTAACTACATTTGTAGCATCTAATTTACAAAAACATGACATACGAGGAAACGCTACACTATCTATATACCAGCATCCCGGTCTTCCAACACAGCGGAGCTTCCGCTTACAAACCCGGTCTTGGTACAAGTATCGCCCTAGATGATTATCTGGGAAATCCGCATAAAGCCTATAAGACCATCCATGTAGCCGGGACAAACGGCAAAGGCTCGGTCAGCCATCTATTGGCGGCCATTCTCCGGCAATCCGGTTTCAAGGTCGGGCTTTATACCTCTCCCCACTTAGTGGACTTCCGGGAACGCATCCGGGTGAACGGGAAAAAGATCTCCCAAGATTACGTGGTTGATTTCGTCGAGCGTCATCGTTCTTTCTTCGCTGTCTCTTATACACATCTGACGCTGCCGACGATCTTACGCGTGTAGATCT
>ENA-OYZL01000855-OYZL01000855.1-human-gut-metagenome-genome-assembly--contig:-NODE-855-length-12869-cov-5.765257_pt1 | contig 12869 bp, 10 predicted proteins | sample MGYA00243292_ERZ653479 | MGnify/ENA primary metagenome ERZ653479 (study PRJEB26926, sample SAMN06165116) | human gut metagenome | biome: ENVO:00009003; feature: ENVO:2100002; material: ENVO:00002003... | reverse complement strand
GCCGAAAAATCTGACTACGCATCTTACGCACAAGCTTTATTCAGTGTTTCCTAAATTATCTGTTGCATCTTCGGCTAACTTGTGGTATAATAACAATATCTACAGTTTCGGCAGAAACTACAAAAAAGGAGGATCTACGTTGAAAACAAGAAAACGATATTCAGTCGCCGCGGTATGCGTTGCGGCAGCATGTACAATTTCCATGGGTGCATCTTCTGCAATGCCGGTTCTGGCAGCTGCAAAGAGCAGTGACACTGTTCAGAAGTACGAATTTGAAAACGGAAGCACCAGCGGCGGAAAAATTTACAACGAGGGCTGGAAGGGCAATACCGAGGAGGACGGCAGCGGCGAGGACTTTGACTTGACCAATGCGTCCGGCGGATTTTCCTATCTGGATCAAAAGGGGACAACTGTCAGCCTAAAGGTTACCGTCGAAGAAGCCGGTCTTTACGAGATGAAGATTTCCTACTGTGAACCCTATGACAAAAACAAAAAGGTGCAATACCTGAATGTCAATGGCGTAAATCAGGGAGAAGTCAGCTTTTCTCACAACCTGAAATTCGAGGAAACTTCTGGTGGTGTAGTGATGCTCAATGCCGGCGAGAACACCATTGAATTGAGTGCCTATTGGGGCTATACATTCTTTGATTACCTGACGATTCAGCCGGCAGATGAAAGCCTGACAAATCTTTCACCAACAAGAACGCTTTCCAATCCCAATGCGTCAGATTCCACTAAGCGGCTGTATCAGTATCTCTGCGACCAATACGGAAAGCATATCATTTCCGGACAGCAGGAGTACTGTGGCTCGCATAACTACAACCTGTACGCAGATCCGACCAATTTCATCAAGGATAACGAACAGGAATTCGAGTATCTGGAAAAGACGACCGGCAAAATGTGTGCGATTCGCGGAATCGACTTCTTGAACTATCGTTCCAATGCCACATGGGACGATAACGCAGCCGAACGTACCATTCAGTGGGTGAATGAATACAAAGGCATTGCTGCCCTTGTGTGGCACTGGAGCGTGCCATCAGAGGAGGGGAGTACAGACTGCAATTTCTATGTGGAATCTGCCAGTGCCAACTATACCACATTCAGTATTTCCAGAGCACTGGAAGAAGGCACATGGGAAAATAAGGTGCTGATGGCGGACATTGCGGAAATTGCAAAGCAGCTGAAAAAGCTGAAAGATGCCGATGTGCCGGTTCTGTGGCGACCGCTGCATGAAGCTGAAGGAGCGTGGTTCTGGTGGGGAGCCGAAGGACCGGAGCCCTGCAAAAAGCTGTACCGCCTTCTCTACGACCAGCTGACTAACGTCTATGGATTGGACAATCTGATTTGGGTCTGGAACAGCTACACCTATTCCACATCTCCGGACTGGTATCCGGGCGATGATGTGGTAGATATTGTAGGATACGATAAGTATAATGCCGTAGACGGCAAGCCAAACCTAAGTTCAATTTCTTCCACATTCTATAGTCTGGTGCAGAGTACAGACGGACAGAAAATGGTAGCAATGGCAGAAAACGACACCATTCCTTCTTTGGAAAACCTGCTGAAAGACAAGGCTTCGTGGCTGTACTTCTGCCCGTGGTATATGAACTACCTTACCAGTGAGCAGAACAACCCTGCAGAGAATCTAAAAGAGATCTATAACAGCGAGTACTGTATCACGTTGGACGAACTGCCGGATCTGAAAAAATATCCGCTGGACGGCAGTGATGCCGATTCTGATGCTGTACTGGCGGGAGATGTCAATCTGGACAATGCAGTAAATCTGGCAGACATCATCTTGCTGCAAAAGTACCTGCTGGGAAAAACGACACTGACAGAGCAGCAGGCAAAGGCGGCTGACTATGCGAAAGATGCATTGATAAACGGAACTGACTTGACAGCACTGCGACAGGCTTTGCAAAAAGGCTAAGGCAATACTTCTTTCACAAAAATGCTCGTGAATACATCAAGTATTCACTCCGCTTTTTGTTCCATCTGACGGAAAATTTGACGACGCATCTGTCGCACAATCTTTGTGCGGTATTGCCCTAAAAAAATTACAAAACGGGATACGACCGGTAAATCCAGTCGTATCCCGTTTTCCTATCTATTGAGTTGCTTCGGTAAATACTCCGTTTTTCTTGCGAAGAATCCGTTGATTTGCAGAACCGCGAAATGCCAGCTGCAAGGACTTCTGTCCCTCCACAAAAGGTCCGTCTACCAGCACATCGATTTCCCGCAGCAACGCATCAGTGGCATCGCACCGATAGGGGCTGTCTGCCAGCAGGTCTGTTTCCAGAACACAGCCGGTATAGCACCAGATGTCTTTTTCTGCACCGTAAGCTTTTCGCACTGCCTGTACCAATTCCAGCAGTACAGGCTGGTTCTCCGGCTCCATTGGCTCCCCGCCAATCAGTGTCAGCCCTCGGATATAACTGGGTTCCAGCAGCCGCAGAAGCTGTTCTGTCGTTGCTTCAGTGTACGGTGTGCCATAATCGAAGCACCACGTTTCCGGATTGAAGCAGTTCTTGCAGGCATGCCGACAGCCGGAAACGAATAAGGATACCCGCACGCCCTCGCCATTGGCAATGTCGCAAGACTTGATTGCACCATAATACATATGCATTCGCCTCTTTTACAGGTGCATTACACGGTCGCGGATTTCCTGCGTGCGACCCTGATTCCAGAACTGGGTACCGATGTATCCGCAGGTGCGGCGGGCAACGTTCAGTTTATCCTGATCGCGGTTGCCGCAGTTGGGGCATTCCCACACCAGCTTGCCGTCATCTTCTACGATCTGGATTTCGCCGTCATAGCCGCAAACCTGACAATAATCGCTCTTGGTGTTCAGTTCTGCATACATGATATTTTCGTAAATATGCTGCATTACCGCAATCACAGCCGGAATGTTGTTTTGCATGTTGGGTACTTCTACATAGCTGATCGCACCGCCGGGGGAGAGTTCCTGGAACTGTGCTTCAAAAGACAGTTTGTCAAAAGCATTGATCGGTTCGGTAACATGCACATGATAGCTGTTGGTGATGTAGTTTTTGTCTGTGACGCCCTCAATCACGCCAAAGCGTTCCTGCAGGCAACGGGCAAACTTATACGTGGTAGATTCCAAAGGCGTGCCGTACAGACTGAAATCGATATTGGTTTCCTTTGCCCATTTCTTGCAGGTATCGTTCAGATGCCGCATGACCTTTAGTGCAAATGGCGTTGCAGAAGGGTCTGTGTGTGATTTTCCGGTCATATACCGTGTGCATTCACACAGTCCGGCATAGCCCAGCGACAGGGTAGAATAACCGCCGTACAAAAGCTTGTCAATGGTTTCGCCTTTTTTCAGACGAGCCAGTGCACCATACTGCCACAGAATCGGGGCCACATCAGACGGTGTGCCTTTCAGGCGTTCATGACGGCACATCAGGGCACGATAGCACAGCTGTAACCGTTCGTCGAAGATTTCCCAGAAACGCTTTTCATCGCCGCCGGAGGAGCATGCGATGTCCACCAGATTCAGCGTGACAACGCCCTGATTAAAGCGGCCATAGAACTTGTACTTGCCGGTTTCGTCTTTGTAAACGGTCAGGAAAGAACGGCAGCCCATGCAGGTATAGCAGTTGCCCTCTTTCAAGGATTTCATAATTTTTTCGGAAATATAATCCGGAACCATGCGTTTTGCTGTGCACTCCGCAGCCAGCTTTGTGAGATAAAAATACTTGGAATCCTCGCGAATATTATTTTCTTCCAGTACGTAGATCAGCTTCGGGAATGCCGGCGTAATGTAGACACCCTTTTCATTTTTCACTCCTTGAATTCGCTGCCGGAGCATTTCCTCGATAATCAATGCCAGATCATCTCTGGTCTGTCCCTCCGGTACTTCATTCAGGTACATGAATACCGTGACAAACGGAGCCTGCCCGTTGGTCGTCATCAGAGTGATAACCTGATACTGAATCATCTGTACACCCTGAATGATCTCGTTCCGGACACGCATTTCAGCGATCTGGTTGATCGTTTCATCATCGGTATCTTTTCCCAGACGTTCAAATTCGCGGCGAACATCACGGCAGAACTTCTCACGGCTGGTCTGCACAAATGGTGCCAAGTGGGACAGGGTAATACTCTGACCACCGTATTGAGAACTTGCAATTTGTGCAATGATCTGTGTGGAGATGTTACATGCGGTAGAAAAACTGTGCGGCTTTTCGATCATGGTTTCGCTGATAACAGTTCCGTTCTGCAGCATATCCTCCAGATTGACCAGACAGCAATTGTGCATGTGCTGTGCGAAATAGTCTGCATCATGGAAATGAATAATACCTTCCCGATGAGCATCTGTAATATCATGGGGCAGCAAAAAGCGGGTCGTAATGTCCTTGCTGACTTCGCCCGCCATGTAATCACGCTGTACACTGTTGACAATCGGATTCTTATTGGAATTTTCCTGCTTGACTTCTTCATTTTCGAAATTCAGCAGACTTAGAATCTTTTGGTCAGTTGTGTTGGACTGCCGCAGCAGCCCCCGTTCATAGCGGTAGGTGATATAATTTTTTGCAACGGTGAATGCACCGTACTTCATGATCTCAATTTCCACCCAGTCCTGAATGGTTTCAACGTCCACTGCACGGTTCATGCCGGCACATCGTGTTTCAATGTCACTGGCAATTTTGGCAATGGTTTCCGAGGAAAGCTGCTCCGCTTCAATGACAGTGATATTTGCTTTCCCAACAGCTGCGATGATCTTCGCACGGTCGAAGACATCTTCCTTGCCGCTTCGTTTGATGATTTTCACAATTATTCCTCCAATTCCAGATAATAATCAAAGAACTCAGCTTTATGAACACAGAAAGGTACTTCACAAAGGTAAGTTCTTTTGGAAATGCTTTGAGCAGTATTGCACAGAGCATGTTTGTTGATTTTGTGCGGTGTTGCTTTTATTGCAATTTTCTTTTTCATGGCAAACAGAAAGCTGCATGTTACAGCAGCCTTTCTTCCCAATCATTGATAAAAATCCATTTCAAAATACGATGTTGAACAGCTATTATTATATCGCGATTCTTCCGATCTGTCAAGAAAATTTTTTATGTATTTTCCACTCGAAACACAACAAATTGTGGTGACGCAGCTTGTGTACCACAAGATATAGTATTTTTCAAGAAACACTTTCGAAATAGCAGCATACATCTTGACCGCCGTGTTCACATGCTTTTCGTGCTGGAATTTTCCGGAAGGAATAAGCCGCTTACATGTAACATATAAAGTTCAAAAGGTTCAAATTTTTCGGAAATGCCATGCAGAAAAATATCGTTTTGATTGTTGTTCGACTGCAAAAAATGAGTTACTTGTATTATACCAAAGAGAAATTGAAAAGGCAAGTGATTTCCATAAAAACTGAAAAGAACAACTTTTTGCCACACGAAATTTCAGAAACAAGAACTTTCGGAAAGAATACTGACACGTTTTTTGTGGAACACAGCTTTTTGTGTATTTTTTGCAATTTTTCAAATCAGTGTTGACTTTTTGCAGAATGTGTGCTATAATAAAACTACAATACACTGTGGCATGCATCACAAATTGTGCAATGTTACAAATAAAGGAGTTTTGATTTATGAAGACTTTGAAGAAAGTCGCAGCTGTTCTGGCTGCATCGATGGCTTTGAACGCAGTTGCATTTACTGGTGCATTTTCTGCATCTGCTGAAGAAGACGTTACCGTAATCGGTACTGCATCCCTGAAGGGCCAGATGGGAACATATGGCTACTGGGGCGAAGGCAATACTGGAAATTCGGAAGATCTTACAAATAAGCCGGTGCAGATCACAAACGAAGACAAGCAGTATACTGCATCTTGGGAGATCACCGGTGATGGCACTGGATCTATCGAATTCCTGATGCTGGAGTTTGATACGAACGATGACCATTTCATTACAAAGGATACTTATCCGGATTTGGCAATCACAATTGACTCTGTAAAGGTAGACGGCAACGAGGTCGATTACAAGATGTCTGATAATGCAGTAGACTACAAATATTATGCTAATGATACCGGTACAACACGTGCATATCTCCTGAATACGTGGAATGCATCTGGTCGAAAAGTAACCGATATTTCTGCGGAAACTGCTGTGGCTCAGAGCGTTGAAGTTACTTTCAGCGTTGCCAATGTATACGCTGCTCTGCCGTATGGTGACCTTAACGAAGACGGTATTGTAGATACTATCGACCTGCTGGAACTCGCATTGGACGTGGCACAGAAGGGTGCTGGTATGGGTTCTTCTTTCGATGAGCGTAAGACCAAGCTGGCAGATCTGGATGGAAATGATACTTTGGATTCAATGGATATTTACTATCTGTTGCTGCATATTGCACAGAGTGGTGCTGGCATTACCGTTGATCCGTTCCCGGTAACTGTAAAGTAATCCTATCTTTTCTTTGAAAAGTAAAATCTAATACAAAAGGGGGAGTTGTATTTTGCAACTCTCCCTTTTTGTATGTGATATAAACCAGAGCAGAAAAAGCAGGCACAATAGGAGAGAGTACTCGTCGTATTGTGCCTGCTCTTTTAATTCAAATTTGTAAACTTATTCTTGTACCAGTTGCTTCATGTCGTACATGCCAGCCGGCTTGCCGCAGAGATAGACCGCAGCGTTTACTGCACCTACAGCGAAGACTGTTTTTGAAGCTGCACTGTGGGAAAGGGTAATCACTTCGTCCTGTCCTGCAAAGATCACGTCATGTTCGCCGACAATTGTGCCGCCACGAATGGAATGCATACCGATTTCTTTGCTGTCACGCTTCATGCGGCGTGCGTGACGATCGTATACATAATGATACTCATTGTTCAGGGTGTCGTTAATGGCATTGGCAATCATAATTGCTGTGCCGCTGGGAGCATCGATCTTCTGATTGTGATGCTTCTCTACAATCTCAATGTCAAACTGTCCGCCCAGAACAGTGGCAGCTTTCTTTGCTAGTTCCACCAGCAGGTTAATGCCTAATGACATGTTGAACGTAAAGAATACCGGAATCTGTTGAGATGCACTCTGGATTTTCTGGATCTGTGCATCGTCATAGCCAGTGGTTGCCAGCACCAGTGCAACATTGTTGACCAGTGCGTATTCCAGCAATTCGTCCAGTGTGGACGGATTGGAGAAATCAATAATCACGTCCGGTACTTCCGGAAGTTCTGCCGGAGTTGCAACAATGGGGAAATCCGCATACTTTGCAGTGTACGAATCCACACCGCCAATTACTGTGCAATCGTCCCGTCCGTCAATACAGGAAGCTACGGTGTGTCCCATTTTGCCGTTTGCACCGCAAATTACAATCTTTGTCATAATCCTTGCCTCTTTTCTCGTCCGAATATCTTTCCTTAGGAGAGCATACCGTATGCACGCAGAGTTGCCTGCATTGCAGCCTTGTGCTCATCGCTCATATCCAACAGCGGCATTCTGCAGGGACCAGAGGGCATGCCAAGCTGGTTCATAGCTTCCTTGACCGGAATCGGATTAACTTCCATAAACAGATCATTGATCAGACGGAGATACTTCAGCTGCAATTCGGAAGCAGCTGCGAAGTTGTTTTCCAGACAATACTGAGTCATCTGATGTGTTTCCTTCGGCAGTACATTAGACAGTACAGAAATAACACCCTTGCCGCCCAAGGACATGATCGGAACGATCATATCATCGTTGCCGCTGTAGATGTCGATCTTATCGCCGCACTTTGCAGCAACCTTTGCGGTATAGCCAATGTTTCCGCTGGCTTCCTTGATTGCTGCAATGTTCTTGTGCTCTGCCAGTGCTGCAACGGTGCTGACATCAAAACCTACGCCGGTACGGCTGGGAACATTGTAAAGAATGATCGGCAGGTCTACGCTGTCTGCAATGGCATTGTAATGAGCCACAAGACCTCTCTGTGTGGTCTTGTTGTAATACGGGGTAACGATCAGCAGACCGTTTGCACCCAGTTCCTGAGCCTCTTGAGAGAGCTCAATGGCATACTTGGTGTCATTGCTTCCGGTTCCGGCAATGACCGGAATCCGGTTGTGGGTATGCTCTACTGCAAAACGGATGCATTCCCGATGCTCCTTATCGTCCAGCGTAGAGGATTCACCGGTTGTACCACAGATGATAATGGCATCTGTATCGTTTTCAATCTGAAAATCAATGTTCTTTGCCAGACCGGCATAATCTACAGAACCGTCCTCCAGCATCGGTGTAATAATGGCTACGCCAGCACCGGTAAAAATGGTGTTTTTCATAAAAATTACCTCCTGATGGTAATCAAAATCTCAATAAGATGTGTGCTTTACAGAAATGCATTAGTCCATATAGCCCTTTGCTGCCAGCAGTTCTGCCAGCAGAACGCCGCCGCCTGCTGCACCGCGGAGAGTGTTGTGAGAAAGGCAGACGAACTTATAATCGAACATAGTATCTTCCCGCAGACGACCTACAGACACTGCCATACCGCCTTCAATGTTACGATCCAGCTTTGCCTGCGGACGGTCATCTTCCTGGAAATAGTGAATGAACTGCTTCGGAGCAGACGGCAGTTCCAGTTCCTGCGGTACGCCCTTGAAGTCTTCCCAGATCTTCAGGATTTCTTCCTTGGACGGCTTCTGCTCAAAGGATACGAATACAGCGGCAGTATGACCGTCGGAAACCGGCACACGCAGGCACTGTGTGGTGATCAGCGGGCTGTCTGCACTGACGATCTGTCCGTTTTCGATTTTGCCCCAGACCTTCAGCGGCTCCTTTTCGGACTTTTCTTCTTCACCGCCGATATACGGAACGATGTTGTCAAGAATTTCCGGCCAGCGTTCAAAAGTCTTTCCGGCACCGGAAATTGCCTGATAGGTGCAAGCCAGAACATTCTGAATGCCATACTTCCGCAGCGGGGACAGTGCCGGCACGTAGCTCTGAATCGAGCAGTTCGACTTTACAGCGATAAAACCACGCTTCGTACCCAGACGCTTTCTCTGGCTCTCGATGACCTCGATGTGTTCCGGATTCACTTCCGGTACAACCATCGGCACATCCGGTGTGAAACGGTGTGCAGAGTTGTTGGATACGACAGGGCATTCTGCCTTTGCATAGCGTTCTTCCAGTGCACGGATCTCATCTTTCTTCATGTCTACGGCACAGAATACGAAGTCCACCATGCCTGCGATCTTGTCAACATCAGCAGTTGCATCAAACAGAATCATCTGCTTCATAGATTCCGGCATCGGCTTCTGCATTGCCCAGCGGTTGCCGACAGCTTCTTCATAAGTCTTTCCGGCAGAACGGGGAGAAGCCGCCAGTGCAGCCACATGGAACCACGGGTGGTTTTCCAAAAGTGTCGCAAAACGCTGTCCAACCATACCTGTTGCACCGATAATACCGACCTTGTACTGTTTCATTTTTGTCATTCCTCCAAAAAAATCTTAAAAATATGAAAAAACCGGTTGAAAACCGGCGGCTCATGCGATATAATAGAATAGAATGACGTACACCGAATGGTATATCGCCGATAGCACTCCATCATAACGATGACAGTCATATCCCTGTTTGGAAATATGCCCAGAAGCTGTGTCACCGGTACAGCTTCTTCGGCACGAACGCCTTTCTGCTCCGATCATCGCGGAATGGTAACCTGTCGGAACATACTCATCGCAAGTGCGCCTCTACCTATTCCTATCATATCATTTCTATGGGAATTTGTCAATAACATTTTTGCGAAAAAGAGGAAAAGCTCATGAAAAAATCAGATTTTTACTATGATTTGCCGGATGAATTGATTGCACAGACCCCTGTTGAGCCAAGAGATCATTCCAGATTGATGCAAATTGACCGGAATACCGGTGAGATTCAACACAAGCATTTTTATGATCTGTTAGAGATTCTGCAACCGGGTGATCTGCTGGTAATGAATGATTCCCGCGTTCTTCCGGCACGTCTGTACGGAGAGAAAGTAGATAATGGCACCTTTATTGAATTCCTGCTGTTGGAACAGAAAGGGGATAAGCTTTGGGAAATCATCTGCCGTCCCGGAAAAAAAGCAAAAGTCGGTGTAAAGTTCTCATTTGGCGGTGGCAGATTGATTGGTGAAGTCGTTGAAGTGAAACCGGACGGCAATCGAATTGTGCAGTTTACCTGTGAGGGTAACTTTTATACTGCACTGGAAGAAGTGGGACAGATGCCGCTTCCGCCGTATATTCACGAAAAGCTGAAAGACAAAGAACGCTATCAGACAGTTTACTCCAAGGAACTCGGCTCTGCTGCGGCTCCTACAGCCGGACTGCACTTTACAAAAGACATGCTGAAAAAGCTGAAAGAGAAAGGCGTAAATGAAGCCTATGTGACACTGCATGTAGGATTGGGAACGTTCCGTCCGGTAAAGGAAGATGACGTATTGCAGCATCAGATGCACAGTGAGCACTATCATCTCCCTCAGGAAACGGTAGATATGATACGGGAAACAAAGGCAAACGGCGGTCGTGTCATTGCAGTGGGTACAACTTCCTGTCGGACGCTGGAAGCAGTTGCTACGGCACACAACGGGGAACTGGTGGCAGAAGACGGCTATACCGATATTTTCATTTACCCCGGTTATTCATTTAAGGTACTGGACGGTTTGATTACAAACTTCCACTTGCCGGAAAGCACTTTGATTATGCTGATTTCCGCATTTCTGGGATATGAAAAGACTATGCATGCCTACGAAATCGCTGTACAGGAAAAATATCGTTTCTTTAGCTTTGGAGATGCCATGTGTATCTTGCCAGAGAAAAGCGAATGAAATCAAACTGACGTGCTTCTTTGGTATTAGTACGATACGGCATGCGGAATGCATCTAACAATACAATGATAAAGCAGAAAGGAATTTACACGAATGTTTACACTTTTAAAAACCGAAGGACATGCCCGAAGAGGCATCTTTGAAACCGTACATGGCACCATTCAGACACCCTTCTTTATGAATGTAGGAACTGCTGCGGCCATCAAAGGCGGCATATCGTCCATTGACTTAGCGAATGAATTGAAATGTCAGGTAGAACTTTGTAATACCTATCACTTGCATTTGCGTCCGGGAGATAAAATTGTCCGTCAAATGGGCGGACTGCACCAGTTTATGAACTGGCACAAGCCAATTCTCACAGACAGCGGCGGATTTCAAGTGTTCTCTTTGGCAAAGCTTCGCCGTATCCGAGAGGAAGGCGTTTACTTCCAGTCCCATATCGACGGTAAGGCGATTTTCATGGGTCCGGAAGAAAGCATGCAAATTCAGTCGAATCTTGGCTCTACCATTGCAATGGCATTTGACGAGTGTGTAGAGAATCCGGCACCGTTGGATTACGTGAAGAATTCCTGTGCTAGAACGACCCGTTGGTTGATTCGCTGCCAAAAGGAAATGCAGCGGTTGAATAGTCTGGAGGGGACTATCAATCCGCATCAGATGCTGTTTGGCATCAATCAGGGCGGTACTTACGATGCGATTCGTGTATCGCATATGCAGGAAATTGCACAGCTTGGGCTGGATGGTTATGCCATTGGCGGTCTGGCGGTAGGAGAACCTACAGAGATCATGTATCACATCATTGAGCAGGTGGAGCCACACATGCCTGTTGATAAGCCGCGTTACCTTATGGGTGTAGGAACGCCTTCAAACATCATTGAGGGCGTTGCACGCGGCGTAGACATGTTTGATTGTGTAATGCCCAGCCGAAACGCACGGCATGGAACGATCTTTACATGGGACGGTATTCTGCATATCACCAATGCTGCTTATGAAACGGATTCCCAGCCGTTAGATCCGAAATGTGACTGTCCGGTATGCCGGAATCATACACGTGCTTATGTGCGGCATTTGTTTAAGGCAAAGGAACAGCTGGCTGGCCGTCTGGCAGTAATGCACAATCTCTATTTCTATAATACGCTGCTGGAACGGATTCGTGATGCACTGGACGCAGGGGAGTTTGCACAGTTCCGCAAGGAATACAGCGAACGGCTGGCTCAGAGAATCTAAGGAAACATTGCATAAAGCTCGCCTGACGGCTCGTCACGCAATCTGCCAAAAAATCTGACTACGCATCTTACGCACAAGCTTTATGCAGTGTTTCCCCTAATTTTTACGGAGCAGGACATTTTCATAAAAATTGCATAAAAAGAAAGCGGATACTGCATGACACAGTATCCGCTGTATGTTCAGAAACAAGTTGTAAAAAACAAAGGAGCAGGGAAGAAAGCTTTATTCGTAAATCGGCTCCAGAACCGCATATTTGCCGTCTGCACGCTTGTAGACAACATTGACTTCACCGGTATTGGCATTGGTGAACATGAAGAACGAGTGTCCCAGCAAATCCATTTGCAGAATTGCTTCGTCCAGATCCATGGGGTGCATTACAAACTTCTTGTGGCGAATGACTTCGTGATCTGCTTCGACAACCGGTTCTTCCAGCATGCCGGTAAATGCAGCTTCTTTCAATTTCTTTTCGACACGAGTTTTGTTCTTGCGAATCTGGCGAATAATCTTATCGATGGAAGCATCCAAAGCATCTTCCTTATCTACAGCAGACTGTTCTGCACGATAAATCAGGTTGTTATAAGTAACCGTCAATTCGATGACGATCAGATTTTTGTGTGTTGCCATTGTGATTTTTGCTTCTGCTTCACTGCCGAAAAATTTGTCCAGTTTTGTACTCAGACGCTTTTCAGCATACTCTGTAAAGTTTTGCGGGATCTGCATTTTTTTCGCTGTGATTGTAATTTTCATGATGAATTCCTCCTTCTACAGTTCACTGCAAGATACCGAAGCATTTTACGTTCGAACTGTTTGTTTCCTGTCTCTTATACACATCTGACGCTGCCGACGATCTTACGCGTG
>ENA-OYZL01000828-OYZL01000828.1-human-gut-metagenome-genome-assembly--contig:-NODE-828-length-13113-cov-13.636315_pt1 | contig 13113 bp, 9 predicted proteins | sample MGYA00243292_ERZ653479 | MGnify/ENA primary metagenome ERZ653479 (study PRJEB26926, sample SAMN06165116) | human gut metagenome | biome: ENVO:00009003; feature: ENVO:2100002; material: ENVO:00002003... | reverse complement strand
CGAGATGTAGAGAGGTCTCGTGGGCTCGGAGATGTGTATAAGAGACAGTTCCTATCCTGTATAATTTATATATATGAATAAAATAAAAATATTTTTGCTGACTATTTCATTAATGTTTTTGGCGAGCCTGGCAGCTATATTTATATCAAGAGAATTTATATTCCACAATAAAATTTCAGATTTGAGCTGCCTGTTAAACATATGGAAAGATACTTATGGATGGAATTTTCTGATAAATGTAATAATCGCTCTGATAATTGCTGCAAAATTTGGAAAGAATGATACAAAAAAATAAGGCAGATGTCCTTTCTACCTGCTATATGACAGGGGGGAGAGTCATCTGTCATTTTGTAATTTCAGGAATTGCGGGTGCTATTTTACCCGGATGTAATTTTTTAGATTAAAAACGCGGAGGAAACAAATGAATAAACAATGGATGGCACTGCTTCTCAGTACAGGAATTGCTGTGACCGCATGTCCTGTACCCGCAGCCCAGATGCCACCGGCTGAGCAGATACACGGGGAGGCAGAAGAAACTTCTGTCCCTGTACAGCATGATGATTCTGACGACAGAGAAACTGCGAATGAATTCCAGTCTGACACCGAACCATCTCAGTCAGAGACAGACGATGGCGCGGCCGGAAATGAAGAAGAAAATAATAAAGCCGGTGAAGAAAAGCTGGATATACCAGCCATGATTTCCTGTATTCAGGAAGCAGCGGCGCTCGAAGAAATTGATCTGTCTTCAGAAACGGTCTCGAAGTTCTTTCTTGCCAGTGACACCTATGACAGTCTGACAGAAGAGGAGCAGGCAGAAATTGATGCCGGAGTCAAAGAGACTCTTGAAACTGTCCGAAACCGTATTGCGGCACTGATTTCTTCTGACAGTGGAGTGACCGCCACGGGAAATCCCTGGTATGTGCAGACCCATGTGCAGGAGAACCCGGATCAGGAACAGACTATACAGGAGCTCTCCGAAGCATATCCGGGGACTCTTCCACAGCTTCTTTATGATATAAATATTTCCTATACGGATATCCGTACAGGAGAAAGCTATCAGCCAATGACGATGATCTCTCTGACATTTCCTGTCCCGGATGGATATGAGAGTCTGACGAAACCGAGGGTTCTTAGAAGTACCGGGGATTCGTTTATGGAACTGACCCCTCAGACGACAGAAGATAACCGCTTCTATCTGGACAGTGCCAGAACTTTAAACCATCTGATTATTGCTGACTTCCCCGCAGGACTTCAGGGAATCTCTCTTAACAGTAAATCCGTTAAGATCAACCGGGGGCAGAAATACACCCTGAAGGTGGTCCCGGTACCGGAATCGGTTACGGAAGAGTATACAGTGACATGGAAAAGCAGTGACACTTCTGTTGCGAAAGTAAGCAAAAAGGGAGTTGTCACAGCAGTAAAGAATGGCAAAGCTACGATTACCGCTTCTGTAACACAACACCCGGAAATGACGGCCTCCTGTAAGGTAACGGTCATGCAGGGAGCAAATGCCCTGAAGAAATCGGTCAGTCAGGTTATGGCAGAGACCAGCGCCTATATGCGTGCAACAGATACCAATCCTTCTGTTGGCAGCGAATGGTATGTGCTTGGACTGGCGAGAGGCGGTTTAAGCCTGAAGGAGAAATATTTCTCTACCTATTATAATCACACGGCAAATTATATCGAGGAAAAGAAGGGAATCCTTACCAATACTTCCAAATATACAGAGTATTCCAAGAGAATCCTGGTCCTGACCTCAGAGGGGAAGGATGCCCGCAATGTGGGTGGTTACAATCTATTTCAATATATCTCTGATTTCAGCCTTGTGAAGGAACAGGGATTAAACGGTCCGATCTGGGCACTCCTTGCCCTTAACTGCCACCCGGAATATTCTTTCCCGGAGAACCCGTCTGCGAAGGAGCAGAATTCGGAATCTGCGCTGGTGAATTTCCTGCTGCAGAGTGAACTCCCGGGTGGCGGATGGACGCTGATGGGAAGTAATGCGGATTCTGATATTACCGGCATGACACTGCAGGCGCTGGCACCGTATTATCATAAATCAGGTTATGAGAATGTGACTGCTGCCATTGACAGAGGGCTGAATAAATTGTCGGAAATGCAGAATGACAGCGGTGGATATTCCACGATGGGTGTGGAGACAGAGGAGTCCTGTGCACAGATCATCACGGCTTTATGCAGCCTTGGGATTGACCCGGAGACGGATTCGCGTTTCATCAAGGGCGGCCACTGGACAATAGAGAATCTTCTTTCCTATCATATCGATGGAAGTGGATTTATGCATGTAAAGGCGGGTGCCGGAAATAACGGCGGGGCGGCAGCAGGCACTCTGGACGGGATGGCTACGGAGCAGGGATATTACGCACTGGTTGCCTACCAGCGCCTGAAGGATGGCAAGACGAGCCTTTATGATATGTCAGATGTGAGTATCAAAAAAGGTGGCAAGGGAGATGGTTCCGGTACCGGTCTGAAAGAACCCACGCCGATTCCTACCCCGACGCCGGTTCCTGCCACAACACCGTCAGGCGGCAATACGAAAACGCCGGGTGGATCCGGGAAATCTCTGGGTGGTAAGTCTTCCGGCAGCAAAAGCTCCACGGGTTCCGAAAGCTCAGGAAAGGATAGTGGCTCCGGTTCAAAGGATTCTAAAAACAGTAAATCAAAGAACAGTAAGTCATCAAAGGATAAGAATTCCGGCGGCTGGGATTTCGAAGCAGAGCCTTATACAGAGTCGGAAGAGACTTCACAGATGGATACCGGTGAGGATGGATATCAGGAAACTGCCGGGGAGAGTGGAACCGGAAGTCTGACCTCAAAGAAGAAAGAATATGGTATGATCTTTGGTTTTGCGGCAGGCGGTGCTCTGGCGGGAGGACTGGCAGGCAGCGGCATTAAGGCCGGAGTGAGGGCTCTTATTAAGAAGCGGAGGAAGAAGAAATGAGGATAAAGAAAAAGGGACTTGCCCTGTGGCTTGCACTGTTTCTGGGGGTAAGTTCGCTCTCAGGTTGTGGCGGCGGGGATGACGGCATGACACAGCTTTCCGAAAAAGGAGCTGAGATCTTAAACAGCACGGAGAAAGATTCTGATACAGATGTGGAACCTTTGAAGCAGAAAACAAAGCTTCCTGAGGACGGAATCATCACCCAGGCACAGATGGAAACGATCGCCGGAAAGGACGAAAAGTATTATTTTACCGGAAAAACGGACAGCGGGATCAGTTATAAATGGACTTACAATGGAAGCCAGATTCAGAATCCGGTGGAGCAAAAACTTCTGGTACAGTGCAGTGAAGATGGAACAGAAGAGGTAAAGAAGCTTGCCAATGATGCGCCTTATGCGTTGAAAGTCACACTGGAGAAGATGAATCTGGCAGCGCCTGCGAAGCTGACCCTGAATCTGAAAGAAAAATGGGACGCGGATAAGGTTCTTTACTGTCTGGAAGAAGATGGAAAGCTTTATCAGCTTGATACTGCAAAGATTACTACCAGAGAAACCGGAAAGAAAAAAACAGAGCGCACAACACTTACCTTTAACGTGACTAAGACAGGAGGAGATTTCTATCTGATCGGCGGTTCTACCACAGGTGAATCTACGGATGAATCCGATGACAAATCCAAGGGCACTGCTAATAATAAGGATACACAAAACGGTGAAAATTCCACTGGAAGTTCTGGCGGTCAGTCCAGCACAGATGGAAATACCAGTTCCGGACAGACAGACTCTTCCGGCGATGGAACAGGCAATACAGACACTTCCGGTGGCGATGACAGCTCAGATACAGCCATGACCTGTACTTTCTCTATCGAGTGTTCTACGATCCTGAATAACTGGGATGATCTGAAAGAGTCCAAGGCAGAATTTGTGCCTGCGGACGGCTGGATCCTGTATCCTTCGGAGGTGGAGTTCTATGAGGGGGAGACGGTATTTGATGTGCTGAAGCGTGTATGTAATCAGGCCGGTATTCAGATGGAGTCGGAGTGGACACCTATGTATAACAGTTATTATGTATCCGGTATCAATAACCTGTATGAGTTTGACTGTGGCAAGGATTCCGGATGGATGTACTGTGTCAACGGCTGGTATCCGAATTATGGCTGCTCGAAATATACGCTGGAGGACGGCGATACGGTAGAATGGCGTTATACCTGCAATCTTGGCAGGGATGTGGGGGATCAGTATTATGACTGATGCTTTTTCCAGGTGCCATCCTGTTTTAAATTTCTTTTATTTTGCCGTGGTGCTGGGGTTTACCATGTTTATCCAGCACCCGGTTTACCTGGCAGTCTCTTTTGTGGCTGCCACAGCTTACTCCATGTGGCTTAACGGAGTAAAGAAGGTTCTGAAAATCAATTTTCTTCTGACGCTACCGAGTCTCCTTATCGTGGCACTCTTAAACCCGATGTTTAACCATTACGGAGTCACACCGCTTCTTTATATAGAAAGCAGCGGAAACTGGGTTACGCTGGAGGCAATGGTATATGGAATCGTTCTGGGATGTGTACTTTTTATTATGATTTTGTGGTTCTCCTGCTATAACCAGATCATGACAAGTGATAAATTTATCTATCTTTTTGGCAGGATTATCCCTGCGATGTCTCTGATGCTGTCTATGGCGCTTCGGTTTGTGCCTCACTTTATGGCCCAGCTGAAGGTGATCCGCAATGGACAGAAATGCGTGGGGATGGATGTGAGCAATGGCAAATGGTTTAAGAAGATCCGTTATGCGTTAAATATGGTGTCCATTCTTGTCACATGGGCACTGGAAAATGCGATTGAGACGGCTGATTCCATGAAAAGCCGTGGCTATGGGTTAAGAGGACGTACGGCTTTTTCTATTTACCGTTTTAACAGAAGGGATAAACTACTGGGAACTATGCTTGTCGGGCTTTGTGTGATTTTCGGATATGGATGTTACCGGGGAGCTGCTTTTGCACAGTACAATCCCAGAATCCTGCTTGCCGGTTTTACTGTTTTCGGAAGGGTTCCGAAGCAGTCGTGCAGTCCGCTGCTGGCTGCTGTCACATTTGTCAGCTTTGGTGTGTTCTGTTTTCTGCCGCTGATTCTGGATCTGTGTGAGGAATCTGCCATGAAGAAAAGCAGAAGCCACGTACAGGGAGAGATGGCAGTGACCTACAGAAAGATTTATGAAGATATGGAAGGAGAAGCGAGATGAAGATAATAGAAGTGAGAGATTTTTCCTTCCGTTATGCGAATGGCAGCAGGGAGTCACTGTCTCATGTGTCACTGGATGTGGAGGAGGGTACCTTTAATGTGCTGTGCGGTAAGAGTGGCTGTGGCAAGAGTACGCTGCTTCGCCAGCTGAAGTCGGATCTGGCTCCTTTTGGCAGCAGTTCCGGGAAAATCTGTTATTATGGGCGGGATTTAAAGGAAGTCGGCCACCGGCAGCAGAGCCAGGAAATCGGCTATGTACTGCAAAATCCTGAAAATCAGATCGTGACAGATAAGGTGTGGCATGAGCTTGCGTTCGGTCTGGAAAGTCTGGGATATGATACGCCTACGATCCGTCTGAGAGTGGCAGAGATGGCGAGCTATTTCGGGATTCATCAGTGGTTTTATAAGAATGTCTCGGAGCTGTCCGGAGGGCAGAAGCAGCTTTTAAACCTGGCGGCGATCATGGCTATGCACCCGAAACTTCTGATTCTGGATGAGCCGACTTCTCAGCTTGATCCGATCGCGGCTTCTGATTTTCTGGAAACGGTGAGAAAGATTAACCGGGATATCGGCACTACCATAATTCTGACGGAGCACCGGCTGCAGGATGTCATTCCGTGGGCGGACAGGGTATATGTGATGGATAAGGGCAGTCTGCTCACGCAGGGGGCGCCACGGGAAATCGGTGAGTTTCTGAAGAGGGAACATCATGGAATGTTTCTGTCCATGCCGGTTCCCATGCAGGTCTATGCAGAGGTAGAAAATAATCTGCCATGTCCGCTGACTGTAAGAGAGGGAAGGAACTGGATCACACAGGTGATGGCAGCAGCTTCTGATACAGTTTCTGTTTGTGAAGAAAGTTATTTTTGTAAAAATAAACAAAAACTGCAAAAAAAGCTGAATACAGTCAGAGATAAACTGCTGCCTGGTTCCAAAAGCTCTATGCCACCGGCTATTGAGGTAAAGGATGTGTGGTTTCGTTATGAAAAAGACGGAAAGGATGTTGTGCAGGATCTGAACCTGGAAGTAAAGCAGGGAGAATTTTATGCGCTTGTCGGTGGAAACGGAACGGGGAAAAGTACGACCTTATCGCTGATCAGTCGTGTTCGTGCTCCCTACAGGGGCAAGATTTTCCTGAATGGGACTGATATCCGCAGGTATACGGATACCCAGCTTTACAGAGGGTATCTGGGCGTGCTGCCGCAGAATCCCCAGAGCATGTTTATCAAGAAGACAGTCAGGGAGGATCTGTATTCTATCATCGGTGGGGCAAAGGAGAAGAAATCTTCCGAATACACTGCCAATATGAGGAAGGCAGAGGCAATCGAGGGAATCGTAAGTCTGACCAGACTGGAAGGACTGCTTGACCGTCATCCGTATGATTTAAGCGGTGGAGAACAGCAGCGTCTTGCACTGGCTAAGGTTCTCCTGTTGCAGCCGAGGCTTCTTCTGATGGATGAACCAACGAAGGGGCTGGATGCAGAATATAAACAGGAACTGGGAGACATTTTAAAGAAGCTCAAAGCTCACGGGATCACTATCTTTATGATCTCGCATGATGTGGAGTTTGTCGCAGAATATGCAGACAGGGTCGGCCTGTTCTTTCAGGGAAATGTGGTGACGTGTAAGAGTGCAAGGGATTTCTTTGCGGGAAACAGCTTTTATACGACTGCTGCCAATCGCATGGCAAGGCATTATTTTCCTGATGCTGTTACCGGAAAGGAGGTGGCTGCGTGCTTGAAGGCAAGGCTTTAGACCAGTTTATGGACCGTTTCTTCGGGGATTCCTGTGCACAGAGCCTGCCCGGGGAAGAGGAATCCGGACAGGAATTAGAGGAATATGAACTGAAAGAGGATGGAATCATTATCCAGCCGATCCATAAAGGAAAGATTGAGAAGCGTACCTGGATTGGTCTGATTATGTTTCTGGCTTTTGTTCCGCTGGTGCTTTTTATCCTGGTTCATAAGTTTCATGGTAAGCATGATGTAGTGATCAGTCTTTTAATACTTGCCTATGCCACGATCCCGTTCTTTATGGTATTTGAGGGCCGGCATCCACAGGCAAGAGAGATTATGGTCATTGCCGTAATGGCGGCTCTTGGGGTCGCAGGCAGGAGTGCTTTCTTTATGATCGGAAGCTTTAAGCCGATTGCGGCCATCGTGATCATTACCGGGGTTTCCTTAGGTGGTGAGGCGGGGTTTCTGTGTGCCTGTCTGATCATGATGATCTCAAATATGTTTTTCGGGCAGGGACCGTGGACACCCTGGCAGATGTTTTCCTATGGAATGATCGGATATCTGGCAGGAATCCTTTTTCAGAAAGGGATTCTCAAAGCCAGGAAGGTGGATCTGTGTATTTACGGATTCTTAAGTGTGTTTCTGATCTTCGGCGGGATCATGAATCCGGCATCTATTCTGATGGCATACGGATACATCACAAAGAAGAGCCTGATCGCGTTTTATATCTCAGGTGCACCGGTAGATCTGGTGCAGGCAACTTCTACGGTAATCTTCCTGTGGATCCTAAGCAGGCCTCTGCTGGAGAAACTGGAGAGAGTAAAAAGAAAATACGGGCTGCTGCAGCGGCCCGAAAATAAGGAGGAAAATGAATATGACAAAGAATAAGCTATGGCAGGCCATTAAGGGGCTGACTCTTGCAGCCGGAATGGCAGTGGGGATTTTTGCGCTGGGACAGACCGATGTTCTGGCAGATACCCTGACGCTGACTGTGGAGAAGAACACGATCGGCCAGGGTATGATCCTGGATCCTGTACAGGTGGAATTTGCGAAAGGAGAAACCTGTGCAGATGTTCTGCTCCGCGGGTTAAGTGAGAACGGGATTACGCCGCTTTATGACACAAATACAAGTTATGGTTTCTACTTAAGGGGAATTGCCAACTGTGACAGTGGAAGCCTGAATCCACCGGCATGTATCCAGAAGGTTCTCTCCGAGACTTCCACCTGGACCGGTGATGCCTATAAGCTTACTGATAACAAATATGCACCGGATCTGACAGAATTTTCCTACTGCTCCGCATCCGGATGGACGTATACTCTGGATAATGTATTTATGGGTGTCGGAATGGGTGCGAGTCATCCGTCAGACGGAAGTGTCCTGCGTGTTATGTTTGCCCTTTGCGGTGGTACGGACATTACAGGATGTGACCCGTATAATAATAACAGGCAGATTTTTGAGGCGGCAGATAAGAGCGAGCTTATCCGCATGATGGGAAAGGCAAATGCAGAGCGTTCCAGATGGTCCCAGGTCAGCGGATTCTCCGGTGCATATGCCGAAGCGGACAGTGCGCTGACTACGCTGGATGCGTCTGCAAACAGAGTTTATGAAGCGGTTCAGCTGCTTAAAAGTATTGAGTCAAAGCTTCCGGTAGCACCGAAGCTGATCAGCTTAAATGCTTCTGATCTGACTCTTACAAAGGGAGACAGCTATACACTGACTTATACGATTGTTCCGTCTGATGCGGTGGGAACTGTAAGCTGGACTTCTTCCAACAATTCTGTTGCAAGTGTAAACGGTGGTGTGGTAACAGCAGTGGGAGAAGGTTCTGCGGTGATTACTGCGAGAGTTTCCGGAAGTGTCTATGCGACCTGCAATATTTCCGTTTCTTCCAGACCGGTCAGTGTGACAGGGGTGAGTATTTCTCCGTCCAGCCTGAATCTCTCAACGAAAAGCGGTTCCAGGACACTGGATTACACGATCACGCCAAACGGCGCAAAACCGTCCTCTTTGTACTGGGAATCTTCCAACTCTTCTGTAGTAACCGTAGATGGCTCCGGCAAGGTAACTCCTGTGGGTGCCGGTTCTGCAGATATTACACTGACTACGGACAATGGAACGAAAGGCACCTGCCACGTGACTGTTACAGCACCGGCACAGAGCATTGCTTTGAGTGACAAAACGCTGACTCTGGCAATTGATCAGGGAACCTATACCCTGACCTGGACATTCAGTCCGAAGGGAAGCGGCGGGGAACTGGTATGGACCTCTGATAATGCAGGCGTTGCCAAAGTAGACCAGAAGGGTGTTATCACACCTGTTTCTGTAGGAGAAACCGATATCCGTGTAAAAACAGATCAGAATGTAACCGCAGTGTGCCATGTAGTTGTAAAGGGTACTGCGAAAGACATCTTTGCAGCAGGAATGCCAGAGATCACAACCTGCAAGGCGGCAGGAAATACAGTTCTTCTTACTTGGAATAAATATGAAAATGCAGATTCTTATATTATTTTAAGACGTAAGATGGGTGAAAGCAAATTCGCAAAGATTGCTACGGTCAAAGACCTCTCCTATACAGATACAGCGTTTTCTCCGTCAACTCCTTATTATTACAGTGTACAGGCTGTTTCCACCAAATGGGGCGGTGCTATTAAAAGCAGTTATGACAAAAACTTCTCTGTAACAACCAATGGAATTGCACCGACACCAACTCCGGCACAGACAGTAAAACCGAAAACCCCGGCTGTCACAGTAACTGCCGGTAAGAAACAGGCTACACTGAAATGGAAAAAGGTAAGCGGTGCCAAAGGGTATGTAGTATACCGTGCCACATCCAAATCCGGTAAATATAAGGCAGTATCAACGATTAAAAAGGGAAGCACTGTTTCTTATATAAATAAGAAGCTTACGTCTAAGAAAACATACTATTACAAGGTGCGGGCATATCGTACCGAAAACGGTAAAAGAATATACAGCAGCTATTCTAAAGCAAAGAGCGCTAAGATCAAATAATATAAATTCACACAAGTCCAGTGTGTTAGAAAGCATATTGCTGTGAACAGAAACGATGTTAGAGCGTGTTTGAAAAATTAAAAATATAGGATTGTGCTATTTAAGAAAATATGTTATATAATACAATATATAGAGAGTTAATTTTCTATTCGCATGATGAGATGAGTGACGGTTCTGACTCATCGGTAAAATAAATATAACCGAGAGATGAGATGAGTGACGGTTCTGACTCATCGGTAAAATAAAATATGACCGAGCGAAGAGTATAACGAGAGGGAGTTCATTTTCCCTCTCGTTTATATGTATATAAGGAGAAGAAAATTGGAAATTGACTATGCTGTTTATAGCCTTTCAGATGAATTTTACGAGAAATATCCGAATCCGCCATATAAAGAACTTTTAAAGAAAAAGGAAAGAAGATATGCTTGTTTACTTATTCAAAGTCATTATGGATATTTTATATGCATTCCATATAGAACAGAGATTTCCCATAAATATGCATATCACTTTCGCAAATCGTCTCGTTCGCAAAAACATAGATCAGGACTTGATTATACTAAAATTGCTATTATAAAAGATATTTCGTAACTATTCAGCAGTCTACTATCCCGCGAGGTGTTTTGGCATGAACATGCCAAAATCCCGCAAGCAGGATTCTTTCTTGTGGATTTTGACTCGTAACTGTGAAGGTACTGAACAGTTACAAAAGGAGAATAATACAATGGTTCCAATCGCACATATAGAAAATAATTTTCCAACCAAATTCGGTATTCCCAGGCAGAGTGGCCGTGTAGGGGCGCTTAAAGCGAGAATCGTATTCGAACCGGAATATCGCAATGTGGATGCCTGCCGTGGTCTGGAGGAGTTTAGTGATATCTGGCTGATCTGGGAGTTTTCGGAGGCAAAGAGGACAAAGTGGTCACCGACTGTCCGCCCGCCCAGACTTGGGGGAAATGTGAGAAAAGGAGTTTTTGCCACAAGATCTCCCTTCCGTCCCAATTCCATAGGATTATCCTGTGTGAAGCTTGAGAAAGTAGCTCTGGATGAGCCGGACAGCCCTGTACTTTATGTAGAAGGTGCAGATCTGATGAATGGAACACCGATTTTCGATATTAAACCATATATTCCTTATGCGGATTGCCATCCGGAAGCAACAGGAAGTTTTACCGAATATTCCAAAGATCATCATCTGAATGTAGAATTTCCCCAGGAGCTTCTGGAAAGAATACCCGAGGAAAGCAGAGAGGCTCTGATCGCAGTGCTTGCAGATGATCCCCGTCCTGCTTATCAGAATGATCCGGAACGGTCTTACGGAATGCCTTTTGGAGAGAAGGATATTCATTTTCGGGTGGATGGAGATATCCTTCGTGTTTATAATGTGACAGAATTTGTAAAAAAACAGCAGGAATCTTCGGCAGATTGTGGAAAATAACCATTTTCGGATATTTCTGTAAGAAAGGCTTGCAAAATTGGCGTTTATTCAATACAATATTAAACAGACTTTATGTTGGTAGAGTGACAAAGACTGATGGGAGATCGGTCTGAAAATATTTAGTGACATATGAGGAGCAGGAAAAATGAAGAAAATTGTTAAATTTGGAGGAAGTTCTCTGGCAAATGCAGAACAGTTTCAGAAAGTAGGGGAGATCATCAGAAGTGATGAGAGTAGACGTTATGTGGTTCCGTCCGCTCCCGGAAAGAGATTTGACGGAGATACAAAGGTTACAGATTTACTTTATAAATGTTATAATACTGCAGTTGAGGGGGAGGATTTCATACCGATCCTGCAGGAAATCAAGGGAAGATATTATGAGATTATCCGCGGACTGAACCTTGATCTTTCTCTGGAAGACGAATTTGTTCAGATCGAAGCTGATTTCAAGGCACAGGCAGGCACAGACTATGCAGCATCCAGAGGAGAATTTCTCAATGGTAAGGTGATGGCAGCATATCTGGGTTATGAATTTGTTGATGCAGCAGATGTGATCCGTTTTGATAAGAACGGAAATCTGGATGCCGAGAAGACAGACAGACTTCTGTCCAAAAAGCTGGCAAAATGTGAACATGCCGTTATCCCTGGATTTTATGGCGCTGGTGAAGATGGAAAAGTTAAAACTTTCTCCAGAGGAGGTTCTGATGTAACCGGTTCTCTTGTGGCAAAGGCTATTAAGGCAGACCTCTATGAAAACTGGACAGATGTTTCCGGTTTCCTGGTAACAGACCCACGTATTGTTAAAAATCCGGAAGTAATCGAGAGCATTACCTACAGAGAACTCAGAGAGCTTTCTTATATGGGTGCAACTGTTCTTCATGAAGATGCGATCTTCCCGGTTCGTAAAGAGGGAATTCCGATCAACATCAAAAACACAAACAGACCGGAAGACAAGGGTACTTTTATTGTTGAGAGTACATGCAAGAAACCGAAATTTACAATCACAGGTATTGCAGGTAAAAAGGGATTCTGCTCTATCAATATTGAAAAATCCATGATGAACAGTGAGGTTGGTTTCGGACGTAAGGTACTTCAGGTATTCGAAGATCAGGGAATCAGCTTTGAGCATGTTCCATCAGGAATCGATACAATGACTGTATATGTACATCAGGATGAATTCGAAGAGAAAGAGCAGCAGGTAATCGCAGGAATCCATCGCGCAGTACAGCCGGATTTCGTAGAAATGGAATCTGATCTTGCGCTGATCGCTGTTGTAGGACGTGGTATGAAATCCACCAGAGGTACAGCAGGAAGAATCTTCTCAGCACTTGCCCATGCAAATGTAAATGTGAAGATGATCGACCAGGGTTCCAGTGAGCTGAATATCATTATCGGTGTGGAGAACAGAGATTTTGAGACTGCGGTAAAGGCAATTTATGATATCTTTGTAATTACCCAGATCTAATTGAGAATTGCAGGAGCTCCTTCACAGCGGAGTAATTTGTGGATATGATGTTTACCAATCATAGGATAAATAAAATAATGGGCCGTCAGAAATCACTATAGAGATTTCTGACGGCTTTTTATATCATAGGAAATTACTCCGTAATGTTCCTATAACATAAAAAATCCCTCCGGGCAGGATCGCACTGCGACGGAGCGGAATTATATCGCTGAAGCGACCTGTTGTAGGCGGAGAATCCTGCAAGCAGGATTCTTTCTTGAATTCAGGAGTTTTTACATGA
>ENA-OYZL01000815-OYZL01000815.1-human-gut-metagenome-genome-assembly--contig:-NODE-815-length-13290-cov-7.982546_pt1 | contig 13290 bp, 4 predicted proteins | sample MGYA00243292_ERZ653479 | MGnify/ENA primary metagenome ERZ653479 (study PRJEB26926, sample SAMN06165116) | human gut metagenome | biome: ENVO:00009003; feature: ENVO:2100002; material: ENVO:00002003... | reverse complement strand
TACATTATGTATTTGGTAGAACAACATATTATTTCTGTAAATGATAAGAGGTATAAAGATTTAGATCGAATTTGCTTCTTATCCAAAAATTTGTACAATGCAGCTTTATATGAAATAAAGCAAGAATTTCTTAATACAGGTAAATGGATGAGATATTCCACTCTTGATCGAAAATTAAAGAGTGATGATAATATGGATTATAGAGCTATAAGTGCAGCGTCATCTCAACAAATTCTTATGCTTTTAGATAAAAATTTAAAATCATATTTCTCTGCCATTAAATGCTGGGAACGGGATAATAATAAATTTACCGGTTGCCCTAAGTTTCCTAAATATAAAAATAAAGGAAATGGTAGGAATATATTTTTATATACTTGCGGACAGTTTAAACATAGAGGTGAAGTTATTTATTTCCCAAAGAAAGAAGGGCTGAAACCTTTAAGGACAAACTGTAAAGAAGGTTCTGTAAAACAAGTTCGATTTGTTCCTAAATCAGATTGTTATTCTATAGAAGTTGTTTATGAATCTTCTGTAAAAGAACAGCTTCCCGATAACAATAGGATCATGTCTATTGATTTGGGTGTAAACAATTTAGCTTCTATTGTAACCAATACAAACAATAAACCTGTTTTGATTGATGGAAGGAAATTAAAATCCATCAATCAGTATTACAACAAGAAAAGATCGAAAATTCAACAACAATTAAAAAAAGTAAATGGAAAAGAAAGTTCAAGACGGTTGATGTCTCTTACAAGAAAGAGAAACAACAAAGTAAAGGATTATCTTCACAAGGCAAGCAAAGAAATAATCAACACTTGTTTGGAAGATAATATAACAACATTGATAGTTGGACATAATGATGGATGGAAACAAGAATCCAATCTTGGCAAAAGAAACAATCAGAATTTTGTCTCAATTCCTTTCGATATGTTCATATCAATGCTAAGATATAAATCAGAAAGACAAGGACTAAGATTTGTTGAAGTAAACGAATCTCATACGTCAAAATGCAGTTCTTTTGATTTAGAATCTGTGGAGTATCATGATACTTACGTTGGTAAAAGAATTAAGAGAGGTCTTTTTAGAACAAAAGATGGAATCTTACTTAATGCTGATGTCAACGGAAGTTATAACATCATGAGAAAAGTAAAAGGGGATGCAGTAATGCCACCCTATACAGGATTTGGGTATAATCCAGTTAAGAAATTTATTAACAAATATACGCTAAAGTAAAATAGTATATAAATACCTTTAGTAAATGTTCCTATATAATTGATATTCAGATGATTACAAAAACAAGTGCAACAATAACCAATCTAAAGAATCTTTTTATAGAGATGTTTTTGGATAAGACAGCCAAAGTAAGTAATGTGGCTGACGGTTCGGTTGTGAACGCTACAGCATTTGGAGTGGCAAAGGTGGCACAGAAAGCCATGAAGGATATTGCCATAAAGGAAGCGCAGATATTTCCAGATACAGCTACAGGCGTTTATTTGGATAAGGCTGCTGCTTTGTATGGTGTCAGCCCGCGTAAAGGTGCTTTGGGTTCTTCGACATATATAAGGGTATCTGCTAATCCAGGTACAGTATATGATACGTCTGTTACTTTTGTAAATAAAAATGGTATTCGTTTCCAAGTTGATGAAGCATTGACTGTAGGGGAAAGTGGTTATGGATATGTAAAGGTAAGAAGTATCAACGCAGGGTATTCCACAAACGTACCGCCTAACAGCATTACCAATGTTTCGCCGCAGCCACAAGGTCATATCGAATGTACGAATGAATATTATGCTATTGGAGGACGTGATAGTGAGGATGATGAAACGTTTAGAATCCGTATTAAGAACAATCTGAATATCCTTAGCAAGAACACAATAGAATACTGGACACAGACACTTAGCAACATAGACGATCGTGTCTTAAAAGTAATGAGTGCCGGTTTGGACGAAAAGGGTATATATAATCTCTATGTTGTTTCGCAGAACGGCATTTTCTTTACCGAAGAAGAACTTGATACGCTTCTTGAAAGCGCACAGGGTTATTTTGGTATTTCAGAACTGAATATTGAAGGGAAAGTAGTTGGTATTGGTATCAAGAATATCGATTGGTTCTATGTGGGTTCAGAAAGAGGGCTGGATTTCCGTGTTCAGCTTCAACCAGATTACGATGTGTCTACTGTGCGTCAGAACATACAAGTGAACCTTACTAAATATCTTGATTTTCGTTTTTGGACACCTGGTAAAATTGTGGAATGGGATGATCTATTGGACATTGTAAAAAAGACTGATGGTGTGAAATACGTGCCAGATGAGTATTTCTTTCCGTATTACGATCAGCAAGTCCCGACAAATCAGCTTCCGCGTATAAGGGGGTTTGTGATGCGCGACCAGGACGGAAATATTTTGTACGATTCTGATAGCAACCTCTCTCCGTTGTTTTACCCGTCTGAACCGGAGGATTTGTTTGTAGGCATCAACGACAGCTCACTCAACCTTTATCAAGAGGTTTATTTCAATGTGACAGATTCGGAAGGTGGTGCAGTGGAAGGTGCAAATATTTCTATAGGGAACAATGCTGTTATAACAAATGACAATGGGCAAGCTATTATCCAACTTGCAAACGGACAGTATGAATATATTGTTTCCGCTTCGGGATATATCCCCGTAGAAGGAATGTTTGTAGTGTTGAACGGTAGTGTTTCCATTGATGTACAAATGGTTTTAGCTCCTTATACGGTCACTTTCCATGTGACGGACGAAAAGGGAGGGGTTGTTCCTTATGCAAATGTAATGATGGATAACAGAACAACCACTACCAATTTGCAAGGTGTGGCTTCTTTGTCCGCAAGGAACGGGAACTATCCCTACACTATTGAAAAGTTGGGATATGATGAGTATTCCGGCAGTGTAGTTGTGGATGGTAGAGATAAAGAAGTATATCCTGAATTGGAATTTAAGGTATGGACGATTACTGTCATTGTAAAGGATAAGGAAAATCAGCTTATACCGAATGTCATTGTAAAGGTGAACAATGGAGAATATCTTACGAACCAGCATGGAGAGGCGGAAATACCACTTGTAAATGGTGAATATCCTGTAACAATCGAAAAGACAGGGTATGATACTTTACAGGGGGAAATTAAGGTCAACAACCAGAATGCGGACGTTACCTTTGAGATGGATTTCTTTTTATACAATGTGGAATTTAATATTTCGCAGGTAAATCAGGGGAATCCGGCAGAAGGAGCTACAATCAAAATAGAAGGACAGCCGGGAGTATTGAATGTAAACGGTTCTGGACAAGCTACTATAAAATTAAAGAGTGGAAATTACAGCTACACCGTGCAGAAAAAGGGATATGATGATTTGACCGGATCGTTCAACGTAGAAGGACAGGATACATTTATTCAAAGAACCCTTGTATTGAAACATTATAATGTGGTTATCACTGTTCTTGACAGTGATAACAGTAGCCCAGTGCAAGGCGCGGCAGTAAACATTAATAGCTCTTCTTACCCTACAAATGATAGAGGGCAAGTCAATGTAAGCCTTCAAAACGGGACATATCCTTATACCGTAACAAAGTCGGGATATTATGACGGCAGTTCTTCGGTTACTGTTCTTGACAGTGATAACAGTAGTGTAATAAGTTTAAAGGCAAGACTTTACAATGTCATAATGACGGTAAAAAATCCATTGAAAGAACCTATTAAGGGGGCTACAGTGGAGATAAATGCAACGTCTTATCAGACACAGGATAATGGTGAGGTGTCCTTGCAGTTAAAAAATGGTACATATCCGTTTACGGTGGTTGCCAATGGTATGGACGATTATTTAGGCGAGCTGGAAGTTGTAAGTGCAGATATTCCGTCTTTTCCTGTAAATATGGAGTACAAGAAATACGATATTGTATTTACTGTACAGACAGATGAAGGTGTTGCAATTGAAAACGCTAATATTCATATCAACGAAAAGGACTATCAGACTTCGCAGGGTGGTTTGGTAACGGTTCGTCTTTCTGACGGGCAGTATCCTTATACGGTAACGAAGGAAGGTTATGTTCAGACACAAGGTAATGTGGAAGTTTCCGGTAGCAACAAGAACGTATTAGCTCAACTTACCCCTATATCATATAATATTACGTTTGTAGTAAAAGATAACATGGCTTCGCCCAATCTTTTGCAAGGAGTGTCTATTGATATAGAAAATGAGGACAAGACAGTTACCACAAATGCGTCAGGAGAAGCGATAATCAGTCTAAAAGCTGGTAAATATACCGCTTCATTCATGAAGAACAGCTATAAGACTGAAACTCTTTCATTTGAAGTAACTGGAGAGGCTACGTTTACGCAGATATTGAAGAAGATATGGAATCTTACCTTTAAAGTGACCGCCGCAGGAAAATCAGGCTTAAAAGATGTGACTGTCAGTGTAAGTGGACCGGCCATATTAAGTGGAAATACTGTAAGTCTTAAAACAAAAGACGATGGCACAACTGACCCTGTGCAGGTAATAAACGGTGCTTATGATTGGAATGCGTCACTCACAGGATATTCATCGGAAGAAGGTGTGGGCAGCATACAGGATGCCGATCAGCAGAAAGTGATAGAATTGACTTATGGATTCGAAACTACATTTACAACTTATCCAACAACAGAAGGTGTTGAAATTACTATTGATGGTAATGATACAATCACAACGGGGCAAGACGGTATAGCAACAATAAATCTTTCCACAGGAACGCATACTTACGCTTATTCAAAAACAGGTTTTTTAAACGGGACAGGAAATGTGCGAATCGAAGAAGCTGAAAAAAGTGTACAGATAACACTTGTTCCTGGAGCGACAGTTACATTCCATACAAAGGTAGGAAATTCTGCTTTGGCGGATGTAAAGATAATTGTAGGGCAAAGTAGCGCAAGGGCACTTCCTGAAACCATTGTAACAAACAGTCAGGGTATCGCGGCAATTGATCTTCCTACAGGGGATTATCAATATCAGATTCCTACTACAAGTACGGATAATCCTAATCTGGTGGAAGTGCCAAGCGGAACATTTAGTGTGGCAACCGCCGCAAGCACCATTGAATTGGATTTGGCTGATTATGTAAAATACAATGTTACTTTCCAGACTGTTCCATCCACACAAGATGTAGCTATAAGTTTTGCCAAGGCAGAATCTCCAGACACACCTGTTGCAAGTGGAGCTACTGCTTCTAACGGCATTCTTACTTTGACTTACAAGAACGGACAGTATATCTATACAGCAAAGAAATCCAGTTATAAAGATGTAACAGGTGAATTTACAATTGCTGGTGGAGATCAGAACATAACGGTTGAGATGCTTCAAATTTCAACGGTTACATTTACTGTAAAAAGTCAAAATGATAGTTCTCCTATTGAGAATGCCGTTATCGAAATGACAGATCGAAGCGATTCATCTAACAAATACAAAGGAACTACGAACAGTAACGGTGTAGCTACTATGACGTTTGATGGTGGAGAATTTGAGTGGTCACAAGACAGTGATGCGGATTTTTCTGGTTGTCCGGTTTTTCAAGAAGATGAGAAATATCTTGTTCCAGCGGACGGCGTAACAACAGATCAATTAAAAACCTATTTCCCCAATGGTGTAATTGTTTCTCCATTGACAATTGTTCAGGATAAGGATAATAGTGGTATTACGGAAAGTCTTACCAGAATTTACAATTCAAATAAAATAGATGGCTGGGAGGGAAGCTGGGATAAAACGAAAAAGAACCTTACTTTAACGAGCGTGATCAAGACATCGACAGCTTCTACAGAGACTTATGTTTTGTTTAATGTGGATGCCGGACTTATAGGGTTTTCGAATGGTCTTTTCCAAATTGGCACAGAAAAGACAGTGGATTATCACAAGGCTTTGGATTTTGGTTTTAAGGTAAGTGGTGTTCCGTCCAATCTGAAGATAGTTATAACTTATGGCTCGCAAAACGCTCCCTTAACGGTGGAGATGGAAAATGATGTAATTCAAAGATTCCAGCTTTCTGATCTTTTGTTGGATACAGAAACAATAGGTAATTCTACCATTTGGTCAGTGCATGTGCAATCTTTTGACGGAGGTACATTATCCGCAGATGATTTGAAAGATTTGAATATCACATTCTCTTTCTATGGCAAAAAGGCAATAAGTTCGGATATTCCGGCTGACAAGGTTCTTTATGGGAACTATGATTATACAGTTACCCCGCCTTCTCCTTTGGAAGCGCAATCAGGTACATTGAATGTAAATGTGCCCGCTGTCAATAAAGAAATTTTGATTGCAAACAATACAAATGTAACATTTAAGGTAACCGCAAAGCAGCCTTTACTTACTCGCCCTCAAATAGGTGATTTTGTGTATGGTGACAAAACATGGTCAACTGAATTGGATAGTGCTAAAACTTGTGTTGGTGTTATTACCGATGTAAGAAGTAAGGATTTTGACTTCATAGGTTTGAAAAATCTGACTGCCAGTTTTTGGACAAATTCATTAGGCACTATTTCTGATGTAGTAACTGAAACAAATAAATCTTTAGCCATGTGTGACTTCGCAGGTAAGACAAATTCTCAAAATATCATACTTGCGAAACCAACGGAAAGCACGGCGGCACATCAGTGTGCAGCTTATTCTACAGAAGGATTCGGTACAAATTCTTGGTTCTTGCCTTCTTGTGGACAGTGGGGTGTAGCTCAATTAAACAGAGTTAAGATCGACACTTCAATAAGTGCGACAATCGGTTCAGATCCATTGAGTAGGAGTTATTGGACTTCGACACAATATAATTCAAATGATGCTTGGATTTTTGGTTGGGTTAATGGCGCAAAAAGGGGAACGACCAAAAGTAATTCATATACAGTTCGTCCTTTCTGTACCTATGAATACAATCCTGTTCCAAACGGTGTATATATCTATGATAAGGATAATAATCGTTACACAAAAGAAGAATGGGTATCATCTGGTAAAGGAACATCTGATGTATGTGGTATAGGCATTTCAACTGATACTAATTCGTTTATGGTATCGACGAATAAAAGTGGTGTAAACTATGCTTTTGGAGGTCAAGGTACTTTGATCTCCAATGTGCCAATGTTAGACACTAATGTAGCAAGCGCAGACCTATATAAATCAACGCATGGTTTTATTTATACTGATGTGATAATATCTGCTTTAGGAATTGACAATGCACCTGCGGCAAAATACGCCAAGACATATATGTTTGGGAATGGACAGAATGGCTATTTACCTTCATATAGCGAGGCGACCACTCTGTATTCTTACAAAACACAAGTGGAAGAGATTTTGCGCATGTTGGGTCTTTCTTTATGGGGAAGTGCATCTATTCAAACTTGCACCCAGTATGGGACTTCAAATAATGCAAATCTTAATTGGACAAACGGGATTTATTTTGGACCAGGTAAAAATGACAGGTATACAGTTTTACCTTTTGCCCTTCTTCCTTTGCCTAATCCAGCAATTCCTATCGAGAACGCTCTTGTAAAAATGATATCTGCATCAAACAATTATCAGCAGAATACAAATAACAATGGAGAAGCTGTTATTTCTGCTGCATTAGGCGTTGATTATGATTATGAGGTCAGTGCTGATGGTTATGCAACGCAGAACGGGAAAGTCGGTGTATTAAATGAAGCGAAAACAATTGAGGTTACTTTGCAACCTGTAAGAGAGCTTACAGTAGTTGTCCATAGGAACACATTAGACGGGGCAACTGACATTTCCGGCGTACAGGTTGTTGTGACTGAAAATAAGGAAGGAGGGGTGCAGATGGCTTCCGGTACAACTTCACAAAACGGGACAGTCGTTTTATTTGTACCAGACGGAAGCTATAAAGTAGCTTTTTCTAAAGATGGATTTGAAAGCAAAGAGGAAACGGTTGAAGTAAGCGGGAAAACTGCGCTTAACACCTTCCTTTTGCAGATATACAATACTATTAATGTTCAAGTAAGAAGAGTTGGACAAATGCAAGGTATGCCAAGCCAAATCCAACTAAAGGACAGTACGGGGCTGGAGGTGATTCAGACTAAAAATATAACCACTACCGTAACGTTCGCCAATGTCGCATACGGACAGTATATCTTGTATGTACCGGAAGGGGATTTTTCCAAAGAAACATCCCAAAGCATTACTGTGAATAGTGAAGGAATGCAGGTGCAAGTAAACCTTACTCCGCTGTATATGGTGCAAGTAAAAGTAAACCCTACTGGTGGTAATGTGGAATTTATAGATTCAGAAGGGCAGAAGCATACAGGTTCGGCAGGGCCAGCAACATACACGGCACGGTTTGACAAAATTCCTGCGGGAAATTATCAGATTAAGATTACATCTTCCGGTTTCAGTGATTTTTCAACGACAGGAAGTATAAGTGGGGTTTATCAAACAAGTGTGAATTTGGAATACACCCTAACTAAACCGAACAAGTTGGTGCAGATAACAAGTGACCAATCCAATTACCAATTAGATACTTCTTACAAATACGTTTCCCTTTTGATAGTTGGAAGAGGAGGTGAAAATTTTGGGTATTGGAATTCTTGGAATGAATTTGCATTGATGGGTGGAACAACTGGACAAATTGTGTATATTCCTAATATATTGATGTCGGATATTTCAAATGGCCAAATAAATAAAATTACATTTAATGCTATTCCAAATACAGGAACTTGGACGTATGGGACGGAGTATTCCATAAGATTAGGATTAACAACTTACGAATATAAAGCCTACAATGGAAACGGTAGTGCTTACAATGATGCTGATTATCCTATGCCTCAAGGATCCAGACTGAATAATTATCCTGTGTATAATGCAAAAAGTTCCGGTGGTTTTGCTGCCCACATGGGGGGTACATTCTATTGTAGTGGAAGTCCGGGAAGTCAGTCCGCAAAAGAAGAAACTTATTCTTCTACAGGCCCAAGAATGCAACCGTTAGGTGCTCCAGGTGGAGATGGCAGATATGGATATAAAAGTTCTTATGAATATACTGTTTTTGGAGACGTGACCGAACCTATTCAATCTTCAGTTGTAATCCCTGTCCAATCTATTTTTGGAGGAACGAGTAAAGGTGAAGCTGGGTATTTGAACACTGAAAGTGGAAAAAGAACCGGTGCATCTGCATGGGGAGGCGCAGGCTACGGTGACTCTGATTACACTTCTCCAGACGGAGGAAAAACAAGAATTGCTGGGTATGGTTCTGGACAAGAATCTTCTCCGGCAGATGATGATGCTGGAAATATTTTAAAGCCAGGAGAAGGTATATTTTGTATATACTACCACAACGAACCTATTTGATAAACTAAAAGGAGAGTTTAATTGCTCTCCTTTTTTTGCTTTGATTATAAGAGATTATCTTTGTGGCAAGTACTTACTTAGATAAATCAAATTTAAAAATTTTCATTGCAATGGATATAATCAAAAGAACAGTAACAGCTAATTCCAATAAGCTGATAACTACTAATGGTGAAGCTGCACCTTCTTTAATCAGCAGTGCATGGAACTTATCTGATATTAACGAAGATATTGTTCTGACCGATCAAAACGGACAAGAAGTTCCGTTTATGATCGTCCCTCTTTCAGAAGGAACAATTAAAGTAATCTTGACAGGTGGAATGGAATACACCATTTCAGAAGCGGAAGTGAGTGCAAATATAGGAATGCCACTCATGTACATGGTTCAGAAGATTTTGAAAGAAGGGACAACGGCAACCAATCTTAGTATAGGTTTTTAAGGAAAGGAATTGACAATGAATTTAATAGGAAATATTAACGCAATTCCTTTTAGGAGATTTAGGGGAGGGGGTGGAGTATCTCCTATTCCTCCTTTCCCATCTATTTCTGGTATGATTGCAAGATATTCCGCTTCCGGTCTTACTAATGAGCAGATGAAAGAAAATCCTGTGTGGGTAGATAAGACAGGTAATGGACATGACTTGCAAATGAAGAACTTCCTTTGGGGTGGGATGTCCGGAGTAGGTGGATATAAATTAAACTGGGGTGATTCTAGCATTTGGGCAAATTATATTGCTCAAGGGACATTTGGTACAGGTGAAGTTACTGATAATACAATCCATATTACAAGTGCTAAAATAAATAATGCGTTATTTGAAACAAGGGCAAGCCTTAAATCTGTTGAGTACAAAGTATTGATAAAAGGATTAACGGATGATATATATTTGCGTTATGGTGTATTTAATGATGGGAAAGAATTATGGACAGAAATAAAGAACGATGGTATATATACTCTTCCGTCGTATGATTACGATAGTAGATATAATATGAAGTGGAAAGTGATGTCCCAAACCTATCCTATAGATTGCAATATTACCATTGAACAACTTTCCCTCTACCCTGGTGCACTCGTTTTTGACGGAGTAGACGATTACGGTGTCTGTGATAACTTCCCTATTCTGACTAAGGAAAAGGGATATACGGTTGTAGCGTTGAGACAGTGGATTACAAGGGGAGAGGGGACATTGGGATTAATATCTAATGTAAAGATCTGGTTCCGAGATGGTGCCTTCATTTTAGAATTTCGTGATACAATTGTAAATCGATCTAATAATCCTATATCTTTTGGAGCAATAGGGAGTGAAATGGATTTACCACACATCCTTACTTATCAGACATCTAAAAGTTATAATGGTGTTTCGATTACAACTGGTAATTTTGAGGGAACAGATGTGCTACATGTTGGGAAATTAGCTATGACCGGCTTTGGAGGAAATTACTCTAATGCCGCTATCTGGGAACTTGTATTTCTCGACCACGATGCCACCGAAGAAGAACTGACCAAGATTAAAGACTACTTCGTCAAAACCTATCCCTGGCTCTTCCCCGACCAGGCATGGACCGTCACCGGCAAAACCAACGAGGACAAAGATCGTGCTACTATTGCCAACATTACGGGCAATGGTAATGATCTTTTACTGTCGAATTTTGGGTTTATCGAAGGAAGTGGCTACAATGAAGAAGGTGAATATGCTGGCTATCTGGTTACTGATGGGGTGGATGATAAGATAGTTTCGTCATCTTTTGGAATGGGTAAGGATTTTACGGTTGTTGGTGAATGGACCCTCCTTCAAAATATTAATGTTTCTAGTTTAAGAAAACAAAGTAGTTTTATTATTAGAAATAATGATTTAGGTCTATCTTTGTTTATCAATAGAATATCACACGCTATTCTAGTTCATACTAAGTCTTTAAGGGCTTTTTGTTCCAATGGTGTGTTATATAAAAGTGATTGGACGGAGCAAATTGATACTACTCCTCAAGATATCACAAGTAGTAATTCTGAATTATTGATTGCAAGTCATTTTGATAATAAATTAGAATATGATAAAATTGCTTTCAAAAACTTAGCGATTTATCCTACAGTCCTCTCCAAAGACGACTGTATCAAAGCATATAACTATTTACAAACATTAAAAGCAAAATAACATGAGATTGGTTGAAAAGCATATTGTTAAAGATAACAGATTTGAAGATATTTGTCTCAAATCAGGATTGCTCTATAATTATGTTTTGTATAATGTACGTCAAGGAATCTTCAACGAAGAGTATCTGAAAGAATATGAATTTTCAACCAAACTTTGTAAAGAAAATCAATTTGATTTTAGAAATCTTCCATCAGCAATTTCCCAGCAAGTAGTTGCGCAGGTATTTTCAAATATAAAAGGATGGATAAAATCGAAAAAGGAATTTGAAAAGAATCCATCTAAGTTTCACTCGAAACCGAAATTACCTAATTATAAGAAAGGGGGAAAGCAGAATATGGTAGTTTTTACAACCTCCGCTTGTAGAGTTAAAAATGGATACATTTACTTTGTTAAAAACATAATTCAACCAATTAAAACCAAAATAGGAGATAATAAACTATGTCAAGTTAGAATTATACCACAAGCTACTTGTTATGTAGTTGAAGTGATTTACGAAAAGAAAGAACAGGATTTGAATTTAAACAAAGATAATGTTCTTTCGATTGATTTGGGATTGAATAATTTATGTTCATGTATTAACAATGTAGAAAAACAACCTTTCATTGTAAACGGACGAATTATGAAATCTTTTAATCAGTGGTACAATAAGAGAAAAGCTAAATTAATGTCTTTTGCAGGAGATAAAGGAACTTCAAAAAGACTTAGACAACTTAACAATTATAGGAATTTTTGGATAGAGGATCATATTCATAAGGTTAGTAGATTTATTATAAACTATTGTGTCGACAATAATATCGGTAGTCTTGTAGTAGGACTGAACAAAGGATGGAAACAGGAAATTAATCTTGGAAAGAAAACAAATCAGAAGTTTGTAGAAATTCCTTTTTCAAGACTTATAGATAAAATCTCCTATAAATGTAAATTAGTTGGAATTAGTTTTTATCTTAGCGAAGAATCCTATACATCAAAAGTTGATCATTTGGCTTTTGAAGAATTAGGAAAACATGATGTTTACTTAGGTAAAAGAAAGAAACGTGGATTGTTTCAAAGCTCTGTAAATAAACTGATTAATGCAGATATAAACGGAGCTATTGGAATTGGGAGAAAAGTATTCGGTGATTCTTATGTAAATAGGATAATCGATAGTGGATTAGCGTTTAATCCGGTCAGAGTAAACATTGTATAGTGTGGAAATTTGATAAATGAAATTTAAAATTTTAATGACGTGAAATACGCAATAGTAGATTTATTATGGGCAAAATCACATGGTATTGAAATACTGCCCGAAATGAGAACAAGTATAGATCAGAGTAAAGTTATTTTACATGAAGAAATGTTAGTACCTTTTGAAGATGAATTATTTCCAAGATATTCATTTAGTGATCCAACTTTTATTGAATTGTTAAATAGTGAAGAATGGACTAGTACAGAAGAAGAACCTGTAATTAATAGAGACTTTAGTCGTATCTTAGCTTTGAATATCCTTGGTGAAGAGATTGCTAAAGAGATTAACACATATGATCTTACTCCAGGTGAAGCATTACAGGTTAAAGATCATTATCCTGAATGGACAGCAGGTATTGCAGTTAAATCAGGAGAAAGATACTTATCTGATGATGTTCTTTGGGAATGTATAAAAGAACATACTACTCAAGACAATTGGAAACCTTCTATGGCTACTGCAAGTTTGTGGAAAACAGTAGACGAAGATCATAAAGGAACTATCGATGATCCTATTGTTTACATTCCACCTATGGAAATATTTAAAGATAAATACCTGTCTCTTATACACATCTCCGAGCCCACGAGACCTCTCTACATCT
>ENA-OYZL01000814-OYZL01000814.1-human-gut-metagenome-genome-assembly--contig:-NODE-814-length-13291-cov-4.934497_pt1 | contig 13291 bp, 10 predicted proteins | sample MGYA00243292_ERZ653479 | MGnify/ENA primary metagenome ERZ653479 (study PRJEB26926, sample SAMN06165116) | human gut metagenome | biome: ENVO:00009003; feature: ENVO:2100002; material: ENVO:00002003... | reverse complement strand
CGGAGATGTGTATAAGAGACAGATCGGTAGCGCACTGAACCGGCGTGGTCGATCCAACTGCATGCCGGCCTTCTGCTCGTTGGCGCGAATCAGCAGCAGACGGACCAAATCGCCGTCACCCTGCATCTCGCCATGCAAACGGACCAATGCGCCTTCACGGTCGCCGTCCGAGACATGCAACCCGTTCACGCGCTGGACCAGATAGCCCTTGTCAAGATCACGGATGGCGGCGTTCGCATAACCGCGCCGCTCCAACGCTCCAGTGCGATTCAGCGTGCGGATGCCGGTCACCTGTTCCAATGCGGTCAGAATTTCCAGCAGCCGACGCTCGTCATGGGCACCCAACGATTCCAGCGTGGCCGTGGTTCTGGCGATACGCGAGGCACGAACCACAAACGGCGACAAATCGGCGTCGCCCAGCCCGCGATACGAATTGACCAACGCCCACATGGCCACGGGCTTCCATTCGTGGCTGCGGTAATCATCCAATCCCTCAAGCCGGCTACGCACCTCGGCGGGCAGTACGGTATCGCTGGGGCGCGCGATGATCCGCCACGCCATCGCGTAGGGTGCCAGCACCTGGTTGATGAACGTGGGCACCGTGCCTTTGTCGATGTACGGTTGCAGCACGTCGGCCAGGAAATCCTCGATGAGCTTGTCGGTGGCCGGCTTGTGCGTGAGCACGAGATGCAGATAGGCGAAGAATTCCTCACAGTCATGCGGATCGTCGCCAATCGGGTCAATGATGTCATCCCAACGGGCGGCGTACACGTCAAGTTCGGCGGTCGACAGGCCGGCCGTGGCGCGCGCCTTGAACACGTCGGACGAGGTGAGCGGCAGGCCGCGCATGTTCATCACGTCGAAGATGCGATGCGCGCCGTCGAGATCGTCGGTGGTCACGATGACCAGCGTCACCTCGTTGACCAGATACTGCGCGAATTGCTGGCGTCCGGCATCCGACCAATTGGAAATCTCGTCGTACGTCTTACGGATGTTGGCTACGATATTGCGTTGCGCTGCGGTCGCTAGATCATCGTCGTTCATATCGAACACGGATTCGAGATTGTCTTCCTGCACGTGTTCGCGGAAGAACGCTGCGTCGCGCTCGCGCAACGTGAGGCGAGGCTCGGTGACGATGCCGCGCAGCTTGTCGCCGGGCTCCACCAGCAGCGCATCGAGTTGGCGCATGAGGTCCGGGTCGCGCTCCAGATCGCGCAACACGGCGATGATGATCGACAGGGATACCAGCCGCTGCTGCCCGTCGATTACGTCGTAACGGTTATCGCCCTCGCGCACCAGAATTAGCGAGCCGAGGAAGTACGGAGTACCGGGCGACTTGCAGGCGTCATCCAAGTCGCTTACCAGTTGCAGGATGTTCTCGGTCTTCCAGATGTAGGCCCGCTGGAATGAGGGGATCGTGAACCGGAAATCCGGGGTGAACACTTTCCCGAGTGGTAGTTCCTTCGCACTGATTGCCATGTCAGCCCCTTCGTCGCCGGCCTGTGGACGGTATGCCGGCATACCAACTTGTGCTCAAGCCTACCAGTGTTTGCCCGACGGCGGGCACATCACGCCGGCTCGGGCACCGACCCCTCATACAAGTAGAACGAAGACGGGTTTTCTCCCGGCACGGATGCGGGCAGTGACTGCTCGCACACCTGCGTCAGGCCGCGATGCACATAGAACCCGACATCGCATGTGGTGTCCGTGAACAGGAAGTAGTCGCGCACGCCGGCCAGGCGGAACGCGTCCATCAGCGTCTCGAACATGCGCCGGCCCAGCCCGTGGCCGCGCGCCGCCGGGTCAAGTACGAACAGCACCACTTCCGCCGCATAGTCATGCCCGGCGCTCGCGGCCTGGGCGCGCAGCCGTTTGTCGATGCCGAGAATGCCCAGAATCTCGCCGGCGGCCTTGATTCCGCCCTTCGCGAACACGAGCCGCGCCAGCGCGTTCCACGAGTTGATCCGATGCGAGTTGAGCGGGCTCCGATGGTCCAGCGCATCGACGCGCCCCACGATCAGGGCGACCGGCTGGCCGTCCAGTTCGGCGACGAACGCGTTGGTGGTGCGCGCCAGACAGTTCTCCCAGTCCGCTTCGGCCGCCAGCAGACCGGTCCGCTCATCGAATTCGGCATACCAGGTGCGGCGCACCAGGTCGATCAGCGCCGGATAGTCATCCCTACGTAATGTTCGAATAATCGCTTCACTCATATTCCCATTATGACTGATACGGCTCAACAACCGGACGACTTACAGCCGCGCCGGCAGATCGGCCCGCTCCACCAGCCGCGCCATCTGCACGCGGCCCATGTCGAGCTTGTTCGCCGCGGAAGAAAGATGCGCCTTCGCCGTACGCTCCGAAATGAACATGCGGGAGGCGATTTCGGCGTTCGTATAGCCCTCGGCCGCCAGCATCACGGCCTCGCGCTCGCGGTCGGGCAGCGCGTCGAGCAGGGCGCGCGCCTCATCGCGGCGCGAACGCGGCCGCGTGACGCTCAGATCGTCGATCAGCTGTTTCTGACTGGCCGTGTTGAACTGCGGCGCGCCCTCGCATACCCCGATGATGCGGCGGATGATATCGTCCGCCGCATCGGTTTTCGACACGAACCCCTCGGCGCCCGCCTCCACCGCGCGTTCCACGGTGCCGGACGGACTCAACGAGGTCAGGATCAGCACGTGCGGCGCGGGGGAGAGCGAGCGCAGCAGACGGGTCGCCTCGATGCCGTCCACGCCGGGCATGGCGATGTCCATCAGCACCACATCCGGCTTTTCCTCGGCAGCCCGCCTCACGCAGGTCTCGCCATCGGTGGACGTGGAGACGACTTCGATGCGCCCGTGGGAATAATCGTTGAGGATCAGGCTCATCGCCTGGCAGATCATCGGATCGTCATCGATGACGCTGACCCGGATCGGCTTGGGCTCTAAGCCGGTGCCGCTTCCGGTCAGACCGCCGCGTTCGGGCTTTCCACCAGACACACTATTCCCGTTCTTCTCACTCACGCTAGCCATCTTAGCTGCGCCAAGGCAGTTGCACGTCGACATGGAACAGGTGCCGATCGTCCATCCCATACCGGCATTGCCCGTTGACCGAGTGCACGCGCGCTGCCAAACCAGGCAGTCCGGCCCCATGGGCCCGCTGCGTCTCGGTCGCATCCGTGGCGATCGGATTGCTGATATGGATATGTACGCCCGCCTGCGGCGTGGCGGAGACCTCCAACGACACCGGCGCTCCGGGCGCGTGCCGCCGCGCGTTCGTCAATCCCTCCTGGATCGCGCGGTAGGCCACCTTGCCGATTGACTCATCCATCACGCTCAGCTGCTGGATATCGATCCAGGTGTTGAGCGACGTGCCCGAGTTGCGCGTGTCCGCAATCAGCGCATCCAGCGATTCGCGGGTCAGCGACGTGTCGTCGGACGGGGCGAGCTGCTCCCATGCCTGGTGCGGGTTGCGCAGCATGTCGATGATCGAGTGGGCCTCGTCCAATGCCCCGGCCGACTGCCGACGGATGTCCTCGGCCTTATCCGCCAACGATTGCGCTTCGGGGGAGTCGCCGAGCTTGGCCGCCTCCGCCTTGAGCGCGCTGGCGTTCAGGGCCATCAGGGACAGGGAATGCGCGAGGGTGTCGTGCGCTTCGGCTGCGATGGCGTCGGCGAGCTGCTGGTTGGTCAGGTCGGTCTGCAGGGTCGCGGCATGCGTGGTGGCCGCGCTGGCCACCGCATTCGCCGTGCGCAGGCGGGCGCGCGAACGGATATGCAGGCCGATGAGCGTAGCGATGGTCACGAACACCAGTGAGGCCACCGTGGCGGTGATGATGACGGTCGGCTCCTCCACCAGCATCACCATCGGGGAGCCTGAATCGCCGCCGGTATGCGGTTGAGCGAAAATCAGATGCCAAATCGAGGCTTTGGGCTGTTGCAGGGCGTCGCGGAGCTGGGAGATGAGCGTCACGATGGTGCCGCCAACCGTGGCGCGGATGGTCGTGTTCCGGTTTGAACGACGGGCGAGCAATGAGGTCATCGCCATCAGTGCGATGAGCGAGTCATACGGGAACACGACCACCAGCGCGCAGGCGATCCAGAACGTCGCCTCCGGGTATTCGCTGCGGGCCAAGAGCAGGAACCCTGCCGGGAATGCCAGCAAGGTGCAGAGGACCATCAGCGTGTATCCTGCGGAATCCTGCGCAAAATTCTGGGCGAAGAACGAGGTTTGCGCCATGCACATGAAACTGGCCAATGGCACCATAACGACCGAACACCATACGCGCGTAGTCACGGGCACCTCGTCCGTATCCGGTGTAGGAACCGGGGACCCCGTGCCGGGCATAGGGCGAGCGTCAGGCCGTGAGCCGGGTCGGAAACCGGGGTATGGCCCGGCGGCGCGTTGTGGGTTCGTCATGCTTTCCACTGTATGACCTGCATCCGGCCCCCGCCACTGGACATGCGGGCACCGTTATCACCTCCGTATTGCCCGAACAGGCAACGAACAATGACCGTTCGTCCACTAACGTCGCTGTTTCGCGGCCGGTAGCGTCGTGCTCACATCCCTATTTCGGGGAAGATACGAGAAGGAGCACATCATGTCCAACCACAACATCGCCCCGCAGCCGGTTCCCTCATCCCCACAGCAGTACCAGCCACAACAGCCTCAGCCTCAGCCGCCGCAACCGCAACATCTGCATACCACCATCTGCGGCATCGCGGCCGTGGTGTTTGGCGCGTTGGGTTTGGTGCTGAGTTTTATTCCCATCGTCAACAATATCGCCGCAATCCTTGGCTTCATCGGCGTCATACTGGCGATTATCGCCATAGTGGGCACCTTCCGGGGCAAGAAACGCGGCAAGGTGCTGTCCATTGTGGCGGCGGTGCTGTCGGTGTTGGCCATTGTGATCACGCTGGCCATGCAGTCCGCTGCCAGCAAGGCCATTGACGATTCCATTAAGGAGTCCAAGGGCATCGACACGTCACAATCCTCATCATCAAAGTCCGCGGGCAAATCGTCTGATGCCTCCAAGAGCAAGGCATCCGAGCAGAAAGCGCAGGGCGAGCAGGATTTGGAAGGTGATATCGAAGGTGCCCACGTGAAAATAGTCTCCGCCGTGAAAAGCGTCAACGACTATAACGGCAAGCCCACCGCTCTGGTGACTTATGAATGGACGAACAACACGTCCAAGAACAACTCGTTCGCCACTTTGGCTCACCCGAACGTGTTCCAGAACGGCACCGAACTGGAGACGGCAGTATACTTCGATCAGCCTGAAGGCTATGACGCGAATTCGTATTTGGCCCAAGCACAGCCCGGGACCGCGGCAACGGTGACGCTGGGCTATGTGCTGCAAGACGATTCGCCGATTACGGTGGATGTCACTGCGTTCCTATCAACGGATCAAGACACCAAGGTGACGCATACCTTCACGTTGCAGTGAATCGCGCGGCGGTCCAAGCTGCGATCGAATGTCAATCGAATCTCAAGTGCATGCCACGCGCATGGTGGAAACGCCCGTTACGCTTTGAGATGAGCAGAACGAGCCGATCGATCATATTCATGGAATGTTCAGCTTTGTTCCTCTAAGATTGGTACTGGAACAAACGCTAAAGGAGCGATTATGACATTCGGTCAGCAGCCCCAGAACAACGGGCAATACAACCCGCAATACAACACGCCTGATTACAACGCCGCCCAACAGTCTGGATATGGCCAGCAATACGCACAGTCCGGTTACGGCCAGAACTACTATGCCCAGCCGCAGGGCGCTCCCACCTACCAATACGTGCCGCAGGGTACTGGTGCCGGTGCGGGTGCGGCCACCATCAACACGACGATGACCTACAACTATGAGGAAGCCCGCCGAGTCTCAGTGACCAAGGTGTACGGCGAGATGACCATCGGCATCCTCGTCACCGCCGTGGTCGCCGTGCTCGGCCAGATCACTGGAGCCTACTACAACTTCCTCATGGCCACCGGCATGGTGGGCCTCATCGGCCTGTGCGTGGTGCAGATTGCCCTGGCCGTGGTGCTCGGCATGCGCGTCACCAAGATGAAGTCGGCCACCGCGCGCGTCATGTTCTATGTGTACGCCGCATTGATGGGCTTCACCTTGAGCTCGATCTTCATGGTCTACGACCTCGGCTCGATCGGCGTGGCACTCGGTGTCACCGCCGCGTTCTTCTTTGCGCTGACCATGTTCGGCATGACTACCAAGTTCAACATGCTCAAGGCCGGCCCGATCCTGATGATCGGCCTGATTGTGCTCATCATCTCGCAGATCGTGCTCGCCTTCGTGCAGGTCGACGGCATGACCAAGATTGTCTGCGCCATCGGCCTGATCCTGTTCGCCGGCATGACCATCTACGACGCGCAGTCCACGCGCGCGCTGCTGACCGAATACGAGGCCCAGGGCCCGGAAATGGTCAAGAAGATCTCCATCCTGTGCGCCCTGAACCTGTACCTCGACTTCGTGAACATGTTCCTGTACATCCTGCAGCTGCTCGGCAACAGGGACTAGCCTCGACAGCCGATTGGCGAGCGGCATGTAGCCTGCCCGTCAAACGTCACAGCCCGACCACATTGTGGCCGGGCTTTTTCATGTCTGTCACATTCGCACGTTAGGCTGGCTCCCCGTGAAAAGACAAGAACTCGTAGGCATGCTGAGCCTGTTGTTGACCGCGCTGATCTGGGGTTTTGCGTTCGTGGCGCAGGTCCAGGGCATGGATTCGATGTCGCCGATGTTCTTCAACGCCGCGCGCTTCACGCTGGGAGCACTGTCTTTGGTGCCGATTCTGCTGTGGATGCGTGGCCGGGGGAGCGCGGATAAGGGCGATACAGCCGGGGCCGATGTCGTTGGGACCGAGGCATCCGTGGCCGTCTCCACAGATGCCGCATCGAACGGTGCATCCGACGTCGTTACCATCACCGGTGCCAAGCTGAATGCGAACAAGCCCGATTCGGCCGTGGCGCGATTGCTCGCCAACCCGGTGGTCATTTCCGTGATCTGCGGCATCGTGCTGTTCACCGCCAGCACCCTGCAGCAGTATGGCATTCTGTACGGCAAATCGGCCGGCCGTGCGGGATTCCTGACCGCCATGTACATCGTGATGGTGCCGTTGCTGGCCTTCGTGTTCCTGCGCCGGCGCATCGGCATGCTGGTGTTCGTGGCCGTGGCGCTGTCCATCGCCGGCTTCTATCTGCTGTGCATCACCGATGGTTTCGGTTCGATCGGCCTGGCGGATATCCTGCTCGTGTTCACGGCCGTGCTGTTCGCCGTGCATATTCTGGTGATCGATACTTTGGGCGGCACCGTGGACGCCATCAAGCTTTCATTCGGCCAGTTCTGCACCACCGCCGTGCTGAGCTGGGCGGGTTCGCTGATCGAAGGCTCGGTCGACTGGGCCGGCGCTGCTCATTCCTGGATTCCGATTCTGTACGCCGGCATCGGCTCGGTGGGCATCGCGTACACCTTGCAGGTGGTCGGCCAGCAATGGGTGCCACCGACGCGAGCCAGCCTGCTGATGAGCCTCGAATCGTTCTTCTCGGCGGTAGGCGGTGCGTTGCTTCTCGGTGAAGTGATGACCCCGCGCGGCTACCTCGGCTGCGCCCTCATCTTCCTCGGCACCCTACTGGCCCAAGCGCCGGCCAGGCTGCCGAAGTGGCCGCAACGGTGAATGAATCGGCCGCAGGCCGATTCCATAGCACCTCAGTCCGAGGTCTTAGGCGCTTCGCCCACTTGCGGCGCGCCGTTGATGTCGCGGTGGATGTTCTGCATCTGTACCTCGATGTTCTGCAATGAGCGCGCGCAGTCGAGCAGCGTCTGGGAATGCTCGGCGAGCTTGTTGTCCGGCAAATCGGTCTTGTAGCGCAGCGCATGCTCCAGCGACGCCCAATAATCCATGGCGATGGTGCGGAACTGCACCTCCACCGGCGTGTAATGCGCGCCCGAGGAGAGGAACACGGGCACCGCGTAGATTACGTGCAATGAACGATACCCGTTCTGTTTCGGGTTCTTGATGTAATCCTTGACGCGCAGCACCTGAATATCGGACTGCGACGACAGATAGTTGGACACGGAATACACGTCGTCGCGGTAATTACAGATCACGCGGATGCCGGCCACATCGAACAGATTGTCCTTAATCGAATTGACGCCGATCGGCAGACCCTTGCGCTCCAGTTTGCCGATGATCGAGCTCACCGACTTCAGACGGCGTTCCATATGATGTATCGGGTCATGGCTGAACCGCACCTGGAACTCGTCGTCGAGAATCTCCAGTTTGGTGCTGATCTCGTACATCGCGCCTTCATACACCTGCATGAGGTCAACGAATTCAACGACCTGTTCGGGAGTGAAGGTGCCTCCCGGAAGATCCAACGCTTTGAGACGGGCTTGCAGATCGGAGGTTTTGAGTCGGCTATGTCGGTCAAGTATCACGTCCACCAATATACTCGGCGGATTCCAGCCAATCTGGACGTTCGCGGGGAATCTTTCCAAGAACCCATAATTTGACATCGTGACAACCAATGGCATACGTGACCGGAGCATGACGAACCCCGTCGATAGAATCGGTCGTTATGAATGAAGACATGATGACCGAGGCGGAGCGCGCCTCGATTGCAGCCGATGGAACCGATGGTTTGCTGGGGAAACGCGGCAAGGGCGTGTTCCATATCCATACGCTCGGCTGCCAGATGAACGTGCACGATTCCGAGCGCATCGCCGGCGTGCTGGAGGCCAATGGCTACGTGCCTGCAACCGAGGACCAGATCAATGACAATGACCTCGATTTGCTGGTGCTCAATACCTGTGCGGTACGCGAGAACGCAGCCGAACGCATGTATGGCACCATTGGCCGATTCAATCGCGTCAAACTGGTTCGGCCGAACCTGCAGATCGCCGTTGGCGGCTGCATGGCCCAGCTTGACCGCAAGAAGATCGCGGATACTGCGCCATGGGTTTCCGCGGTGTTCGGTACCAAGAACATCGAAGATCTGCCCAAGCTGTTGGATCAGAATCGTGCGACCGGCAAGGCGCAGGTCCAGGTCACTGAACAATTGCGGCAGTTCCCGAGCCAGCTTCCCGCCGCCCGCGCCTCCCGCATCAGCTCGTGGGTGGCGATTTCCGTGGGCTGCAATAACACCTGCACGTTCTGTATTGTGCCCACCACGCGAGGCAAGGAAAAGGACCGCCGCCCCGGTGACATTCTTGATGAGATTCGCCAATGTGTGGCCGATGGTGCCAAGGAGGTTACGCTTCTCGGCCAGAACGTGAATTCGTTCGGTTATGGTATTGGCGATCGATACGCTTTCAGCAAGCTGTTGCGCGCCTGCGGCACCATCGACGGTCTCGAACGCGTGCGCTTCACCTCGCCGCACCCGGCCGCCTTCACCGACGACGTCATCGCCGCGATGGCCGAAACGCCGAACATCATGCACCAGCTGCACTTCCCGCTGCAGTCCGGCTCCGACCGCATCCTGCGCGCGATGCGCCGCTCCTACCGCTCCGCCAAGTTCCTCGACATACTGGGCCGCATCCGCGCCGCCATGCCCGACGCGCAGATCTCCACCGACATCATCGTCGGCTTCCCCGGCGAAACCGAAGAGGACTTCCAGCAGACCATGGACGTGGTGCGCCAGGCGCGCTTCTCCTCGGCGTTCACGTTCATCTACTCGCCACGCCCCGGCACGCCGGCCGCCGCAATGGAACAGATTCCGCGCGACGTGGTGCAGGACCGGTTCGACCGTCTGGTGGCGTTGCAGGAGCAGATCACCGAAGAGAACCTCGCCACATTCGAGGGCCGCGACGTCGAAGTGATGATCACCGGCAAACTCGGCAAGAAGGACACCGACACCCACCGTGTCACCGGCCGCGAGAAAACCGGCGTGCTGGTGCACATCGGCGTGCCTGAAGGCGAACCGGTACCTGAAATCGGCGATTTCGTCACGGCCACCGTCACACACGCCGGCCGCCATAATCTGCTTGCCGACCCCGACGTGGCCGCCGGCCAGACCTATTCCGTGCGGCACTGAGGGGGCGTATATGACGCAACGAGTCGTCTCCATCGTCGGTCCCACCGCGTCCGGCAAGACGGGGTTGGGCATCGCCATCGCCCGGCGTCTGGCCGAAGCGGGGGAGCGGGCCGAAATCGTGAACGCGGACGCCTACCAGATGTACCGTGGCATGGATATCGGCACCGCCAAACCCACCGCCGAGGAACAGGCGGCCGTGCCGCACCATCTCATCGACATCATCGACCCCGAAGACACGATGAGCGTGGCCCGATTCCAGCAGCTTGCGCGCGAGACCATCGCCGACCTGCAATCACGTGGCATCCGGCCGATTCTCGTCGGCGGCTCCGGCTTGTACGCCAGAGCGGCCATCGATGACATCACCTTCCCCGGCACCGATCCCGACGTGCGCACACGTCTTGAGGAACGCGAGAAAACCGAGGGTGCCGGTGCTTTGTTCGACGAGTTGCGGGCCAAAGACCCCGAGGCCGCCGCGCGCATGGACCCACGCAATCCACGCCGCACCATCCGTGCGCTGGAGGTCATCGAGCTTACCGGCAAACCGTATTCGGCCAGTCTGCCGCGCTACCGGTACGTGATTCCGTCCGTGCAGATCGGACTCGACCTGGACCGCCCGGATTTGGACCATCGCATCGATTTGCGCACCAAGCAGATGTATGACGATGGGTTCATCGAAGAAGTCGAACGGTTGCGCCCGCATCTGGGTGCCACCGCCGTACGTGCGCTCGGCTATCAGCAGATCATCGACCTGCTGGACGGCATCTGGGATGTGAACGACGCCTTCGCGGACATCGCACAGAAAACCAAGCGACTCGCCCGCAAACAGATGGGATGGTTCGGCCGTGACCCGCGCATCCACTGGCTGCAGGCCCTGAACCCGAAACTGGTCGACAACGCGATGGCCATTATCGCGCACGCCGACGCCGGCGACTACGACCCGATCGACGCCCGAGCCGACGAATACACCCAGCATCATCTGGGCGATATCACGGCGTAGGAATCAGCCAAAGGCCGATGCAATCACCCGCAATCAGTGTGCAGGCCCCTGATTCCAGCCGGCGATCAAGAACACACGCGTCGGATTCGCCGGGCGTAGTATCGCGTCGAACATCGTCTCCAGTGCAGACGTGTCGCCCCGATATGCCGAGTGCTTGGCGGAGCGATACTCCTCGCGCGTCACTGAGCCCCAGTCGAGATCCCAGCCGGCGTCATGCGCCAAGCGTGAACCGAATATACGCAGCACCATCGCATTGCCGCCACGGAACGGATGCAGATAACCGAGCTCATCATAAATAGAAGCGAACGCGTGAACGAACACGTCGCGATCCAACGCATGCAGGTTGCGCTTGTCCGCCAACTCCATCGCGATGTTGTGCGCGCCGGTCTCAATGAGCCCAGCCGGGAAGAACGCCTCAGGATTCGCGGCTCGAGCCCGGTCGTTCGTCACCTCGCGTGTGGTGTTTGAGGTACGCAACTTGCCCGCATCCTCAAACACGCCTTCGAACAGCCCCTTATGAATGGCGGTCAGCTCATCCAAGTCGCCAGACGGATTCCATCGACGTTCCGCCAACAACACGGTACGTGCGAACACCGCATCCGCCCGATCCGTGGCATGATCATCCAGACTGCCGGCAGCCAGACGATCCTTTCCGGCAGGGTCGGCGGCGGCGCGCAGACGCATGGCAGTCTGTTCGTCCGCCACGTCGATGAGATGGGTCACGGGCTTCAAGCCGCGTTCGTAGGCAGCCGCGGCGCGCATCGTTGCCTCGCCCGGCGTCATCGCTTCCAGTGCGCAGTTCTTGAGTGCAAATGCGACTGCGCTCGCACGCTCTGCGGGTGTCATGCAACCCATGATAAGGCATATTCGCGCCCCAGCGGGGAATCGACTCAGACGAACGCGGCGAATCGGCTGTCGGGATTCGTCAATCGACCATATCGTCACGGTGTCGTCACCAACCATGCACCCCCGTACTAGTAGAATCAGACCCGATATGGCACGAACAGCATCCTCCAACAGCACCAAACCCCGTAAATCCAAAGACAACGGGTCTACCCATGATGGCGAAACCAAGGTCCAGCCCGAGCTTGACCTCGAACCTGAGCCGTTGTGGAAGAAGATCCTGCTCGCGATTCCGCGCGCGTTCGGCTCCGGCGTACGCGCCGTCACCGGCGTCGGCGAATACGATCCAGCCTACCGTCGTGATGGTTTGTGCTTCCTGCTGCTCGTGCTCGCCGTACTGTTCTGCGCGTCCGAATGGTTCCGCGTCAGCGGTCCATTCGGCCAGCTGCTTCACGCCATCGCGGCCGGTGTGCTTGGTCTGATGAGCGTCGTGCTGCCGGTGTTGCTCGCCGCCGTGGCCTTCCGACTCATGCGCAATTCCGGTAAAGGGTCCAATAACCCGCGTGTGGTCACCGGTTGGGTGCTGCTCATGTGGTCGATTTGTTCGATCATCGACGTGGCGATCGCCGCCGACCACACCGGATTCGACATCACGATTCTGCAATCCGCCGGCGGCCTGTTCGGCTTCTTCCTCGGCTCACCGCGCGCCTGGGGCCTTTCCAACGTGTTCGCCATCATCATTTTCGTGGTCGTCGGCCTGTTCTCCTTGCTGATGATTACCGGCACCCACGTCACCGATTTGCCGGAGGATGCGCGCAAAATCGCCGCTAAAATCCAACGCAAACCGTATGTGCCGATGGGCCAGGAGACGGATGGGAGCGCCAGCCAGTTCCCCAACGAGGTCCGTGTGGGAGATACCACTCTCGCCTTTGCCGACGGTGTTCCCTCGCATGACGGCGACGATGACGGAAGCGACAACGATCAGGCCGGCGATGCACGGCCCAGCCTGTTCGCACGACTGTTCGGCCGCAAATCCAAGACCGAAGACGACAAAACTCTTGACAAGTATGCTGCCGACGATCCATTCGACCGTGCCGCCAGCCAGCATGGTGCCACCGCCGAAACCCCGGTGGTCGATCCGATGACCGGCGAGATTATCGGTGCGCGAACCATTGCATCGTCTTCGTACGACGGCCGTCCGCACCTATCCAGCCCTGCGCCTGCTGCCGATGCAGATGATGGCGACGCTTCCCGAACCCGCGTCATCACCAGTGGCCAGACCGTCGCCATGCCCGGTGGGGGAGCGGTAGACGACCCGTGGGCACCCAGTGCCGCCCAGGCCGGTACTGTCGCGCTCGCAGGGGCAGCCGGTGCGATGGGAGCGGCCGGAGCCGCCGGCGCCGCGGCTGTCTCTTATACACATCTCCGAGCCCA
>ENA-OYZL01000802-OYZL01000802.1-human-gut-metagenome-genome-assembly--contig:-NODE-802-length-13347-cov-11.230891_pt1 | contig 13347 bp, 19 predicted proteins | sample MGYA00243292_ERZ653479 | MGnify/ENA primary metagenome ERZ653479 (study PRJEB26926, sample SAMN06165116) | human gut metagenome | biome: ENVO:00009003; feature: ENVO:2100002; material: ENVO:00002003... | reverse complement strand
TGTAGAGAGGTCTCGTGGGCTCGGAGATGTGTATAAGAGACAGGGTGAAGAAGTATCCAGACATGAAAGGCGAGGGTGGCAAAAAGCCCGACGGCAAAAAGCAGGGCGGTTTCAAGGTCGGTGCAGGATCTTCGGATACTGATGAAAAGAAGCCACAGAGCAAACCAACAGCGGAAAAACGCTGGAACAAATTCAAGTAAAAACAGGAGGAATGAATCATGCCAAATCTTAATTACGCAGAAGTATGGAACCCCGAACTCTTGGAGATAAGGATTCAGGAAACACTGTCAAGCCCGTTCATCACACAGAACGTTAGGTGGCTTGACGCAAAGACTTTCCACTTCACACAGATGTCAACATCAGGCTACAAGAGCCACAACAGAAACGGCGGCTGGAACACAGGTAAGTATGTTCAGACGGACGTGCCTTTCACTCTTACACACGATCGTGATGTTGAGTTTCTTGTGGATAAGGCTGACGTTGACGAAACAAACTCCACAGCGTCTATCAAGAATATCTCGGAGGTATTCGAGAAAACACAGTCTGCTCCCGAAACGGACGCTCTGTTCTTCTCAAAGACAGCTCAGAGAGCGGCAGAGCTTGAGGGCTATCACTCATCAACAGCCGCTTCATCATATACAAAGGGCAACGTGTTTGATAAGCTCAAAGGCTTTCTTTCAGCAGGCAAGCTGAGAAGATACAAGGCAAACGGCTCTCTTATCATGTATGTGACTTCCACAATTATGGACCTGCTTGAGCAGTCTGACAAGTTCACGAGAAAAATCGAAATGACGCAGATCGCAGAGGGAGGACTTGGTCTTAGAACAAGAGTGACCGACATTGACGGAGTGCCTATCATGGAGGTCATTGATGATGAGCGTTTCTATGACCGCTTCAACTTTGACCCTGAGGACGGCGGCTTTGAGCCTTGCGCTGCAAGCTATGTAAAGACCGCTGATACCGATATCGTGAGCGGCAAGGAGTATTACACCGAATCAAGCGGTTCTTACACTAAGGTATCAGGCACACCTAGCAAGTCTGCACTTGATACCTACTATGAAAAGGTCGCAGGTTCGCATAAGATAAACGTGCTTATCGCAACACCTGAGACCACAAAGATAGTACCTAAGATCAACAGCATTTACAGCTTTGCTCCGGGCGGACACACAGAGGGTGACGGCTGGCTCTATCAGAACAGAGCGTTCTCAGATGTTTTCACTTTCCCAAACGGCAAGGACGGAAAGATAGACAGCATTTACGCTGACGTTGACACAGCAGAGTACAACGAGTAAGGGGTGAGGGATATGTACCTCACCTCTACTGAGTTTTGCAATATCTGTCCTGAGTGTGATATCTCCGAAGAACAGTTCTCGGCTATTCGGCAAAGAGCTGAAAGCGATATCGACACGCTGACTTTCAACCGCATAACAGCAGAGGGCATTGACAGCTTCACAGACTTTCAGAGAGAGCGTATAAAGCGTTCCACAGCATTGCAGATGAAATTCATCTATGACAATTCGGAGCTGTTAGAAAGCCCTCTGAGTGCTTACAGCATAAGCGGTGTTTCAATGTCATTCGATAAGTCAAGGGTGGTATCTCTTGACGGCGTTATCACAACACGTCAGGTCTACAATGTGCTTATGCAGACAGGACTATGTTACAGGGGGCTGATGTGATGAAGTTTCCTCAGCTTGTACCTGAAAGGGTATGCAAAACGCCCTGCAAGGTCTATCGAACGGACGGACTTAATCGTGACGGCTCAAAGAAGCAGACGGTCATATTTGAGGGCAAATGCTTTCACACTGAGAAGTCAAGGCAGAAATTATCCGCAGAGAAACAGCTTATAACCTTGTCAGGCGAGGCTCTTTTCTGCGGAGATATCGCCCCTGATAACGCTGTTATAGAGGGCTATGCGGTCATAGACGGCAGGACGTACAAGATATATGGCTCTGAGAAAGCCAAAGACCCTGACGGCAGGGTGAATTACACAAGATTGGAGTTGATATAGTGGGCATTGAAATAAAGCTTGATATGCAGGCAATAAAGGCTATCGAAGACGCTGCTGTGAAGTCCGCTGAGGTGGCTATGGAGCAGGTGAGGACAGACCTTGTAAGTGCTCAGACAATGCCGTTCGATACAGGCATTATGCAAAATGATCATACTTTTGTTCACGCTGACGAAAATGGAGCAAGTTTGGTAACATCAGAATCTCCGCAGGCAAGACGTCTGTATTATCACCCTGAGTATCATTTTCAAAAGAAGAACAAAAACGCAGGTGCGGCTTGGCTTGAACCATATATCACAGGCAGTAAAAAGGACCTTGCCAAGAATGAGTTTGTGGCAGAGTTCAAAAAGAGGACAGGCGTATGACTTTACTTAACATAGCGGATATGCTGAGCGATATCCTTGACTTGCAGGACGTGTATGCAGGCACTATTGACGGCAACCTTGACAAGTGCATAGGCGTGTACAACGCAAAGACCTCAAAGCCACAGCGTATCTGCATAGGCGGAAAAGCCTGCACAAAAACACTTGAAAAACATATCTCGGTGCTTATTCATTGGACTGATGCTCCCACGCAGGCAGAGATAAAGGCTCAAAGCATTCTTGATATCCTATCCGATATACGTCAGTATAAGGGTGATGGATTTACGGTAAAGTATCTCGAATGCAAAGAGCCTGTTTCTGTTGGCAGGGACGAGCGAGGCGTGTGTGAATATGTTATCGAGGCAACAGTATATTACGAAAGGAATGAATGAGTATGGCAAACACAACAGGAGTTTATCCCGTATATGAAAACCAGTTCAAGATAGACAAGACAGGCGGCGACGGCTCGACAGAGAGCAATCTTGTGACTATTGCCGATATGGAGAGCTTTTCAGTATCCATTGACGGCAATATCGAGGAGTGGAAGCCTTTTGATCAGCAGGGGTGGACAAGACGTTTGCTCACTGGTAAGTCTATCACTATCAGTATCTCAGGCAAGAGAAACGTCGGTGACGCAGGCAATGACTACATCGAGAGCCTTGCACTCAAAACAGGTGCTGCGGCGACCACAACCCTTGTGTGGAACTTTCCAAGCGGAGCAAAGCTTGTTATCAAGGGCGTTGTCAGCGTAACAGAATGGGGTGGCGGAGATTCGACAGCAGTTGCGCCGCTTGCGTTCGACTTTGCTTCCGACGGCAAGCCTGAGTTTACTGAGGCGGCAGCGTAAGAACACAGACAAAACAGGGGAGCGTTCAAAGCGCTCTCCTAATTTTATATATCAGAAAGGACAATAACTATGGCAAAGATGTATACACTCGACAGCAAGCTTCTTACAGGTACACCTGAGATAAGAGTAGGCGACAAGGTCTACCCTGTGGACGACAGGCAGAAAACTGTCAAGAAGATACTTGACATCTGCGACAAGAACGCTGAAAAGAAAGACCTTGATATGATAGACGAGGTTTTCAAGCTTGCGTTCGCATCAAAGGACTACAAGGAGATAGAGGCAATGAATATGCCTTGGGCGGCATATCAGCAGCTTTTCACTCTTGTTATCTCAGCGGTAACAGGCGAGGACGCAGAAAAGACAGAGGCTCGATTTCCGCAGGAAAACGCAGAGTAAGCTTGAAGAAAGCTGGTACGATCTTGACTATGACCGAGAGCTTATCATACAGTCCATTGCAAAGCAGTACAATATCCTGCCCTCAGAGCAGGAAAATCTGCATTACAGCGATTGGTACAGGCTCGTTGCAGGGATTATGCACGATACACCACTGGGTCAGATCGTTCGTATCAGGAGCGAGGACAACAAGGATATCATAAAGAATTTCGACAGGTTTGAAAAGCAGATACGCTCAGAATGGACGGCGTTCAGAAGTCAGAAAGCAAGAGAAACGTTCACAGAGCAGGACAAGCTTGAAACTGCGAGATACTTTGAAAGGCTGTTCAAGGGAATGTTCGGAAAGGCAGGTGATAAGTAATGGCAGACGGAGCAAGCGTTGGTGTTATATCTCTTGACCTTGTGATAAAAAACAAGGTGCAGGAGCAGCTTGACAAGATATCTGCAAGCATACAGAACGGCTTTTCAAAGCCAGTAGAGCAGGCAGAGAAAGCTGTTGAGAATGCTATGGATAAGACCGCTAAAGCCATAGACGAGGGATTTGGCAGTGCGTCGGAGATCGCTCAGAAGAGTATGCAGGAGGCTACTGCAAAGGTGGTGTCTGAAATTGATAAAGCCAATGAGCATATAAAAAACACCACCGACCAAATCGAAAACATCAAGCCTAAAGTTGTGCAGATACATTACAATCCTGAGTATGACCCTGATAAGATAGAGGCTGAGGTTGATGATATCGCTCAGCAAATTACGGCAAAGGCTGACGAGGCGGCTAAAACAGCGACAGAGAGCTTTGGTGATTTTGAAATACCTGAAAGTGAATTTGAAAGGCTTAATCTCCAGCTCGAAAATGCAACGGAAAAAATGAGCCTGTTGCAGGCTAAGTATAAAGAGCTTAACGGTCAGCTTGCTGATACAGATGATAGCGGAATTGATAAACTCATTGAAAAGCTGAATAGTGTAGAAGCTCAGATGATACGTCAACAGGCTGTTATCGACAAGACAAAAGCCAAGATAGGAGATCTAAGCAATGCACAAGCATTGGATACCGAAGCAATAGCAGCCACCGCTGTTGCAGAAGCAGAACAAGCAGCTAGCAGTGCGGCTGAAAAGCTGAGAACAGAAGCACTTTCGGCGGCAGCGAAAATATCAGAGGATTTTAAAACCGCTGCCGACCCATTGGAAAGGCTCAAGCAAAAGTTTGAGATAAACCAAAACGCTATTGAGCGAACAGAAGCTGAAATAAAAAGATTACAGACTAAGTTGGCAACAACTGATGACGCAATGGAATCAGAAAAGTTGTCAAATAAAATCGAACAATTGAAAAGCCAATTGATAGGTCTGTATGATACGAGCGACAAATTAAGTGCAAAAATCAAAGAGAGCGGAAAAAGTTTCTCTGTGATATCTTCTGCGGTAAAAAGAGCGGCAAGCCTTGTAAAGACTACACTTGTAGGATCATTCAAAGCAATGAAGTCTGTTGGCTCAAAGGCTGTTGAAACTGTGAAAGCAAAGTTCAGCAAGCTCACAAGCGTTATACACGGCAGTTCAAAGCCATTGTCACGGCTGACAAACTCTCTCAAAAGGGCGGCAAAATCAGTGTTTCTAATGGCTGGTGCATATGCAATTTTCAGAGGCTTAAAGTCACTTGTATCAAACGCTGTTTCAGGCAACGAAGAATTTGCCAAGTCCTTAAACGAAATTAAAGCAAACCTCACCATAGCTTTCACACCGATAATGAACACAGTTATGCCGTATCTCAATACGCTTATGACTGGCGTAGCGACGGCGACAAAAACTGTGGCGGCGTTTATCTCTGAGCTTTTCGGCACCACCTATCAGAAGTCCTTGCAGGCGACAAAGCAGGCTCAGAAGTCAGCGGAGAAGATAAAGAAAACTCAGGACACTTACCTTGCAGACTTTGACGTTGTAAGAGTTGCACCGGATCAGAGCAAGTCCGATACAGACAGTTCAGAGGGCGGCATTGATTACTCAGCCATAAACGGCGACAATGTTCAGCTTCCAGATTGGGCGGAGCGTATGAAAGACGCCATTAAGTCAGGCGATTGGGCAGGAGTTGGCTCTCTTGTGGCTGAAAAGGTCAACGGAGCTTTCGCATACATCAACTGGGACGGTATTCAGAAAAAGCTGAATGGCTTTGTGGATAAGCTTACAGACGGTCTGAACAGCTTTATAAACGGCGTTGATTGGACAGGACTTGGTGACAGCTTCGGCGGCGGTATAAACACTATTTTTGGCGCAGGATACCGCTTTATGAAGAAGTTTGATTGGGCAGGCTTCGGCAAGGGTACGGCTAATTTTCTTAACGGCGGTATAAAGAAAACGAATTGGTCGCTTATCGGCAAGACCCTTGCTTCAAAATGGCAAGCTATCATCGACTATCTTTATTCATTCGTTACCACCTTTGATTGGTCGGGCTTTGGCTCGTCCATAGGCACTTCTGTGAACGGCTGGTTTGATGAGATTGATTGGGGCAAAGCAGGAACGACTATCTCTGAGGGCGTGAAAGGTCTGCTTGATACGGCAATAAACTTCCTGCAAACTGTAAATTGGCAGGGCATAGGTGAAAAGCTGTGGACGTTCATTTCTACAATAGATTGGAGCGGCATTGCCACAAAGCTTTTCAAAGCCATAGGCTCAGCCATTGGCGGTGCGGTATCGGTGCTGTGGGGTTTTATAAAGGACGCTGTTTTCAGTATCCGTGATTACTTCACAGAGAAAATTCAGGACTGTGGCGGCAATATCGTTGAGGGGCTTTTCACAGGTATCGTTGACGCTTTCAAGGGCATAGGCACTTGGCTTTATGACCATGTTCTTACACCATTTATTGAGGGCTTCAAGAACTGTTTTGGTATTCACAGCCCTAGTAAGGTCATGGCTGAAATGGGCGGATATATCATACAAGGTCTGTACAATGCCGTATCTGAGGGTATTGCAAAGATAAAGGAGATCTTCACAAAGCTTCTTAACGCTGTCAAGGGCGTCTTCAAAGGCATAGGCAAGTGGTTCAAAAAGACCTTTTCAGACGCTTTCGGAGGCGTAAAGACCATTCTCAACGGCATTATAATGTTCGTCAAGAGCATTTTTACAGGCAATTGGAAAAAGGCTTGGCAGGGTGTAAAGAAGATCTTCAAAGGCGTGTGGGATACGCTTTACAGCGTTGTGAAAGCACCTATAAACCTAATTATCGGTGCAGTAAACAAAATGACCAGTGCTATTGAAAGTGCGGTCAACTGGATAATCGACGGCATTAACAGCCTGAGTTTTGATGTGCCTGATTGGGTGCCTGGCATAGGCGGAGAAACCTTCGGCTTTGACCTTGACACAATAAGCATACCTGAGATACCAAAGCTTGCCACAGGTGGACTTGCGACAGCACCGACCCTTGCAATGGTGGGCGATAACAGGAACGCAAAAGCAGACCCTGAGGTAATTTCACCGCTGAGCAAACTGCAAGGTATGTTTGATAACGGCAAGCTTGACGAGGTGTTAAGGGTGCTGAACGCTATACTTGATTGGCTGAAAGCTTATGATCCTGTGTTCTTCGGAACAGTTGACAGCAAGGTGCTTTTCAAGTGTATGCAGGACAGCAACAATCAGTATAAACGTAAGACGGGAGTGAGTGCATTTTGACAGGAACATTGCTAAAGATAAACGGCGTGTGGGTGACAGACCCTGACCCTGATAGCTGGAGCCCTGTAAACTGTTACGAATGGACGGCAGGTTCAGGACGAGTGAATACAACAGGTCTGTTTGTGGGTGCAAGAAAGTTCTGCAAATATAAACTGCCTTGCAAGTGGACAATGCTTCCTGTCGCAGATTCGGCCGAGATACAATCCCTTATCGAGGACGGACCCGACTTTGCAGAACTGGAGTTTTGGCACAATGGCAAGTATTATTCTATATCTGCCAACGCAAGCGACTATGTACCGCAGGGGCTTGTCAGACTTGACGGTGGTGAGTATTACAAGAGCTGTACTGTCACATTCGCAGAACGTTAGGAGGGCATATGTACACCATAGCAAGCAATGAGATAACAAGCAGGATAGAGAGTTACAAAGCCTTGTGGGGTATGTGGATAGAGGACGTTCAGAGCGGAGAACCTGTGGCATATGACGGCATTCAGAACGTTCAGACAGACATTCAATCAACCTCTCTAAGTGATGATATAGAGCTTGGAGCTGTCTGCTCTCAGAGTGTGACGGCGGAACTGGTTGACGACGGAACTAAGTATCTTGGGAATGAGTATGTTTTCAGTTTGTATATGAAAGACAGCTCGGCATTTACCACCTACTCCACCCTAGAATCCTACACCTACGCTGAGCTTTCAAAGCTGACAGTGGAGCAGATAAGCAAGCTTGGAGAGATGCTTGGCGACGAAAAAATACCAATGGGACGTTTCACCTGCGTTAAGTCGAAAAAGTCGGGCGGCAGTGTCCAGCTGACAATGGCGGACAGGCTGTACTTCTCGGACAAGCCATATGTACCGCATATCCCTATGCCAAACTGGAATAAAGCCGTCGAAGACGACATTTGCAGACAATTAGGATTGCAGAACGGCAATGACTACACAGAGGTGCGACTACTGCGTGACAAGAACGGCAGAAGGTTGATAGATAAGAACGGCAAGGTGCTGTACTCAAAGTATTTCTATTTCAAGGTCAGCTCAGTGCCAAAGGACGTGACCATGCGGCAAATGCTGTCTTACCTTGCCTCAGCTCAGGGGCAGTTCGGGTATGTTGACCGCTTCGGGCGGTACGTCCGAAAATGGTACGGCTCGAGCGTGAAAACGCTTGATAACAACACAATAGACCTGCCAACACTGTCTGAAAGGCAGAACGCTATCGTGGGCATTATCTGCAAAGTCAGTGACGATGAAACGTTGTCGCTTGGTGTGACAGATACAACACAGGGACGTGTGCTAGAGTTTGAAAATCCATACATGACAGAGTCACTTTTGCGATCTCTATGGCGCAGGATAGGAGGTTTTTCGTGGTACACTACCGAATTGTACCACAGACTTGGTGACCCACGTTTCGACATAGGTGACGTGGTGACATACACCAACGGCACAGACAGCTATGATATACCGATAACAAATCTTGGTTTTAACTTTGACGGCGGACTGAGTGCTGATATTTCGGCGGTAGGTTTGTCGGTAGAAGAACAGCTTTAAGGGGGGCGAGATAATGGCTGATGAAAATTTGACATTGGCGCAAGATATCAACGACTATCCTATGCAACACGCAGGCGAGGAAATCGATGAGATACTGAGCCGAGCCGGCAAGATACACTATGGCACTGTGGAATACAAGATGACGAAAGCGAATCCACTGATGCAGATACCGCTTGGACTGACCTTTGCACCTAAACAGGTAATAGCAACGCTACGGCAGACAGACACACCAACACCATATCAGAACTACTGCACCCACGTTTATGGGTCAGGAACGTCATACTATATGAGTGTCTGCATGGGAGCTAATAACGGGCCAACATTGGAAACCGTTCCAACAGGAACATACTATGTTGATTATATTGCAATAGAGTAAAGAGGGGTGATTAAATGACGATAACATTAAATTCAGATTATGACGTAACCCTAAGCACAGCCCTGCTGGGCTATGTCGGTGAAACAAATGCCAGACCTGTGTCGGTCGAGGGCATGGAGATAGACGGCGCAGACCATGCTGCACAGGTTGCCACAGACCGCAAAGCCGCTGAAACCGCTGCACAGACGGCACAATCCATAGCTGACAGCTTGCCTGAGGACTACACTACAGCTGTCGGAAAAATCGCTGAGAATACGGCGGAGATAGGGCGTGTAAAGCTAACAGACAAAGAGTTGCAAAGACGTGTGGACGCACTGTATTCCATCGGTCAGGGTATCACGCACCAGTTTGAAACCGACAGCGAAACGGCATATGCAAAGACAGTGCCTACGGGCGGTAAGCTGATGAGCGTGAAGTTAATAGGCGGTCATTCTGAGGTCATTGACGGGGAAATTGTTAGTGCTGGGACGGAGAGCGTTGTGGAGCAGGGGAAGAATTTGCTGGATTTTAATTCTGCAAAATTTAGCATGTCCTATCGGTATATATCAGATGCCATCCCTGACGGAAAAAAGGCAGTTATGAGTTTGATAGATAAAGACACAAGCGTAGATGTATCTGGAATATCTATTGGATTTGCTAATGATGTCGGTGAATTGGATGGCGGTGTTACAGAATTTAACTGGATATTAAGTAGTTCTGGTTTGAATAGTAACAATAGTAACCTTTCCAGCGTTCATGGCAAAATCACATTATGTAGAGATGTATTTATATATCCTAAGACAGACGAAGCATTAGCCAAATTACTATCAAGATATGATATCCAAGTCGAACTAGGCGACACCCCGACAGCCTACGCCCCCTACCACAGCAACGTTTACCAGATACCCGAAGCTATCAAGGCACTGCTTGGCTACGGCTGGTCGGCAGGAACGGCACGAAATTACGTTGATTACGAAAATAAACGATACGTTCAGTGCGTGCAAAGCGTTGACTTAGGAACACTGAGCTGGGCTGCAGGTGAATCTGTGTCATTTAAAACACATCATTTAGCCGGGCAAAAATTGACAAAAAGTTATAGCATTGCACCAAATTTCATATGCCCAAAATATTCGACAAAAACGCAAAATGAATCGTGGGGCAAAACCAGTATAACAGGCATATCAGCTACCTCAAACGTTAACGGGTATATCTATGTCAACGATACGTCCTACACCGACGTCACCGCATTCAAACAGGCAATGCAGGGTGTAATTCTGTATTACGAACTAGAAACACCAATCGTCACCGACATTTCTGACCTGCTAACAGATGATTTTCTGCGAAATCTAACAGTTGAAGCAGGCGGTTCAATCACGTTCAAGGGTGGTAATGACGATTACAGAATACCAGTTCCAAATGAAGAAGAGTATGTTGTGAAGCTGAGTGAAGTGGGAGGTAGCGTATGACGGAATTAGAAAAATCTATGGTTGAGAGCATGGGGTTGACGGAAGATAATTTCCGCAAGCCCAAAGTCACCGAGATAGACAGGATAAAGGCAAATGTTGATTTTCTAGCTATGCTCAGTGGCGTAGAGCTGAATGAGGTGAGCGGCGATGAGTAAAAACTATGCAAAGGTCAAGAGATACTATGACACCCGTTTGTGGTCGGTTGCTATGGTGCACACCGCCGTCGGCAAGTGGATCACGGCTGAGGAGTATACAACAATCACGGGACAAACATACGAAAGCGAGGAACAGCAATGAAAGAAAACACAGCAAAAATCATCATTTCAGCAATAGCCGCAGGGCTGTCAGCGTATTTCCGTGTCATGGCGATACCTATAGTCATCCTGGTGCTTGTGATGATCATTGATTATATCACAGGAATGTGGAAAGCATGGAACAGGGGCGAACTTTCAAGCCGTGTCGGTCTTAAAGGGCTTTTCAAAAAGGTCGGCTACATATTTGTGGTGGCGGTGTCAGGCGTGCTTGATTGGCTCTTTATCTCAGGACTTTCACAGATAGGCATTGAGGTAAACGTCAGCTTTTACTTTGGCCTGATCGTGACGATATGGTTTATCATCAACGAGTGTATTTCTATCTTGGAAAATCTTGCGGTGATAGGTATACCATTGCCGTCATTCTTGGTGAAAATCGTACACAAACTGAAAATCACAGTTGAAAGCAAAGTGGATACAAACGAAAGTGAGGAATAGAAAATGACATATGATGAGTTTATCAAGAAGCACAATGGCGTAGCGGTTAACTATGACGGCGCAGCAGGCAAACAGTGTGTAGACCTTGCAACGGCATATTTCAACGAGGTCTTCGGCTCAGGTATCAAGAATTTCTGGTATGACGCACATCACTTTTGGGATTTGTTTGACAAAAATACTTGGCTGAAAGCAAATTTCACAAAGGTAAAGAACACGCCAAGTTTCGTGCCGAAAAAGGGTGATGTAGCGATATGGTCAGGCACGTTGAATGGCGGCTGGGGTCACATAGCAATCTGCACGGGTGAGGGCAACACGAGTTATTTTTATTCGTATGACCAAAACTGGAGCGGAAAAGCCTGCACTAAGGTCAAGCATACTTATGACCACATTGCAGGCTTCCTGAGACCAAAAAAACAGAGCAAGATAAGTGTGAAAGTGCTTGACAAGACAGGCTACAAGCAGGGCAACAAAACAAACGGTGTGCTTGCGCTCAAGGAGCTGCTGCTTCTTGCGAAGGCGGTCAAGCTTCACAACGTAGGTATGGATAAGAACGGTACATACGGAAAAGGTACTGCAAAGGCAGTTAATACCCTGCTGAAAAAGTGGGGATATTACGAAAACGGCATTGCAGGTGTGAACTTCATCAAGAAGCTCAGCGACGAGATTACAAAGAAGATAAAGTAGGTAGAATTTCAGCCGTCTCGGACTTTTATGGGTCTGAGGCGGCTGTTCTTATCGTTATACTATTGACCATCGAACATTGCATTAATATTCATTGGTGGCATTACTATTGGTTCTATTCCTGGTTGTGAAGTTATCAATGTGAGTTCACTCCTCAAATAAGGGAATAAAATAGACACGGTATTTTTATTCATTATTGATTCTCTTAACAAATCATTACTGCATTCCAAACTGAAATTTCCACAAAGTTCAATAATTATATGAAAATCAGAATCGTTCATTGACGTAACTGTTAGTTTTAATTTAGTACAAAAAACTGATTCATCAGATGTTTCAACTTCTTTTTTTAAGTTGAAATTCAACTCATCAATAGGGCACTCATTTGGATTTACATATTCAACTTGTGTAAATTTAATACTTAATGATTTTAAGATACTGTGCTGTTTCTGCGAAAGTTCCATATAATCCTCCTATAATCTATGAAGCCAATAATTCAGTTGAATCGTCTACTAAATAGTATTCGTCAAATAATTCCATAGCGGTTAGAAACAAAACATCATTCTTGATGCAACCGCTCTTATCAATTACACAACCACCTCGACCTTTGCATACTTCAGAGTAACCAATACCATTAAGTTCGGCAATAGATTTTATCATTTCTTTACTTATCATATATAACCCTCCATACTAAAATCTGCAGCAAGACGTAAGTTTTCAATTATACTCTTATCATACACACATATTTGAGTTTCTATGCCAGACATTAAAAGAAAATTAGTTTTGTGATTAGACGAAAATTGCATATCCATACAAAACGAACACATAATACCTGCAATTTGAAATTGATTTGCGAAAGAATCAAATGTAAAACATCTCTTTCTTTTGGTAACTTGAATACTAAAGTCTTTTGAATTTCTATTCAATCCTTTTGTAAAATCTAGACATATTCCATCGCTTTTTATCATTTTGTCCAAATCAAGGGCAAACTTTTTAAACTTTCTCAGATGTGCTGAATCTTCAAGATTGTATAACTTCTCTTTATTCATGTCAGCCACAACAACGTCATAATTTGTTTTATACTTTTTACTTTTACTTATTGCCCATCGTTTGGCTTCTTCATAGCAAGGATAAAAATATATTCCGTGACCAAGCCAATGATCATCACTATCTCTGCGCTTCGGATCCATAAATCCATTGTCAACTATGTCAAAAGCCCATTCTTTCAATGTACCATGAAATACATTTATATCTGTCTCTTATACACATCTCCGAGCCCACGAGACCTCTCTACATCT